>Ga0138256_10004792_pt1 | contig 14367 bp, 14 predicted proteins | sample KNB2016incub_MG_FD_105486 | JGI IMG/M metagenome (GOLD analysis project Ga0138256, IMG submission 105486) | Active sludge microbial communities from wastewater in Klosterneuburg, Austria - KNB2014incub_MG | ecosystem: Engineered > WWTP > Activated sludge > Unclassified | place: Austria...
CGGCAGAGCCTGTATGTCAAGCTGCGGCGCTACGGCCTGGGCAGCCTGGGCAACGACGAGGAAAGCTGATACGCGGCGCGCGGCGCCGGGCCGGAAGGCCAGAATGTCGTCCGACGGTGTAAACATAGATTGACGCTCTAAAGTGTCATGTGCCATAGTCACTCATGGCACTTCCGGCACTTCCGGCATTTCCGGCATTTCGGGCCCTCCCAGCGCCTTCGGCGGTTGCCGAGTTGCTGAAGCCGATCACCTGGTTTCCGCCCATGTGGGCGTTTGCCTGCGGCGTCGTGGCCTCCGGCGTGGCGGTCACCGAGCAGTGGCCGCTGGTGCTGCTGGGCGTGCTGCTGGCCGGGCCGCTGGTGTGCGCCACCAGCCAGGCCGTCAACGACTGGTTCGACCGCGAAGTCGACGCCATCAACGAACCGCAGCGCCCGATCCCTTCGGGCCGCATGCCGGGGCGCTGGGGCTTGTATATCGCCGTGGCCTGGACCGTGATTTCGCTGCTGGTGGCCCTGGCCCTCGGGCCCTGGGGCTTCGGCGCCGCCGCCGTGGGCCTGCTGCTGGCCTGGGCCTACAGCGCGCCGCCGCTGCGCCTGAAGGTCAACGGCTGGTGGGGCAATGCCGCCTGCGGCATCAGCTACGAAGGCCTGGCCTGGGTCACGGGTGCGGCGGTGATGGCCGGCGGCGCCATGCCCGGTGGCCGTTCGCTGGCGCTGGCTGCGCTGTACAGCCTGGGCGCACACGGCATCATGACGCTGAACGATTTCAAGTCGGTGCAGGGCGACCGCCAGATGGGCATCGGCTCGCTGCCGGTGCGCCTGGGCGTGGACGGCGCTGCGCGCACCGCCTGCTGGATGATGGCTGCGCCGCAAGCGGCAGTGATCGTGCTGCTGGTGCTGTGGGACACGCCCTGGCATGCGGCGGCGGTGGCGGCGCTGCTGCTGGCGCAAGCGGTGCTGATGGCCTGGTTCATGCGCCAGCCGGTGCAGCGCGCGCTCTTCTACAGCGGCTTCGGCGTGCCGCTGTTCGTGGCCGGCATGATGGTCAGCGCCTTTGCGCTGCGTTCGGCGGCAGCCGCATGAAGACCACCAGCGATTTCGGCTGGTTCTCGATCTTCCGCCTGGGCCTGGTGCAGGCCATGCTGGGCGCGGTGGTGGTGCTCACCACCTCCACGCTGAACCGCGTGATGGTGGTGGAACTGGCGCTGCCGGCGCTGCTGCCCGGGCTGCTGGTGGCGCTTCACTATGCGGTGCAGACATCGCGGCCGCGCATGGGTTTCGGTTCCGACATCGGTGGCCGGCGCACGCCGTGGGTCGTCGGCGGCATGGTCGTGCTGGCGCTGGGCGGCCTGGGCGGCGCCGTGGCCACGGCCTGGATGGCCAGCGACCGCACGGCCGGCATCGCGCTGGCGGTGCTGTCGTTCACGCTGGTCGGCCTGGGGGTCAGCGCGGGGGGCACCTCGCTGCTGGTGCTGCTGGCCAAGCGCGTGGACGACTCGCGCCGCGCCCCGGCAGCGACGCTGGTGTGGGTGATGATGATCGTCGGCTTTGCCGTCACCGCCGGGCTGGCCGGGCGCTGGCTCGACCCGTATTCGCCCGAGCGGCTGGTGCTGGTCTCGGCCGTGGTGTCGGGCGTGGCGGTGCTGGTCACGCTGGCGGCGCTGGCCGGCATCGAAGGCCGGGGTGCTGCCGGCGCCGCGGCAGCGGCGGCCAGGCCGAAGGCGGAGCCCTTCCGCCAGGCGCTGGCCCAGGTCTGGCACGAACCCGAGGCGCGGCGCTTCACGATCTTCGTCTTCGTCGCCATGCTGGCCTACAGCACGCAGGACCTGATCCTGGAACCGTTCGCCGGCTCGGTATTCGCCTTCACGCCGGGCGAGTCGACGCAGCTCTCGGGCCTGCAGCACGGCGGCACGCTGGCCGGCATGCTGCTGGCGGCGCTGGCCGGCCGGCGCGTTGCGGGCGTGGGTTTCGGCTCGCTGCGGCACTGGACGGTGGGCGGCTGCATCGCCTCGGGCGCGGCGCTGCTCGGGCTGGTGCTGGCCGGCGCGCTGGCGCCGCACTGGCCGCTGCGGTTGAACGTCTTCCTGCTCGGTGCGGCCAACGGCGCCTTCTCGATTGCCGCCATCGGCTCGATGATGGCGCTGGCCGGTGGCCGCGGCGAAGGCCGCGAAGGCACGCGCATGGGCCTGTGGGGTGCAGCACAGGCCATCGGCTTTGCGCTGGGTGGCCTGTTCGGCGCTGCGCTCAGCGATCTGGCGCGCTGGCTGCTCGGCAGCCAGGCGCTGGGTTATGCCTCGGTCTTCCTGCTCGAGGCGGGCCTGTTCATGGCCGCCGCGGCGCTGGCCACCCGCATCGCCATCCAACCCGCCGTGGCACGCCCCGTGCCTGGCGCCCACCCCGGTACGCCGCTGCCGAGCGCGCAGCTTGGAGGTCAACCATGAATGCATCGACGACGGCCCGCGGTTACGACGTGGTGGTGGTGGGCGGTGGCCCGGCCGGCGCCACCGCCGCCGACGACCTGGCGCGCCAGGGCCACAGCGTGCTGCTGCTCGACCGCGCCGGGCGCATCAAGCCCTGCGGCGGCGCCATCCCGCCGCGGCTGATCAAGGACTTCGCCATCCCCGACCACCTGCTGGTGGCTCGCATCCGCACCGCGCGCATGGTGTCGCCGGCCGACCAGCGCGTGGACATCGCCATCGAAGGCGGCTTCGTCGGCATGGTCGACCGCGAGCAGTTCGACGAATGGCTGCGTGAGCGCGCCGCCGGCCACGGCGCCGTGCGCGCCAACGGCGTTTTCGAGCGGCTGGAACACACCGACGACGGCGTCTGCGTGGTGCACTTCCGCGCCCATGCCGACGACGGCCCGCCGCAGGGACTGGCGGCTTCGGTGCGCACGCGCTGCGTGATCGGTGCCGATGGCGCGCGGTCGCAGGTGGCGCGGCAGGCGGTGCCCGGCGCCGAGCGTCTGCCCTGTGTCTTCGCCTACCACGAGATCGTGCGCGTGCCGCAGGACGGCCTGCCCGGCTACGACGCGCAGCGGTGCGATGTCGTCTACCGCGGCGAACTCAGCCCGGACTTCTACGGCTGGGTGTTCCCGCACGGCGACACCGCCAGCATCGGCACCGGCAGCGCCGACAAGGGCTTCTCGCTGCGCCACGCCACCGCGGCGCTGCGCCAGGCCAGCGGGCTGGCCGGGCTGGAGACCGTGCGCCGCGAAGGTGCGCCGATCCCGATGAAGCCGCTGCCGCGCTGGGACAACGGCCGCGACGTGGTGCTGGCCGGCGACGCCGCCGGCGTGGTGGCCCCGGCCTCGGGCGAAGGCATCTACTACGCCATGTTCGGCGGCCGCATGGCGGCCGAGGCGGTGCACGAATTCCTGGCCAGCGGCGACGCCCGGGCCCTGGCTGGTGCGCGCAAGCGCTTCATGAAGGCCCACGGCCGCGTCTTCTGGGTGCTGGGCCTGATGCAGCGCTTCTGGTACAGCAGCGACAAGCGCCGCGAGCGCTTCGTCAGCATCTGCCGCGACCGCGACGTGCAGCAGCTCACCTTCGAGTCCTACATGAACAAGGAGCTGGTGCGCAAGAAGCCGATGGCGCATGTGCGCATCTTCTTCAAGGACGTGGCGCACCTGCTGGGCATGGCGCGCGTGTAGCAGACAGAACCGCGCGGCCGTGCCGGAAAGCCTGGGGTTTCACCGGGCACCGACCTACAATCATCCGGAGTTGATACAGACCGTCCTGCCTCAGCACCCAGAACCGAAGGATCACCGTGAACCGCCGAGCACATGAGCCGGCCGACCTGAGCGCCCTTTCCGGGTGCGCCGCAGAGTTGGCCGAGGTGTTCGTCTCCCTTGCCAGCGACATTGCGCTGGTGATCGATGACAGCGGCGTCATCACGCGTGTGGCGCAGAGCGCCGGCACCCCGATGTCGCCCGCGGCCGAACGCTGGGTCGGCCGACACTGGGCCGATACCGTCACCGGCGAGACCCGGCGCAAGATCGAACTGCTGCTGAACGACGCCGCCAGCTCGGGGCTGGCGCGCCGGCGCGAGGTCAACCACGGCAGCGACGGCGGCGGCGACATCCCCGTCGCCTACACCGCGCTGCGGCTGGGCAAGGGCGGCCCGGTGCTCGCCGTCGGGCGCGACCTGCGCGCCATCGCCGCCATCCAGCAGCGCTTCCACGACACGCAGCAGGAACTGGAGCGCAGCTACTGGAAGGCGCGCCAGGCCGAGAGTCACCACGACCTGCTGGTGCAGGTGGCCACCGACGCCGTGCTGGTGGTGGACGCGCTCACGCTGCTCATCGTCGAAGCCGACGCCACCGCGTCCGAGCTGCTGGCGCATGGCGCGCCGCTGTGCGGCCAGCCGGCGCTGCAGCCGTTCGACGCGGCCTCGCGCGGGCCGGTGCGCGAACTGCTGCTGAGTGCACGCAGCACCGGGCGACCGGCCGAGATCCATGCCCGGCTGGCCGGCGACAGCCACGCCATGGTCATTGCCGCCGCGCCCTTCCGTGCCCGTGACGGCATGCGGCTGCTGGTGCGCGTGCGCCCGCTGGGCGCGGCCAGCGCCGGCGGCGCCGAGACCCGGCGCGTGCAGACCTGGCGCGCCGAGCGCCTGAGCGAGGCCGTGGTCGTCACCGACTCCGGCGGCAAGGTGCTGGCTGCCAACCCGCCGTTCCTGCGCCTGGTGCAGGCCAGCGACGAAACCACGGTGCGCGGGCGACCCATCGCAGACTGGCTGGGCGAGGCCGCCAACGACGTGCCGGCGCTGCTGGCCGGCGTGCACGAACGCGGCATCGCCCGGCTCAGCGGCGCGGCGGTCCGCTCCGGCGCAGAGGTCACCGAGCTTCAGGTCTCGGCCGCCCTGCTGGCCGACGGCGACCAGGCCTGCTTCGGCTTCACCATGCGGCCCGACGCCAGTGCCCGGCCCGCGCCGGCACCCGGTGTCGGTGCCGAACTCGCGCAGGCGATTACCGAGTTGGCCGCCGGCATCGGTTGCGAGACGCTGGACCAGTTGTTGCTGCAGGCGCAGCGGCTGACGCAGCGCCATCTGGCACAGGCGGCGCTGGCGCGCAGCGACGGCGACGCGGTGGCTGCCGCGGCGCTGCTCGGCACCACTCCCGCGGAGCTGGCATCCATGCAGGCCGCCCCCACGGAACCCGGCACGGCGGCCTGACGCAGGCAACACGGCGTGTCCAGCAGCCCCGCATTCGGCCAGGCCGACCTGACCAACTGCGAGCGCGAGCTCATCCACCTGGCCGGGTCGATCCAGCCGCATGGGCTGCTGCTGGTGGTGCGCGAACCGGGCTGGCGCATCGTGCAGGCCAGCGCCAATGCCGGCGTGCTGCTGCGGCGGCCGCTGGATTCGCTGCTGCTGGCCAGCCTGGCCGAACTCGGTGGCGATCTCGAAACCACGCTGCGCCGCCTGGCCGCCGCGGGCGATCTGCGCGAACCCCAGCCGCTGCGCTGCACGCTGCCCGCAGCGGACGGCAGCGCCCGCTTCGAGGGCGCGGCGCACCGGGTCGGCGCCGACGCCCTGGTGGTGGAACTCGAGCCCCTGGCGGCCGGCACCAACGGTGCCGATTCGGTGCCCCCCGGCAACGCGGTGCTGCTGGAACGGGTGGCGCAGGCCGTGCAGCGCTTCAGCGAGGCGTCGTCGGTCGGCACGCTGGCCGACGGCGTGGTGCGCTGCGTGCGCGACTTCACCGGCTACGACCGCGTGATGGTCTATCAGTTCGACCCCGACGGCCACGGCAAGATCATCGCCGAGGCGCGCGACCCGCGGCTGGACTCGCTGCTGGGCCACCACTACCCGGCCACCGATATCCCGCAGCGCGCGCGCGAGCTCTACCTGCGCAACCGCGTGCGCGTGCTGGTGGACGTGAACTACGAACCGGCGCCGCTGGTGCCGCGGCTGCTGCCGGGCGGTGACGCCCAGGGCGGCGCCGAGCTCGACATGTCGCTGAGCTTCCTGCGCAGCATGTCGCCGCTGCACCTGCAATACCTGCGCAACATGGGCGTCACCGGCACCCTGGTGGTTTCGCTGGTGCGCGAGGGCCGGCTGTGGGGGCTGATCGCCTGTCACCACTATGCGCCGCGGCATGTCAGCTTCGCCGTGCGCACCGCCACCGAGCTGCTGGCCGAGGTCATCGCCACGCGCATCGCGGCGATCGAGAACTATGCGCGCGCGCAGGTGGCCATCCAGGTGCGGCGACTGGAACAGCGGCTGATCGAGGCCACCTCCACCGAAGGCGACTGGCGGCTGGCGCTGGTGCGCAACCCGCGCTTGCTGCAGCAGCCGCTGCAGGCCACCGGCGCGGCGCTGTTCCACGAAGGCGAAGTGCTCACCTGCGGCGAGGTGCCTTCCACGCCCGAGCTGCGGGCGCTGATGCAATGGATCGACGTGCAGGCCGGCGACAGCGCGCCCTTCGCCTGTTCGGCCGTGGGCCGCGACCACCCGGCGCTGGCGTCCGTCACGCCCACGGCCAGCGGCGTGCTGGCGGTGCGGCTGTCGGCGGTGCGGCCCGATTACCTGGTTTGGTTCCGCAAGGAGCAGCTGCAGAGCGTCACCTGGGCCGGCGACCCGACCAAGCCGATGATCGACAACGATCCGCTGAAACTCTCGCCGCGGCGTTCCTTCGCCGCCTGGTCGGAGATCGTGCGCGGCACCGCCGCGCCCTGGACGGCCGCCGACCTGGCGCTGGCCAGCGCCTTCGGCGACGCGCTCATCGACATCATCGTGCAGGTCAATGCGGTGCGGCTGCTGATCGCCGAGCACCAGCTTTCGCAGGTGCGCGCCACCGTGGCCGATTCGAAGGAAGCCGTGGTCGTGGCCAGTGCCGCCGGCGATGCCTTCTACGCCAATGCCGCCTTCCACCGCCTGGCCGAACGCGAGCCCGACGAATGCCGCACGCTGGAGGCGCTGCTGGCGCTGTTTGCCCAACCTGCCTTGGTGCGCCAGATGATGGGCCAGGTGCGCGCCGAACAGCGCGCCTGGCGCGGCGAGATGGCGCTGCTGCGGCCTCGCGGCGAACCGCTGCCGGTGTCCGTGCGCGGCGAGCCGGTGCCGGCGCGCGACGGTGCGCTGCTCGGCTTCATCTTCATCTTCAACGACCTCAGCGAACACAAGCGTGCCGAAGCGGCGCGACTGCGGCTGGAGAGCTCGCTGTCGCGCACCGGCCGCGGCCAGGGCACACCCGACGGCAGCGACGTGCTCGGCGCCATCATCGCCAACGCCAGCCTGGCCGCGATGGATATCGCCGATGGCGGCGCCGGTCCCGTGGTGGCACCGCTGCTGCAGGAGGTGGAAGCCGCCGCCACCCGTGCGGCGCTGCTGTATGCACGCATCCGGGGGCTGGGCCAGCCGCAGGGTTGAGCCCTTCGCCGGGGTCAGCCCGATTCAGCCCGCGGCCGCCAGTTGCTCGAAGATCTGGCCGTGGCGAGCGAAGGCGCCCTCGGCCTCGGCCACGATGGCGCCGGCGTCGTGCGCCCGGGCGCCGACCTCGTCGAGTGCCGCGCGAAAGCCCTGCGCCAGCCGACTCACCTGGCTGGTGTCGCCGAAGTCATAGAAACAGGTGCCTGCCGCGCCCTGCAGAGCCAGGGCCCGCCTCACGATCCGCCGCAGTTGCTGGCCGCCGCTGAGGTCGCCCAGGTAGCGTACATAGGCATGCGCCACCAGCAGTTCCGGCTGCGTGGCCTCGATCTCGCGCAGGCGCTCGACATAGGCCACGGTGGCGGGCCGCAGCACCTCTGCAGGCGGGTCGGCCTCGCGCTGCAAGGCCCGCAGATCGCTTTCCAATGCATCGCGACGGAACAGTTCGGGCACCACCACCGGACCCACCGCCGGATGTGCCGCCTGGCGCGACAGGGCCGGCTCCAGCGCGGCGTACAGCGCGTGCAGGTTGCGCAGCAGCGCCAGGTAAGCCAGGCGCTCGATGCGCCCGCGCAGCAGGGTGGCCATGACGCCGCTGCGTTCGACGCGGCGGTGCTGCTCGGCGGTGGCGGCCTTGAGCCGCTGCGGCAGCGACAGGGCCGGGGTTTCGATCATGGTCGGCTGCATTATCGCCATGCGCCCAGCCCGGCGGCCTCGGCGCAGTCGCCCGCCAGCGCGCCCACCCCGGAGCGGCTCAGGCGGTGGCAGCCACCGGCGTGAAGCCTGCTTCGCGAATGGCGTCCCCCAGTGCCGCGGCATCGGCCTGCACGGCTTCGATGGCCACGCGGTGCGTGGCCAGGTCGATCTGCACCCGGGCTTTCGGGTCCAGCGCCTGCACGGCCTGGGTGATGGTGCGGACGCAGTGGCCGCAGGTCATGTCCTGCACTTCGAAGGCAATCATGGTGGGCTCCTTGAGGGACGGTGAACGGTGAACTGGCATGGTGGACCGGAGGCGCGTAGGTTGCACCTTGCCATCATGGTAAGGTCAAGCGACCGCTGCGATGACCTCGTCGCCGGCACCGGGGCAGGCCGCCGGCGCTTGACCTTGACATCGTTGGAAGGTCGACGATGCACACCTTCCATTCTGCCTGCCCCTGCGTGGAGCGCCCATGAACACCCAGACAGGCAGAGCGGCTGCCGCCGATGGCAAGACCACCGAACTCCGGCTCCAGGTCGGCGGCATGACCTGCGCGTCGTGCGTGCGGCGCGTCGAGAAGGCGCTGGCCGCTGTGCCCGGCGTTGCGGCCGTCAGCGTCAACCTGGCCACCGAGCAGGCCACGGTGCTGGCCGGCCCGGAAGTCACCGCACCGGCGCTGGCGGCGGCGGTGCGCCGGGCCGGCTACGAGGTGCCGCTGGCCACGGCCACGCTGCGCGTCGAGGACATGACCTGCGCCTCGTGCGTCGGCCGCGTCGAGAAGGCGCTGCTCAAGGTGCCGGGCGTCACGGCGGTCTCGGTCAACCTGGCCACCGAGCGGGCCACGGTCGAACGGCTGGCCAGCGTGCCGGTGTCGGCGCTGGTGGCGGCGGTCGGCAAGGCGGGTTATGCGGCGCACGACGCCTCGGTGCCCGTCAAAGCGCGGGCGGCGGCCCGGCTGCCCGACTGGTGGCCGGTGGCGCTGGCCGCGGTGCTGACCGTGCCGCTGGTGGCGCCCATGCTGCTGCAGTGGCTGGGCATAGCCTGGATGCTCGGCGGCTGGGCCCAGCTGGCCCTGGCCACCCCCGTACAGTTCGGCCTGGGCTGGCGCTTCTACCGCGCCGGCTGGAAGGCGGTGCGCGCCGGCGCCGGCAACATGGATCTGCTGGTGGCCTTGGGCACCTCGGCCGCCTACGGCTTGTCGGTCTACCTGCTCTGGCAACACGCCGGTCACGGCATGCCGCACCTGTATTTCGAAGCCTCGGCAGCGGTGATCACGTTGGTGCTGCTGGGCAAATGGCTGGAGGGGCGCGCCAAGCGGCAGACGGCCGACGCGATCCGGGCGCTGAATGCATTGCGCCCGGCCACGGCGCGCGTGCAGCGCGACGGTGTCGAGCTGGAAGTGCCGGTGGAACAGGTGCAACGGGGTGACCTGGTGAACGTGCGGCCGGGCGAGCGCGTGGCCGTGGACGGCGAGGTGGTCGCCGGCCGCAGCCATGTCGACGAGTCGCTGATCACCGGCGAGAGCATGCCGGTGGCCAAGACGGTGGGCTCGCGCGTCACCGGCGGCGCCATCAACGCCGACGGCGTGCTCACGGTGAAGACGCTGGCCGTGGGCGCCGAGACGACGCTGGCGCGCATCATCCGCATGGTCGAATCGGCGCAGGCGGCCAAGGCGCCGATCCAGCGCATCGTCGACCGCGTCAGCGCGGTCTTCGTGCCGGTGGTGCTGGTCATCGCGCTGCTCACGCTGGGTGGCTGGCTGCTGGCGGGCAGCGGCTGGGAGCCGGCCATCATCAACGCGGTATCGGTGCTGGTGATCGCCTGCCCCTGCGCGCTGGGCCTGGCCACGCCGACGGCGATCATGGTGGGCACCGGCGTGGCGGCACGGCACGGCATCCTGATCAAGGACGCCGAGGCGCTGGAAGTGGCGCACGCGGTCACGACCGTGGTCTTCGACAAGACCGGTACGCTCACCGAAGGCCGGCCCGCACTGGTGGCCGTGCGGACCGCCGAAGGCCAGACCCAGGACGACGTGCTGCGCCTGGCTGCGACGCTGCAGCAGAGCAGCGACCACCCGTTGGCGCATGCGGTGATGGCGCGCTGGCGTGAAGCGCAGGGCCCCGCGGCCTTGCCCAGGACCCATGAAGCCCGGGCGCTGCCCGGGCGGGGCGTCGAAGCCACGATCGACGGCCACCAGGTGGCTCTGGGCAGCAGCCGCCTGCTGCGCGAATGGGGCGCGGATGCCGGCCCCCTCGCGGCCGAGGCCGAACGGCTGGAGCGCCAGGGCCGCAGCGTTTCGTGGCTGCTGCGCCGCAGCGGCGCCGCGGCCGCACCGCTGGGCCTGCTGGCCTTCGGCGACGCCGTCAAGCCCGCGGCGCGCGAGGCGGTGGCGCGCCTGCGCGCCCAGGGCCTGCGGACGATGATGCTCACCGGCGACAACGCCGGCAGCGCCGCCGCGGTGGCCGCCGAACTCGGCATCGGCGAGTTCCGCGCCGAAGTGCTGCCCGGCGACAAGGCCGCCGTGGTGCAGGAATCGCGCACCCGGGGCGCCGTGGTGGCGATGGTCGGCGACGGCATCAACGACGCACCGGCGCTGGCCGCCGCCGACGTGGGCATCGCGCTGTCCACCGGCACCGACGTGGCCATGGAAACCGCCGGCATCACGCTGATGCGCGGTGACCCGCGGCTGGTGGCCGACGCGCTGGACGTCTCGCGCCGCACCGTCGCCACCATCCACCGTGGCCTGTTCTGGGCCTTTGCCTACAACGTGGTCGGGATCCCGCTGGCCGCCGCCGGCCTGCTGGACCCGGTGATCGCCGGCGCGGCCATGGCCTTCAGCAGCGTCAGCGTGGTCGGCAACGCGCTGCTGTTGCGCCGCTGGCGTGCCACCGCCACGACCGACGTGACCGCGGCACCCGTCGACGCGCCGCGCCCGGCGGCGGCCTGAGGAGACCGGGGGTGAACGTCATGAATATCGGCCAGGCTGCCCAGGCCTCGGGCGTCTCGGCCAAGATGATCCGCCACTACGAAGCCGTGGGCCTGCTGCCCGCGGCCGCACGGACCGACGCCGGCTACCGGCAATACGGCGAAGGCGACGTGCACACCTTGCGCTTCATCCGCCACGCGCGCGACCTGGGTTTTTCCATCGTCGAGATCGGCGAACTCGTGAGCCTGTGGCACGACCGCAAGCGGCCCAGCCGCCAGGTCAAGGCGCTGGCGATGGCGCATGTCGCGGACCTGGAACGGAAGGCGCAGGAATTGCTGGCGATGAAGACCACGCTGGAGCATCTGGTGCACTGCTGCCACGGCGACGACCGGCCGGACTGCCCGATCCTGGAGTCACTGGCGGCCGGCAAACCCCTGCCACCGGATGGCTGCGCCGAAGGCGCGATGCCGCCGCGAGGCCGGAACCGGGCTTCACGTTGACGCGCGGCTTGCCTGCACTTCGCGCGACGAGACTGGCGGCCCAGTGCCCGCCGCGGAAGTCAACTGTCTGGCTGCGCAGCCCGCGCCGCGGCCGTCATGGGCTTCAGCGCCACCGGCATCCAGCCCTGCTCGATCGCGTCGAGCACGACTTCGGCCTGTCCCGGCAGCGAGATCCGGCGCACCTGGGCACCGGCACGCTCCAGGGCCTGCGCCAGCGGCACCGCGACGTCGGCGGGGTCATGCCCGAGCGGGTCGATCAGCAGGATGCGGCGCGGGGTGTTCATAGGCAGTAGACCACTTCGCTGTCGAGAATGTGGCGCGCGAGCTCGTCCCAAGACGCCTCGTCGCCCGCCGGCAGCACGGCGACCGGAATGTCGCCGAACTCGAGGGCCTCGAGGTGGTCGCGCGCGCCTTCGTCTTCCGGCATCCCGCCCCACACGACGACTTGCAGCGACGCATCGGACAAGGTCAGCCCGACGGCGACCCGCAACGCCTCGACGCGGTTGCCCATGGCCACGACCAGGAAGCGTCTCGGTTCGGCCATTCGCTTCTCCCCGGGATTCGCTGACAGGCTACAACACCAGCATCGCCGTCGCCGCGCTGGCCAGGCGGGCGCCCTGGAACTGGCCGCCGATGACGACCGCGCCGTCCAGCACCGACAGGTCCAGGCCCTCGGGCACGTGCAGCTCGATGCTGTGCTTGCACGAGGCCACGCTGCCCGGCCGGCTGCGCGCATGGGCCACGAAGGCCGGGTCCTGCAGCAGCAGCACCCCGGTGTCGGTCAGGAAACAGCGCGCGTCCCAACCGCGTGCGACGGCCGCCGACAGCAACTCGGTCGCGTGCGCGGCATAGGCACGGTCGGTGACGACGAGGCCGAAGATCATCGCCGTCAGGTCTTGCGGATCGTCCAGCTGAACGAGCCGCCACCGTCGACGCGGTCGATGATGTCGTTGCCGTCGGAGTCGCACATGGCCTGGATCGACTCGCCCGAAGACGGGTTGTCGAAGACCAGTGTCAATTCGTCGCCGCTGCCCAGCTTCTGCAGCGCCTTCTTCGTATACATCTGCGGCTGCGGGCAGGCGTAGCCGCGCACGTCCAGCGTCCACTTGCCGTCGCCGGTCTGGTTGAAGGTCACGGCCATGATCTCGTCTCCTCGTCAGTCGTGCATGAAACTCAATGCCCGGCGGCTACAGCGTCAGCTCGCCACCCTGCCGGGCCGCCTGCCAGTCCACCCACCAGGCGAACAGCTTGACCCCCACCCAGGCACCGGCGGCCATGCCCAGCAAAAACAGCCAGCCGCTCGGATCGCCATTCGTCACGGTGGAGAAGAAGGCCCCGATGTTGCAGCCCTTGGCGACGCGTGCGCCGATGCCCATCAGCGTGCCGCCGATCAGCGCGAAGGCGGCGCCTTCGAGGTTGGGCAGCTTCCATTTGAACTCCTGCCGCAGCAGCGCCATCATCGCCGCACCGGCGATGATGCCGATCGACATGAAGCCCGGCGCATTCAGCAGCGGATTCGGGATGCCGTTGAACAGGCCGAAGTAGACGTTGTCGCGCATCGACACGCCCAGCGACTCGAGCACCCAGGCGCCCCACTGGGCCTCCTGTGTCGTGATGTACCAGTAGCCGGGGTCGAACACCGTGCCGTTGAGCGAGAGCCCGGAGCGCTGGTCCATCGCCGCCAGCAACTCGCCGAAATTCTCGATGCCGTAGTGGGCGCGCAGCATGCCGGTCGCCCACACGTGCGCCCCGGCGAGCAGCCCGAGTCCGATGCCCGCCCAGGCGGTATTGCGCGACGCCGTGCACATCGCCCAGACGCCGGCCAGGTGCTGGCGCAGCGTCGGCGAGGTGATCTTCGCGCGGCGCATGTAACCCGGTCGGAAGTACACCGCATACAGCAGCAGCAGCAACAGCAGCACCGGCACGAGGGCCACGAACAGCGTATTGACGGCTACGGCGGCGACGGGAGATTCCTCCAGTCCGAGGCGCTCGGCCAGCGTGGCAGCGTCCAGCGTCCACAGATAGCCGGCCATGAACTGGTCGAACCAGCCCTGCGTGACCGTGACCTCGGCCGGTACGTCTTCGGCAGCGGCAGCGGCGGCCGTCCACGCTGCCGGCACGAGCCGATCGAACCAGCCACCGGTGGTCACGACGACGGCCTGCGACAGCGAGATCGCGACGATCACCAGCATCGAGCCGACATTGCCCTCGCCCGCCTTGTACAACGAACCCGATGCGCAACCGCCGGTGAAGACCATGCCGAAGCCGAAGATCGCCGCGCCGACCAGGATGTGCCAGCCCACCGGGTCGGGGTCGACGGTGCCGAAGCCCGCGAGCGTGACGACGGCGGACACCAGCGCATACAGCGCCACGGCGATCATCATGCCGACCGCCATGCGCGGCACGCGCACCGCGAACAGGTCGCGTACCGCAGAGGCCATGCAGAAGCGGCCGTACTGCAGCAGCGCGCCGTAGCCGATGCCGAACCAGGCATACAGCAGCAGGTAACTCAGGCGCATGTCGATCGACAGTACGACGATCGACGCCAAAACGCCGGCGGCGACCAGCGCCAGCGCCTTCGGCAGCCCGGCAGACCGCGCGGCGGCGGCCGGGGACCGTGCGGCCCCCGTGCTCATCGCCGGTGTCCCCCCGGCCGAACCGGCCGGGCTGCCGTGCCGCGCAGCTTCGTCATGTCGCCCGGACCCATCCTCACTGCAGCTTGACGCGCGACTCGACCGGCCCGCCCTTGAGCATCGTCCACTCGACCATCGAGCCGTCGTACATCTTGGACTGCTTGTTGCCGACGATCTCGCTGGCGACGAACCAGCCGATCGACGCCCAGTGCCCGGTGTTGCAGAACTGGATGTGCTCGCC
>Ga0138256_10004793_pt1 | contig 14367 bp, 14 predicted proteins | sample KNB2016incub_MG_FD_105486 | JGI IMG/M metagenome (GOLD analysis project Ga0138256, IMG submission 105486) | Active sludge microbial communities from wastewater in Klosterneuburg, Austria - KNB2014incub_MG | ecosystem: Engineered > WWTP > Activated sludge > Unclassified | place: Austria...
GCCGCCTTGGCGGCCTCGAACGCGATGAAGCCGCTCGCGCCGGGCTTGTTCTCGACGACGACGGGCTGGCCCCACACGCCCTGCAGCTTCTCGGCGATCATGCGCAGCAGCACCTCGGGCCCCTGGCCGGCGCCGAACGGCGTGATGATGCGCACCGGCTTGCTCGGGAACGGCGCCGCCGCGCCCTGCGCCAGCGCGGCGCCGCAAAGCCACACCAGCGCCGCGGCGACGCCGGCGCGCAAGGTCCACTTCGTGTTCACGATCTGTCTCCTCGTCTTGTGTCTTCTGCGCGGGCCGATGGACCCTGCAGCACCCACTCTAGGCCCGCCGCGCGTTCGCGATTGACGCAAAGTGGAACCAAGACTTATCGCGAGTCGAGAAAGATCGCAGACCGATGGCACGCCCCGCGCGGAGCGGCCGACGCGCCGCAACGTCACTCGGCGACGCGGCTGGCCAGCGCACCGAGATCGTCGCCGACGACAGGCGGCTGCGCCGCCGGCATCGTCGCGCCGAAGTTCTCGCGCAGCACGAAGCCGCCGCCGGCATGCTGCTCGCGCAGGCCGGAGGGTTCGACGACGGCACTGACGCCGTGCTCGTCGTGGAACACCGTCATGCGCACGTCGCCGCTGTAGGCCGGGCCCGCTGCGCCGAACGGCCGGCAGGCGTCGGCGCGCCAGGCGACGACGAAAGCCGTGGCCGGCACGGCCGCGCCCACGACCAGCGGCCGGCCGTCGACGCGCACGTCGGTCGCCGGCCCGCAGTGCGCGACAGGCCGCGGATCGACCCAGCGCGGCAGCGCGTCGGCATCGGCATCGAGTGCCGGCACGAGGAAGGCATTGAGCGCAAAGCGCAGTGCCAGCGGCTCGGCGGGAAGCGGCGGCACGCCGTCGGCAGCGTGGCCGACTGCGGCGCCGATCAGCAGCGGCAGTGCAGCGGCGACGGCGCGCACGAAGGGCGCGCCAACGGTCGACGCCGGCACGATGGAAGTCGAAGCGGTCTGCATGGCGGTCTCCTGTCGGGCACGGGATGCGCCCTCGCCTCCAAGCTAGGCGCAGCTGCGCCGCGCCGCGACGCGCAAAGGCGGCAGCGGGCATCGCACGTTCGCGCGATGGGAACGACAGGTCCGCTCTATCATCGCGCCGGGTCGACACTAGAAACTCGCGTGGAGAGGGACACATGCTCGAAGGCAAGACGATCATCGTGACCGGCGCGGCGTCCGGCATCGGCGCGGCGACCGCCGCACTCGTCGCCTCGCAAGGCGCGAAGGTCATCTCGGTCGACATCAATCGCCCCGTGCAGCCGGTCGGCGACTTCATGCGCGCCGACCTGTCGGACAAGGCCTCGATCGACGCGCTCGTCGCTGCGCTGCCCGCCGGCGCGCACGGCCTGGCCAACGTCGCCGGCCTGCCGCCGACGCGGCCGGCCGAGGCCGTGGTCGCCGTCAACCTCGTCGGCCTGAAGTACCTGACGATGTCGCTGGTGCCCAAGCTCGCCGACGGCGCGTCGATCGTCAACCTGGCGTCACTCGCCGGGCTCGGCTGGCCCGATGCCAAGGCAGCGATCGACGCGAGCGAGCAGCTCGACTTCGCCGGCGTGCCGGCGTTCTGCAAGGCGCACGGCATCGTCGGCGCGCGCAGCTACTTCTTCTCGAAAGAGGCGCTGATCGTCTGGACGATGAAGAACCGCTGGACCTGGCGCGCGCGCGGCATCCGCATGAACGCGGTCAGCCCCGGCCCCGTCGAGACGCCGATCCTGAAGGACTTTCTCGAGACGCTCGGCGCGCGAGCCGAGGAGGACATGCGCACGATGGACCGGCCCGGCCGCCCCGACGACATCGCGCCCGTCGTGGCCTTCCTGCTGTCCGACGCATCGGCCTGGATCCGTGGCACCAACATCCCGGTGGACGGCGGCATGTATTCCAACGTGCTGTGCCAGCAGCACGGCCACTGAAGCCGCGCGGCTCTCTTCACTCTCGGGGCGTCATCGCGCGGGCACGCGGCTTGCCCGCGTAGCGCACCATGACCTGGCTGCGTCGCCTCCGGGCCTGCCTGCTCGCGGGCGGGCTGGGCGCAGCGATGCTCGTCGGGGCGCAACCGGCGCCGACGGTGCACGTGCTGCAGGTGCACGACGCGATCGGCCCGGCCAGCGCCGACTACATCGTGCGCGGGCTGCGCAAGGCGCAGGAAGCGGGCGCCGCCCTCGTGGTGCTCGAACTCGACACGCCCGGCGGGCTCGACACGTCGATGCGGCAGATCATCCAGGCCATCCTCGGCTCGGCGGTCCCGGTGGCGACGTACGTGTCGCCGTCGGGCGCGCGCGCCGCCAGCGCCGGCACCTACATCCTCTACGCCAGCCACGTCGCGGCGATGGCGCCTTCGACCACGCTGGGCGCGGCGACGCCGGTGGCGATCGGCATGCCGGGCGGCGGCGGCGAAACGCCAAGGCCGCCGCCGCGCGGCGCGTCGGCACCCGCGAGCGCCCCGCAGGCCGACGCGATGACGGCCAAGCAGGTCAACGACGCCGCCGCGTTCATCCGCGGCCTGGCGCAGCAGCGCGGGCGCAATGCCGAGTGGGCCGAACGCGCGGTGCGCGAGGCGGTCAGCCTCACCGCCGTCGAGGCCGAGCGCGAACGCGTCATCGACGTCGTGGCGCGCGACCTGACCGAGCTGCTCGATCGCATCGACGGCCGCAGCGTGCGCACGGCCGCCGGCGAGGTGACGCTGCGCACGCGCGGCGCCGAGGCGAAGCGCGTGCCGCCGGGCTGGCGCCACCAGCTGCTGTCGGTGATCGCCAGCCCGAGCCTCGCGCTGATCCTGATGATGATGGGCATCTACGGGCTGCTGTTCGAGTTCTCGTCGCCGGGCTTCGGCGTGCCGGGCGTGGTCGGCGCGATCTGCCTGCTGCTCGCGCTGTTCGCGCTGCAGATGCTGCCGATCAACTACGCCGGCCTCGCGCTGCTCGCGCTGGGCATCGCGCTGATGGCGGCCGAAGCCGTGTCGCCGACCTTCGGAGTGCTGGGCGTGGGCGGGCTGGTCGCCTTCGTCGCCGGCGGGGTGCTGCTGTTCGACGACGACGTGCCCGGCTACGGCGTGCCGCTGCCGCTGCTGCTGGGCATGGCGGCGCTGTCGGCGCTGCTCATCGCGGGCGGCGGCACGATGGCGCTGCGCGCCCGGCGCCGGCCGCTGGCCAGCGGCGCGCTGCAGATGGTGGGCGCCCTCGGCGAGGTGCTGGAGCCCGACGCCGACGGCGCCTGGGTCCGCGTGCACGGCGAGCGCTGGCGTGCGCGCGCCGGCGTGCCGCTCGCCGCGGGTCAGCAGGTGCGCGTGACCGGCCTCGCGGGCCTCACGCTGCAGGTGGAACCGGTTGCCGCCGACGGCGGCACGTCGCGACAAGGAGCTTCGCCATGATCGTCAACCTCGGCCTCGGCGCGGTGCTGCTGCCGCTCATCGTGCTCGCCTTCGCTTCGCTGCGCATCCTGCGCGAGTACGAGCGCGGCGTCGTGTTCCAGCTCGGGCGCTTCTGGAAGGTCAAGGGGCCGGGCCTCGTGCTCGTGATCCCGGGCATCCAGCAGATGGTGCGCGTCGACCTGCGCGTCGTGACCTACGACGTGCCGCCGCAGGACGTGATCTCGCGCGACAACGTGTCGGTCAAGGTCAACGCCGTGCTGTTCTTCCGCGTCGTCGATCCCCAGAAGGCGATCATCCAGGTGGCCGACTACCTGAGCGCCACCAGCCAGCTCGCGCAGACGACGCTGCGCGTCGTCCTCGGCAAGCACGAGCTCGACGAGATGCTGGCCGAGCGCGAGCGGCTCAACACCGACATCCAGCGCATCCTCGACGAGCAGACCGATGCCTGGGGCATCAAGGTGACCAACGTCGAGATCAAGCACGTCGACCTCAACGAGTCGATGGTGCGCGCGATCGCGCGCCAGGCCGAGGCCGAGCGCGAGCGCCGCGCCAAGGTGATCCACGCCGAAGGCGAGCGCCAGGCCGCCGCGTCGCTGATCGAGGCCGCGCGCATCATGGCGCAGGAGCCGGGCGCGATGCAGCTGCGCTACCTGCAGACGATGACCCAGGTGGCCGGCGACCGCGCCTCGACGATGGTGCTGCCGCTGCCGATCGACCTGCTCGGCGGCATGACGGCGAGCCAGCGCAAGCCGCCGCCGGCGTGAGCGGCGGCGCCACCCAGCCGCTCAGCGCCGCACTTCGCACACGAGGTTGAACGGCGTCTCGGCGGCGCGCCGGAAGTGCGTGAAGCCCGCCTTGCGGAACACGTCGGCGAGCCGCTTGGGCCCGGCCTGCGCGCCGAGCACCAGGTGGCCGCCGTCGGCGATGGCGTGCGCGCAGCAGATCATCGACGACGCCGCGTAGTAGAGCCGCCCCACCTCCGAGAGGTTGTGCTCGACGCGGTCGTGCGCGAACGGCTCGACGAGCATCACGGTGCCGCCGGGCGCGAGCACCTGCGCCGCATGGCGCGCGGCGCCGACGGGGTCGCCGAGGTCGTGCAGCGTGTCGAAGAAGCAGATCAGCCCGTAGCCGCGGTCGGCGTAGTCGGTGGCGCGCGCCACTTCGAAGGTGACGCGGTCGGCGAGGCCCGCGGCCGCCGCATGGCGGCGCGCCGCGTCGATCGACTCGGCGTGCGTGTCGATGCCGTGGAAGCGCGAGTTCGGAAACGCCTCGGCCATCAGCAGCGTCGAGTGGCCGTGGCCGCAGCCGACGTCGGCGACGGCGATGCCCTCCTCGAGCCGCGGCACGACGTTGTCGAGCGCCGGCAGCCACTGCGGCACCAGCGCCGCCTTGTAGCCGTTGCGATAGAACGCCGCCACGCCGCAGGCCATGCGCGCGTCGTGCTCGCCCCAGGCGATGCCGCGCCCGCTGCGAAAAGCCTCGAGCGCCTTGGGCTCGTCGGCCCACATCGACGCCGGCACGTTCCAGGCGTGCGGCACGTAGACGGGGCTGTCCTCGTCGGCCAGCACCATCGCCTGCTCGGGCGAGAGCTCGTAGGTCTCGCTGACGGCGTGGTAGCCGAGGTAGCCGCCGGCCGCCTGGGCGTTGAGCCATTCGCGCACGTAGCGCTCGGCGCAGCCGGCGCGGCGCGCGACCTCCTTGGCGCTCAGCGGCCCGGCGCCGGCCATCGCCTTGTAGAGGCCCAGCTTGGCGCCGAGGCTCACCATCACGCCGGTGTAGCCGGCGCTCAGGTCGCCGATGGCGCGCGCGACGGCGGCGTCGAGCCGGGCGGGATCGATCACGGGGATGTCCATGGTGTCGGTTCCTTTCGTCGTGGCGTGCGGGGCTCAGTGCAGCGGCGCCAGCGCGCGCGCCACCACGGCGCGGCCGACGCTGCGGCCCTGGCGCTCGCCGGCCTCGACGGCGTGCGCGAAGTGGATGCCGGCATAGATGCGCGACAGCCCGTTCTCGCGCGCGGCGGCCGAGAAGCTCGCGTAGCGGCGCGTCGTGCCGGGCAGCGTGAGGCTCGTCGTCTCGAAGCGCTGCGCGTCGCCGAACAGCGCGGCCAGCACCTCGGCCGCGGCCCAGCCGAGCACGGTGTGCGTCGACGGGTGGTCGGGCACGGGCGGCGTGGGCAGCAGCGGCTGCCAGTTCGCCTCGGGCTGCGTGTGCGCATTGCCGTCGTCGGCCGCGGCGCGGATCGCCGTCTCGGGCCGCCAGAAGCGGTGGTGGTACTTGGCGTCGAAGCCGGCGATGAAGCCGTCGGCCATCGCCAGATGCACGAGCGCGAAGGCGCGCGCCGCGTCCCAGGCGTCGAGGCCGCGCTGGCGCACCGCGGCATGCGCGATGCGGTTCCAGCCGAGCGGCGAATCCTCGTACCAGAACTTCGCGATCAGCGTCTGCTCGGCGCTGCGCGTGCTGCCGACCTTGCGGCCGATCGCCTTGAGCTGCGCAAAGTCGCTCGCATAGGCGGCGCTCTCGATCGCGAGCGGCGCGCCGACGGCGTGCTCGCCGAGCGCGATGACGAACGGCGTGACGCGGCCCCAGCCGGGCGCCGCCGCAAAGTCGAACGGCGGCGTGTACTGATACTCGCCGATGCCGCTGCGCGGCTGGTAGGCGGGCTGCGCGGCCGACGCGGCGCCGTCGTGCTGGCGGCGCGCCAGCGTGGCGCGCGCCGCGGCCTGGCCGAGCGCGATGCCGGTGGACTTGCCCACACCGTCGCGCTGCGCTGCGAGGGCCCGCGCATAGGCCTGCTCGACGAACGCAACCCGCTCGGCGGGCAACTGCGCGACGAGCACGTCGCGCGCCGCGGCGGCGACGGCGGCGTCGGCCGATGCCTGCGGCGCGGCGGCCAGCCCCGGCGCGTAGGGCGCGTGGCGCGGCGCGATGGCGTTGAGCGCGTCGTGCATCGCGGCGTGCGCGATCGCCAGCGTGCGCGACTGCGCCATCGGGTTCGTGCCCTCGATCGGCGCGAAGGCCTGCTCGGCGACGGCGTTCCAGTGAACGACGGCGTTGGCCGGTGCAACCGCCTCGGCAGCGAGCAGCGGGCCGGCCAGCGCGACGGCGGCAGCCGCGCCGAACAGGCGGGCGACGAAGTGCCGGCGCGTGCCGGCGTGACGATGACGATCGTGGTTCATGGCGAGTGACTCCGGGTGGTGGCCCGCGTTGTCGCGAGCGGCGTTGAACATGGCGCTCATGCTCGCGATGCGAGGCCTTGCGCGGCAGAGCCGGAATCGCCCGAAACCGGTCCGTTCGTGCCACAGTGCGGGCCTGTCCGCCATGCCTGCCAAGCCTTCGACGACCGACCAGCGCAGGACCCACGACGCGGCGGCGTCGACGCCGCCGCCGGTGCGCCACGTCTCGCTCGTCGCGCTGCCCGACGCCGTGGTGTCGACGCTCTACGGCATCTACGACGTGATGCATGCGCCCACGCTGCTCGGCAAGTCGGCCACGGTGGAAGGGCGCGCGAGCCTGATGCCCGTGCTGCGCAGCGACGGCGACGCAGCCGCCTCGGAGGCACCGCCGCAGCGCCGCCCGTTCCAGATCGAGATCGTCGGCGAGCGTGCGGGGCCGATGACGATCGCGAGCTGCGTGGACGTCGACGTGCAACGCGCCATCGACGACATCGATGCCACCGACATCGTCATCGTGCCGTCGATCGTGCTGCGTTCGGCCGACGGCTGGGCCAAGGGGCGCTACCCGCGGCTCGTCGCGTGGCTGCGCCGCATGCACGAGCAAGGCGCGCTGCTGTGCTCGGCATGCTCGGGCATCTTTTTACTGGCCGAGACGGGCCTCTTCGACGGCCGCGACGCGACGGTGCACTTCGGCTATGCGCGCGAGTTCGCCGCCGTGCACCCGGCCGTGCCGATCCACCCCGAGCGCGTGCTCGTCGTCTCGGGCTTGCGCGAAGAACTGGTCAGCTCGGGCGCCTCGACGACGTGGCACGACATGGTGCTGTACCTGATCGCGCGCCACGCCGGCGCGACCGAGGCGCAGGAGGTGGCGCGTTTGTTCGCGCTGCAGTGGCACCAGGACGGCCTGGCGCCCTACATCGTGTTCGAAGGCAGGAGCGACCACGGCGACGCCGAGATCGAGAGCGCGCAGCGCTGGCTGGCGACGCACTTCTCGGTGGCCAACCCGGTCGACGAGATGATCAAGCGCTCGCGCCTGGCCGAGCGCACCTTCAAGCGCCGCTTCGCCGCCGCCACCGGCCTGGCGCCGATCGCCTACGTGCAGCGCCTGCGCATCGAGGACGCCAAGCGCCGCCTCGAACGCACCGACGCGCCCGTCGACGAGATCGGCTGGCGCGTCGGCTACGAAGACGGCGCGTTCTTCCGGCGCCTGTTCCGTCGCACGACGGGCATGGCGCCGGGGGCGTACCGCAAGCGGTTCAGGATTCCGGAGTTCGCGAGGGCGTAGGCGCTGCGAACCCCGGGAGTCCGCTCAGGGCTTGGCGGGCGGCGTGTAGACCTGCGGCTTGATGCCCAGATCGCCGACGAGACGGCGGCTGGCATCGGTCTCGTTGCGCACGAATGCAGCGAACGGCGCAGGGGCCAGGCGCATCGGCGCCGCGCCGAGCTTGCCCAGCTTGTCGAGCAGATCGGGCGCCTGCAGCGCGCGATCCACGTCGGCCGCGATCTTCTCGACCACCCCCTTGGGCACGCCGGCAGGCGCCCACACGCCGAACCAGGCATGGTTGACGAGATTGGGCACGCCGGCCTCGGCCATCGTCGGGACCTGCGGCAGCGCGGCCGAGCGCGCATCGCCCGTCACGGCCAGCGCGGTCACCTTGGCGTCGCGAATCAGCGGCACGGCGGTGGCCACGGGCGCGAACCAGAAGGCCGCTTCGCCCTTCGCCACTGCGCCGTTCGCGTCGGCGGCCGAACGATACGGGGCGTTCGTTGCAGCCATGCCGGTCAGCTTCTTGAACTGCTCGGTGACGAACGTGATCTGCGTCGTCGGGCCCAGCGACGCGTACTTCAACGGCGCTGCCTTGGCCTTCGCCAACAGTTCACCGACCTTCGTCACGCCCAGCGTGGGCGTGGTGACGAGCACGAACGGCTGCTTGGCGACGCCCGAGACGGCGACGAAGTCCTTCTGCGCGTCGTACGGCAATTGCGTGAACAGGCCTGCGTCCGTGGCGAACGAGATCGAATGCACGAGCAAGGTATAGCCGTCGGCCTTGGCCTTGGCCACGGAGTCGGCGCCCGGCACGGTGGTCGGCCCCGGCCGGTTCACCACGTTGACGGGTTGCGCCCAGGCCTGTGCCAGCTTCTCGGCCATGGCCCGCCCGACCAGATCGGCGGCATTGCCCGGCGGATAGGGGATGACGACGGTGACGGGCTGCGTCGGGTACTTGGGCGCCTCCTGCATGCCGGCACAGCCCAGCATGCTGAGCGTGGCCACACCCAGGAACAACATCGATCGAGACTTCATAAGTGATCTCCAGTTGGTGTATCGATTGCGAACGCCGTTGGAGGTGGATCGAATCCCCCTCTCCCTGCAGGGAGGATGCGGGGGGGGGGGGAGGACTGTCCTTGCGAAAACGCAAATGCGAGGCGCTCTAGAGAGGCGCGCCCCAAACGCGACGACAGTTGAGCGCCGCCGCTTGCGCAGCGGCGAGCGACCACCCCAACGGGATTACTCCTTGCGGGTACATCGCGCCGCGCTCGAAGGCTGTAGAGTCGGCCGCCCCATGAACCGAGAGCGGTGGAGCGCACGATGACGGAACACGTCCAACCCGAGCGGTTGAGCTTCGAGCAAGCCGTGGCCTTCGCGTGCGCCACGGGCAAGGCGGCGTTCGCGGCGGCGCCCGTGTTCGGCGACCACGATCAGGAGCGCGCCGAAGGCGTGCGCGTCTTCGTCATCGAGGGCGACGGCCAGGGCGGCTGCAAGGTCCGCTTCATCGCCGGCCCGTTCTTCTCGGGTGCGTTGGCCGCCAACGAGATCCTCGCCGACGACGACATCACCGACGCCGTGCGCGAACTGCTCTTCATGCCGACCTCGTTCTCCGAGGAGTGGCTCTCCGAACAGATCCAGGTCCTGATCGGGCGGCTGGTGCAGGCCGCGCAGATCGTCGCGCCCGAGATGCCGAACTACCTCGACGCCAAGACACGCGCCGCGGCGCCCGAGGTCACGTTCCCGATCCGTTCGATCGGCCGCGCGCCGCCGCGCGGCGACAAGTCGTAGCCGCGCGCGACCCCCTCGCCTTCAGCCGATGCCCAGCGCCTTGTGCGCCAGCGCCAGGAAGGCGCTGCGCTCGGCGCGCGACAGTGGCGCGAGGATCTCGGCCTGCAGTGTTTCGACCAGCGGCCGGATGGCGGCCAGCAGCCGCTTGCCCGCGGGCGTGAGGCTCAGCTCGCGCGCCCGGCGATCGTGCGCGCTGACGACGCGCTGCACGAGGCCCTTGTGTTCCAGGCGTTCGATCACGCCGCCGATCGTGGCGCGGTCGAAGCCGATCGTCGCCGCCAGGCCGGCCTGGTCGATGCCGGGCTGCAGTGCGATGGCGTCGAGCGCGGCGAACTGCACCGGCGTCAGGTCACGGCCCGCGGCCTGCATCCGCGCCTGGAAGACCTGCGTCGCCTGCTGGTGCAGCCGGCGGATCAGGTGCCCCGCCATGTCGATCGTGTCCATGCATGCCCCTCGTGTGCAGCCCGATGCGCTTGACATTGTAGTATGCATGCATACTATATGCACACTTATCGTAGCAGCCGGCCGACGGCCCGCCCCCAGGAGACACCATGCAATACCACGTCAACGGCTTCGAACCCGGTGATCCCGATGTCCACCCGGCGGCGCCGGGCCACCGCCGCGCGGGCAGCCCGTTGCCCGACACGGTGGACGTGCTGATCGCCGGCTCGGGGCCGGCGGGCCTGTGCCTGGCGGCGCAGCTCGCGCGCGTGCCGCAGATCCGCACGCTGCTCGTCGAGCCCAAGCTCGGGCCGATGGAAAAAGGCCAGGCCGACGGCATCAGCGTGCGCTCGATGGAGATGTTCCAGGCCTTCGGCTTTGCCGAGAAGGTGATGCGCGAGTCGGTGTGGATCAACGAGACGACGTTCTGGTCGCCCGGCGCGGATGCCGGGCTCACCCGCGTGGCGCGCGTGCAGGACGTGCCCGACGGCACCTCGGAGATGCCGCACATCCTGATCAACCAGGCGCGCGTGCACGACATGTTCCTCGACATCATGCGCAACTCGCCGCACCGGCTCGAGCCCGAGTACGGCGTGAAGGTGGCGCACCTGACGATCGACCCGCAGGCCGCCGAGTACCCCGTGACCGTGACGCTGGAGCACACGGCGCCGGGCCGCGAGGGCCGGACCTCGACGCTGCGCGCCAACTACGTGATCGGCTGCGACGGCGCGCGCTCCAACGTGCGAGCCGCGATCGGCGGCGCGCTGCACGGCGATGCGGCGCACCAGGCCTGGGGCGTGATGGACGTGCTGGCCGTCACCGACTTCCCCGACTGGCGCATGAAGTCGTTCGTGCGCTCGAAGGACGAAGGCATCCTGATGGTGCTGCCGCGCGAAGGCGGCCACCTGGTGCGCCTGTACGTCGAGCTCGATGCGCTGGGCGAGCACGAGCGCGCGGCCGACCGCGGCATGGGCACGCCCGACATCATCGCCAAGGCGCAGCGCATCTTCCGCCCCTACACGCTCGACGTGAAGGAAGTGGTCTGGTCGTCGATCTACGAGATCGGCCACCGCCTGACCGACAAGTTCGACGACGTGCCCGAGGCCGAGGTCGCCGCGCGCGCGCCGCGCGTGATGCTGGCCGGCGACGCCTGCCACACGCACAGCCCCAAGGCCGGCCAGGGCATGAACGTGTCGATGGGAGACACGTTCAACCTGGGCTGGAAGCTGATCTCGGTGCTGACGGGCCGCGCCGACCCGGCCCTGCTGCACAGCTACTCGGGCGAGCGGCGCGCCGCCGCCAAGGGCCTGGTCGAGTTCGATCACAAGTGGGCGCGCGTCGTCGGCGCCCGCGCCGAGGACGACGTCTCCGCCGACGGCCTGCCGCGCGTGGCGCGCGAGTTCGTCGCCAACCTGCCCTTCACCTGCGGCCTGACGATCCGGTACGAGCGCAGCGCGCTGACCGGTGCGCCCGCGCACCAGCGCCTCGCGACGGGCTTCGACATCGGCAAGCGCTTCCACTCCGCGCCCGTCGTGAGGCTCGCCGACGCCAAGCCGATGCAGCTGGGCCACTGCATCGAGGCCGACGCGCGCTTCCGGCTGTTCGTCTTCGCACCGGCGAACGACGCGGGCGCACCCGGCGGCGCCGTCGCCACGCTGTGCGACTGGCTCGAACACGACGAGGCCTCGCCGCTGCGCCGCCACACCGCGGCGGGCGAAGACATCGATGCCGTGATCGACACGCGCGCCGTCTTCCAGCAGGGCTTTCGCGCGCTCGACCACGCCGCCATGCCCACGCTGCTGCGCCCGCACGTGGGCCGCTACGGGCTGTGCGACTACGAGAAGGTGTACTGCGCCGACCCGAAGCGCGGCGACGACATCTTCGACACGCGCGGCATCGACCGTGCCGCGGGCTGCATCGTCATCGTGCGGCCGGATCAGTACGTCGGCCACGTCCTGCCGCTGTCGGCCCGCGACGAGCTCGCGGCGTACTTCGGGGGGATCCTGCGGGTGCGAGGCTAGGGCAGTCGCTCAGGCCGGCTGGGCGTGGAGCCGCACTCCGAGTGCCCGCGCGACCTTGAGCACGGTGGCAAAGCTGGGGTTGCCCCCTTCGCTGAGCGCGCGATAGAGACTCTCGCGGCTCAGCCCCGCCTCCTTGGCGACCTGGCTCATGCCCTTGGCGCGCGCGATGTCGCCGAGCGCCCGGGCGATGCCCGACACATCGTCCGGCGCTTCGTCCAGCCACGCGTCGAGATAGGCCGCCATCTCTTCGGGCGTGCGCAGGTGCTGCGCGACGTCGTAGGTCGACGTCTTCGGCTTGGAGGACTTCTTGCGGGCAGTGGTCACCATGTCGCTACTCTCCGTACGTTTGCGCAAGCCGAATCGCTCGGGCGATGTCCTTGGCCTGCGTCGACTTGTCGCCGCCGACGAGCAAGAGAAGGAAGCGGTCGCCGCGCTGCGTGTAGTACACGCGATAGCCGGGCCCCACATCGATCTTGAGCTCGGAGACGCCGTGCGTCAGGTTCCGGTGCGAGCCAGGATTGCCGTGGATGAGCCTGTCGACGCGCATCAGGATCCGAGCCCGACCGGCGAGATCGTTCAGGTTGTCGATCCAATCGCTGTACTCGTCCGTCTTCTCGACGCGCATGGGGCGATTGTAGCCCACAGGCTACGCTCCTGGACACCGGGTCCGTTGCGTTGCACTTCCAGCGCGCGCGGAAAGTTCCTTTGTCGCCGTTAACGCAGTCAATCGTCCCGCCTGTCGCTCCGAGCCTTCTGTCGACGCTCGCGCTCGGCTACGTGCGCCAGTTCGCGTGCCCATCGACTTCGTCCGCTAAGCGCCGATACGATCAGACTGGGAGGGACATTCACTAGACGCAGCAACAGCACGCGCACCAACATGAGCAGGCGCGTGTTTACGCAATACAGTTCCGCACCCTCGGCAGCTGTTGACGTCGAGCCGTCTGGCCAGTGGGTGTATTCGTTCCGGGTCGTGACCCACGCGTTCGGAACGCCCTTCGCGCAGCCAACAGCCAACAAACGCAGGTCTTCGGGTAGCGAGTCCACCAGTTCACCAAGGCGTTCCCTGAAAGAAATCTTGTAGACGCCCGCGTGCGATGAGCGATGTAGGCCCTCAAGTACGTGCGTCAGCGTGAGAAACAGCAGATGCAGCGGCGGCCTCTCCAGAGTTTGTGCACTCTCAAACAAGGCGTTGATCGTCTTGACTCGGGGCATATGCTCCAACCAAGCGTCCACGATCGCGGGCAACTTGACCCGAATCGAATCGAATGGAATCAAGAACTCCCACTGGTGCGAGATATCGCAGACACGATGACGATTCGGGCTGAACAAGAGGCCAGCCGATCGTTCATCGCCGAGCACTAGTTCGATCGCGTCGAAATGCATGCACGGGCCCGCGAGCAGGCCAAGTAGCGACAACACCTGGTTGAGGCTTCGCAATAGCTGGTCAATCGGCTGTGGCGCGGTCGGCCGGATTTCCACCCAGCCTTCGCTGGTCCAACTCATCGTGCTGAACCGCTCCCCATCTTGCGAGACGAGTTTCGAGATCGTGACATGGCCCGGAATGCCGGCGTGCTCGGTCGCGCTGATCGTTCCCGCGATCAATGTCATCGTCAGGCCGATGCTCTTGCCGTCAGCATCAGCAATTCGCTCCGGCCTACCGATAGCCGATTCTCCGATCCATGCCAGGAGACCCGGCACGCGCGCCCGCATGGCCGGGAAGCACTGCGTTTCGCTCTCGATATGCGCACCGACGATGGCCAAGTGGGGACGGAAGACTTGGGTTCGAACCTCCTCGTCCGCCGAGCCGAACCACAGGCCACCGCCACCATGGAGACTGCGAAACAGGGATACGGCCTCGCCGTGGCTTGTGCATCCGAAAATCACGGGCACACCGTCGTCTGCCTCCGTCTCATGTTCAGGCTCGTCCAAGAGGGAAAGAAGGTCAAGCCTGCAGCCATCGGTACCAAACGTAAACCGGCCAGCCGCACGAGGAACTTCGACCTGAGGCAAGAACCAGTGGCCTGAAAGCTCATGAGATGCCAAGAACGAGAGTGGTTTGCGCATCGAGAGCCAGTCTAGGCTTGCAACGGTCACTTGGCACTCAGCAAGGCCACGTCACCTTCTCGCCACTATCGTCGTGAAGAGAGCAGCATAGTCACTGCTCAGGCTGAAGCGTCAGATGGGCCCGGTCTGTAGCGCTGCCGGCCCGCCTGCTGCTCCGGCGCCAAACCAGCAGCCGCGACACCGTCAGCCCTGCCGTGATCCCTGCC
>Ga0138256_10004794_pt1 | contig 14365 bp, 10 predicted proteins | sample KNB2016incub_MG_FD_105486 | JGI IMG/M metagenome (GOLD analysis project Ga0138256, IMG submission 105486) | Active sludge microbial communities from wastewater in Klosterneuburg, Austria - KNB2014incub_MG | ecosystem: Engineered > WWTP > Activated sludge > Unclassified | place: Austria...
AATCATTAGAAATAACAAAAGCTAGTTTTGAAAATTTAAAATTAAATTTAAAAGACACTAAAGCTTTATACAATGAGGGAATAGTATCTGAATTTGATTTGTTAACAGTTGAAGTATTTGTTGAAAATATGAGACCAGTTGTTCTTGATATGGAAAACAAATTAAAAACTGCAAAGGACGGATTAAAATTAGTTCTTGGCGTAGATCAGCAAGAAGAAATTGATGTTACAGGAAATTTCACCTATCAACAATATGATATTTCAAATGAAGAAGGATTAATTGATGAAGCGCTAAAATCAAATTATGATTTGAGAACTTTGGAATTGAAAAAGCAAGTTGATGAAGCATTTGTAGAACTTGATGTTTCTGAATACTGGCCAAATATTGCAGCCTTTGGGCAATATGCTTACAATGGATCTTCAGATAATTGGAAGTTTAATACTTATTCTTCTGCAACAATTGGATTAAGTTTTTCTATAAATCTTTGGCAAGGTAATAGAACAAGCAATGCTGTTCAACAATCAACAATTACGTATCAACAAACTGAAGAACAAGTAAAGCAACTTAAGGAATATACTTTGCTAAATGTAAAATCAAAAATTCAAGATTTAAAAACTGTACTATCTATTATTGATGTGCAAAATAAAAATGTTGATGTTGCTGAACGATCATATCAAATAGCTAAAGTCAGGTATAAGGAAGGTGTCGGGAGTCAGCTTGAATTGCAAAGCGCTGATCTAGCCCTTAAGCAGGCACGTTTGAATAGAATCCAATCAATGTATTCTTATTTAACTACACAGTATGAATTGGAACAAATTCTTGGGAGAACAAATCCAGAATATTTTACATCGTTTAATGAGATAGAAGATTAATATAAAGTTTTATTTATCGTAAACAGGAGAATCATTTTTATATGAAACAAATATTTGATAGCCGTTTAAAACAAATTTTAAGTTTAGTGATACTGATAACTATTTTCGCCTTACAGGCGTGTGGAGAAAAGCCACAGGAAGCTGAAACAAAAGACAAAACAGTTTTTACTGATACAGTTTCTGTAGAAGCCCAAACTATTGAAGTTAAAGAATTAGCATTATCAAAAACTTTTTCTGGATCACTTGAGGGTGAAGAACAGGCAAATATTATTGCAAAAATTCCAGAAACAATAACTAAGATAAGAGTTAAAGTAGGTGATTTCGTTAAAATTGGTTCTGTCTTATTTGAATTAAATAAAGGTGGAGCAGCTTCACAATTTTATCAAGCTCAGGCTGGTTTTCTAAATGCAGAAAAGAATTATCAAAGGATGCAAAATCTTTTAAAAGAAGGCGCTGTATCACAGCAAGCATTTGATGGCGTTCAAACTCTATACGAAGTTGCAAAAGCAAATTTTGATGCTGCAAGAAGCACTGTTGAAATAACCTCTCCCCTTTCAGGAGTGGTTACTGCAATAAATGTAAATCTTGGTGATCTTGCAAATCCGCAAATGCCGATGGCAACTGTTGCAAACATTGGGCGCATGAAAGCTATATTTAATGTTGGCGAAAGTGATGTACCAAGTCTTTTTGTTGGTCAAACAGTTAATATTTATTCTGAAATTAATCCAGAACTTATTCAAACAGGAAAAATTAATCAGCTTTCAAAATCTGCAAGCATTCAATCACGTACATTTGAGATGCAGGCTATTTTTTCTAATACGCAGGATAGATGGTTTAAACCTGGAATGTTTTGTCGTGTTGCAGTTGATATGAAATCAAAAAAGGATGCACTTACAATTCCACTTTCTGCTGTAGTAAAATCTGGCGGAATTGATGGTGTATATATTATTAATGATGAGAAATCATATTTGAAAACTGTTACTCTTGGATTATCTGATGGTAAGAACGTTGAAGTTATTTCAGGATTGAAATCCGGGGATAAAATTGTAACACTCGGAATGAATAATCTAAAAGATGGAACAGTAGTAGTTGTTACAAAAAATTAATTGATAAATCATAAAAAAAGAAATTCGGATTAAAAAATGAAATTAGCTGATGTCTCCATAAGACGACCCGTTTTTGCTACAATGATGATTATGTCTTTGATTGTGCTTGGACTCTTTTCATATTACAAATTAAATGTTGATTTATACCCTGATGTAGATATTCCATATGTTGTAATAACAACCATTTTACCTGGGGCAGGTCCTGAACAAATTGAAACAGACGTAACTCAAATTATTGAAGATGCTGTTAACCCTGTAGAAGGCGTTGATTTTATTCAATCAACATCACAGGAAAATGTTTCAATTGTTGTTATTGCATTTAAACTTGAGATAGATGGTAAAGACGCAGCACAGGATGTAAGAGAAAAAATTGCGGCAATCAGAGCAGAACTTCCAACTGAAATTGAAGACCCAGTAATTCAAAGATACGATCCTGCAAGTTTCCCGATTATGAACCTAACAGTTTCCGGAAATATGTCTGATAAAGAAATTACTTCATTTACAAAAGATGTGGTTAAAAAAAGATTAGAAAATATTCCTGGTGTAGGTTCTGTTGATCTTGTTGGCGGTTCTGAGAGAGAAATTCAAATTGAAGTTGATGTTGCAAGATTAAGAGCTTATAATATTTCTATTCAGGATATTATTCAAAATGTTGGCGGCCAAAATGTTGAAATACCTGGAGGAAATGTTACAGAAGGATCTCAACAGTTACTTGTTAGAACAATGGGCAAGTATAAAAACGTTGAGGATTTTAACAAAGTTATAGTAGCAACTCCACAAGGTAAATCAGTTTATTTATCAGATGTTGCACGAGTTATTGATGGAGTTGAGGAACAAACAAGTTTATCACGTGTTAATGGTAAAATAGCTGTCGGCTTAAATATTATAAAACAATCTGGCAGCAATACAGTTCAGGTTGCTCATAATGTTAATAAGCAGGTAGAAAAACTTCTTAAAGATATACCAGAAGGCTTAACAATCAATGTTGTGCAGGATAATAGTATTTTTATTGAAGATTCAATTGATGATGTGATATTTGATATTTTGTATGGAGGTTTATTAGCTATAGTTGTTATCTATTTATTCCTTGCAAACTTTAGAGCTACTGTTATTAGCGGGTTAGCATTACCCGCATCAATTATTGCAAGTTTTATACTGATGTTTGCCCTTGGGTTTACACTTAATATGATGTCTTTGCTTGCTCTTTCACTTGCAGTTGGATTATTAATTGATGATGCCATTGTTGTAATAGAAAATATTTACAGGCATATGGCCCAAGGTGAAACTCCAATGGAAGCAGCAAAATCTGCCTCTGAAGAAATTGGACTAGCAGTAATGGCAACAACATTTACAATTGTTGCGGTATTCGTGCCTGTTGCATTTATGCCTGGTATTGTTGGAAGATTTTTCTATGAGTTTGGTATAACAATTTCTGCTGCGGTTGTGGTATCACTATTTGTAGCGTTTACACTAACTCCAATGTTATCCTCAAAGTGGCTTCATAGAGAAGATGAAGAACATTTAGATCAGGGCAACATACTTCAAAAGGTGCTTTACAAATTCAATCATTGGTTTGACAAACTGAATGCAAAATATGAAAATGCACTACGATGGTCTTTAACACATAGAAAAACTATTGTAATTGGAGCAATCGGAATTTTCGTTGTTAGTTTTATGCTAATGGGAATGCTGGGATCACAATTCTTTCCAGAAAGTGATGAGAGCCAGTTTACATTAACTGTAAATGCTTCTCCTGGTAGTTCACTTGAACAAACAAGTATGATCTGTGAAAAAGTTGAAACAAAATTAAGGGAAAGAAAAGAAGTAAAAACCGTACTAACCACGATCGGGTCAAGTAATAATCCTGTAACTAAAGCTACTATTCTTGTAAAACTTGTACCAAGTAAAGAAAGAGAAAATTCTGATCAGCAAATTATGGCGGATATACGAGAACAAGTAAAAACAATTGCTGGTGCTTCATTCAGTTTTATGGTTCAAGGTGGACCAGGCGGAAATGAAAAGCCTGTAACTCTTAGTATCCGTGGAGATGATTTGAAAAAATTGGAATTGATTGCTGATAAAGTCGAAGCAATAGTTAAACAAACTTCAGGTGCCGTTGATGTTGAAAACAGTCTTGAACTTTCTAAACCTGAAATAAGAATAAACATCGACCGTGAAAAAGCATCTGATCTTGCGACAAATCCATATCTAATTGCTTCTACAGTTCGTGCAATGGTTGATGGTGCAGTTGCTACACAATACCAGGAAGGTGATGAACAGATTGATGTTAGAGTTAGATTAAAGAAAGAAGACCGATCAAACATTAATGATTTATCTTTATTAACAGTTAAAAGTTTTAAACAAATAAATGGTAAAGATTTCTTGGTTCCAATAACTGATATTGCTACAATTTCACAGGATGTTGGTCCCTCAAAAATTAATAGGTATGCACGACAAAAAGAGATTCGAGTTGATGCCAATCTTTACGGAAGATTTTTAGGTGTTGCGCTTGCTGATATTCTTAAAGAAACCGAAAAAATACAACTTGAATCAGGTTATTCAATCAATGTCATTGGTGAAGGTGAAATGCAAGAAGAATCAATGGCAAATATGATGCTTACTTTGTTACTTGCAGTGGTGTTTGTTTACATCGTGCTAGCAGCACAGTTTGATAGCTTTATTCACCCATTCTCAATTATGCTTGCTTTGCCAATGTCTATTATTGGTGCTGTGCTCGCACTATTAGTTTTTGGAAGTTCATTATCAGTTATGTCTATGATAGGTATCATAATGTTGATGGGTTTAGTAACTAAGAATGGTATTTTACTTGTCGATTACACTAACGTTCTTCGCGAAAGAGGAATGTCTAGATTTGATGCTTTAGTAAAGGCAGGACCCACAAGATTACGCCCGATCTTAATGACAACATTTGCAATGATCTTTGGAATGGTTCCAGTTGCACTTGCACTTGGTGAAGGCGCTGAATTCCGCGCACCGATGGGACAGGCAGTAATTGGTGGTTTGATAACATCAACATTGCTAACGCTTTTTATAGTGCCAGTAGTTTATTCAATACTTGACGATGTTAGTAATTATTTTTCAAAAAATAAAAAGAAGTAAGAGATTAAAATGAAACTTACATTTTTAGCATATCGCGAAATTCTTGATGATCGAGTTACCAAAGCATTAGATGAACTGGGAATAGATTTTTACACTGAATGGGAAGAGGTAAAAGGCAAAGGACATAAAACAGATGCACATTTAGGTAATCGTCCTTTCCCGGGATACAACAACGTACGTATGATCGCTTTTTCTGATGAAGAATTACTTGAGAAACTTATTGTTAAGATAAATGAATTAAATTCTATCGTAGAAAGAGATGATGATAAGATCAGGCTCTTTCAAGTGCCACTTGAACGAATAGTATAGTTGAACAAACTGCCCAATTAAAGTGATTAATTGAAAACAGTTAATCACTTTTTATATTCAATCCTAAACTTTCCAAATCTTATTCCGATAATTACTTAGAAGTGATATTAGTTAGTTAAGCAAGCAACTGATGGTTAAGGTTATTCCCCAAGCCTTCTATCAGGGCTACTCCCCGATATTTCGGTATCGGGGTTTTTTATTTCCACAAATTCTTTTTCTAAACATTCTAACACAATTATCGATAATAAATTGAGAAAGTAGTTAAATACGATTAATAATATTCCCATAAAATAAAGTTGATTTATCATGAAAAAGATTTACATAGTAATTACACTGTTACTTATTACTTTTAACAGTATTGCTTTTGCCCAGTTTAAAGATTGGGGATCAAAATTTGGGGTAAGATACAACCAGATTTTTCCTGAAAATGAATTTAGAAATGTTGGATTTGGTGGCAACGATGATCTTTCATTTAAATCTTATCATTTTTCTTTTCTTGCGGAAGTACTTTACGCAGTTGAGTTATCAAATCCTTTAGAAGTAGAATTTAATTTAGGATATGGCAAATATGCTGGCGAAGCTTATTGCAACGAAATTGATCAAGGTGAGTATAACACAACCATACTGCCCTTTGATATAAGGATTAAAGTTAATCCATTTGATTTAGAAAGTTGGAACCCATTTGTATATGCCGGTGTTGGAGTGTTTCATTACATTTCTCACACAAAGCCGGAAGGATTAGATTGTAACTTTGAGAAAACAATAGGATGGGAAGGTTTATTTCCTGTTGGTATCGGTTCGGAATTTTCTGTTTCTGATAATTTTTTGTTAGAAATTTCTTTAGGCGGAACACTAACAACAACTTATGAACTTGATGGTTTTAGAGGAAGAACTGAAGAAATTTGGGATTCATATTTTAATACTTCAGTTGGACTTTTATATGTTGTAAATAATTGTAAAACAGATAAAGATAATGATAGACTTTTAAAATGCGATGAAGAAAAAATAGGCACTGATCCTGAAAATCCTGATACAGATAAGGATGGATTAAATGATGGTGTGGAATTTTTAACTTACAAAACAGATCCATTAAAATTTGATTCTGATGATGACGGCTTAAATGATAATGAAGAAACAAATAATTATAATACTAATCCACTTTTAGCTGATACCGATTCAGATGCGTTAAGTGATTTTGTTGAAGTGACCGAATATAAAACAAATCCACTAAACTCAGATTCTGATACAGACGAATTAACTGATGGCGAAGAAATCGGCAGTTATAAAACTAATCCATTGCTTGCAGATACTGATGTTGACGGATTAAGTGATTCAGAAGAAATAAAATCATACAAAACAAATCCACTAAAAAAAGATACTGACAATGGAAGTATAGATGATCTTGCAGAAGTTAAACGTAAATCGGATCCTTTAAATCCAAAAGATGATGTTGCAGTTGAAAAGAAAATTGAAAAATTTGTTTTTGATGGAATTACATTCGGATTTGATAAAACAAATATCACTAAAGAATCTGAACAAGTTCTTTTAAAAGCATTAAACATTTTGGAAAACTATATCAGCGTGCATGTTGAAATTAGTGGGCATACCGATAGCAAAGGGACTAAAAAGTATAATCAAATATTATCTGAACGTAGAGCAGCAGCAGTTAGGGATTGGCTAGTCAATCATGGTATTAACGCAGAAAGACTAATTCCTGTTGGATATGGATTTGATAAACCTGTTGTTCCTAATACGACAAAAGCGAATAGACAGAAAAATAGAAGATGTGAATTAAAACAGATTAATTAAAATTTTATTGAGTTAAACAAAAAGGGTATCGTGCGATACCCTTTTTGTTAAATATCTAACCAGTAAGAAAATTTTACCAAAAATATATTATCAGATTCTGCTTTTAATAGATTACTAAAATCATTATTAAAATTAAATTGACCTGTAGATTCATAATTCATTCGGCTATTCGTCCAGGCAAAATAAAAAACTGAACCAGGTAAAGCTTCCCATCTTAAAACCAAATTTCCACGCAACGATTTGAAATTAAAATCAGGATTATTAAAACTAAATGATTGTGCTGGACCCGAAGCATCAGGATCAACTATAAATGAGTTTGATGATTCATCATAAATAATTTCACTTCCTGCTGTTCCAAATGCTTTGTAATCAAGTGTTGGCGTATTTGTTAATTCCTTAAAACCTTCATAATCACCTACAGAAATAAGTGGCTGTACGTATAATTGCAAACTTAATGTTGGTGTAAAAATCCAGTTAAGTCTAATATTTGCTGATAGTGTTTTGTAGTCTATTTCTGCAAATACGTATCTATAATTATATGTGTTAGTAGCATAAGGATCTTCAAAATTTCCGACCCACTGATATTTAGTTATACTACTAAAATATTCTGGACCAACTGAAAAGCTAATTTGCGAGCTTGGTTTCCATTCAATATCAATTCCGGTATCAAACTCAGTGCTTCCTAATGTATTTTTCCAATAGCCTACATAAGGTGAAAATGTTATTTTTTCTCTGCTATCAGAGTAGCCCATAATATTAAATGAAAAATTTGATGGCATATTAGTTTTAGGACCACCACGAGTTAAATTTGTTGAAACCGATTTAAGATTATAAGAAGCATTTATATTAACTCCCCAATAGTTTGCAAACTCTGTACTTGTTGTTGCATAAAAACCATTTCTACTAACATTATCTTCAAAATCAGAAGTTCTATTGTATGCCAAGTAAATATTTTTTCTTCTAAAGATTCCATCAGGTTCAAACCACCTATATCCTAAAACTAAGTGACCGTTAATTCTATCAGCCATCCATTGCGAGCCAAGATCATTGTATTCAAATCCAGGTGAAATCAAACCAAGTGCAGCGTTTAAATAAAAATCACCCTTTTGTTTATTTATCATAACTCTGGAAAAATATCCGGCAATGGAAGTTCTATTTGTATCGATTGGAGAATTAGTTTTATCGGGGCGCTGCATATACCTATATGGTTGGCTTTGCAATCTTGTAAGATATTCTTTTGTACCTGATGTATATGAACCAATTACTGATCCGGTAATAACATAAGTTTCATCTTCATCAAGAAAAGTCCAGCCATCAATTCCATATGTATATGCTTGATTGCTTAAAATTTTATCAAGATTTGAATCATCAAAAACTCTGTTTACAGTTGTAACAATTAAACCAAGAGATTGTTTACCTGAGTTAAATTCTTTTTGCGTTCTGAACACTCCGTAGTGTGTAAAAGGTTCAACTTCGATTGATGTGTCTCTATCACCAAATCTAGCATCCGCGTGTGTACGTTCTGTAAAAGATGTTAATGCGCCAATTGACCAGGATTCATCTATTTTACCAGAGAGTTTTGCTGCGCCAAGAATTCTTGTCTCTGGAGCAAAATCCAAATAATCAGCACCATCAACATTTCTTTGTGGTGGTCTTCCAATCCTACGTGAGTAAAATAACTCAGGCACACCAAAATTAAATCCCCAATTATTATTTGCCCCGCCAAATCCAAATGCAAAAATATTTGAGCCCTCAATAAAAAATGGTCGTTTCTCTTCATAAAAAGTTTCGAAAGCAGATAGATTTACAATTGCAGGATCAACTTCCACTTGTCCAAAATCTGGATTAAAAGTTGCATCAACATTTAAATTGCTACCTATACTAAACTTTAAATCAGCACCAATTGTAGTTTTATATTGATTTGATTTGTAGAACGGATCATTTTTATCATGCACCAAGTATTGAGCTTTTTGAACAATATAAGGTAAAATTTCTAATCGCTGTTTTGGTTTAATTCCATCAAGTCCTTTTAGATCAGCAAATTTGGAAACAAAACCACTTTCATTTTTAGGAACCATTACATAAAAAGACATTTCGTGTCTTCGTTTTATATCACGATTAAAATTAACTCCCCACGTCATATTTTCAGATTCTTTAAATCTTAATTGAGTAAATGGAATTTTTATTTCAACATACCATCCATCTTTATCAACAGATGTTTTGTTTTCCCAGATCCCATCCCAGGAATTATCATCCCAGCTATCATTAAATAATATTCCATCAACAATTGAACCGGCAGGATTTACAGCAAAAAAATATCCCGTTCTATCATCGTTATATGGATCTAAATAAACCCAAAACCAATCTGATTCAATTACGTTATCACGACGCATTAATGTTGCATCTATTGAATCAGCATTAGAATCATAAAATCTTCCACTTATATAAATGTTATGATCATCGTATGAGACCCAAACTTCAGATTTTTCTGAGGCAGGTTTTCCTTCGTTAGGATCTTTTTGCGTAAACTTTGTTACTGCTGGATTCTGATAAACTGATTCACTTATCAATCCATCCAATACAATTGGCTCTATTAACCTGTATGAGTTTACAACTGCAGTTGAATCATTTTTTGCAGTTAATACTGTTGCACAAAAAACTAATAGAAAAAAAGTAATTACATATTGTTTCATAAGCATATAATTTTTGTTTTTATTTTAGACATAACTGCGCTCAAAATATTTTATGGATTAGTTTATAATTTGATGAAATCAAATTAGTGCTGTGCAATTGTAAATAATTTTATTAGAAATATAATTAAGAATATTAGTAGTGGTTTTGATAAATGATAAATGGCAATAAATATTTATCATGCCTGATGAAATTACTAAATCTCATCAGGCAACACTATTTTATTATTTTTTACTGATTTTTATTTTACCGGAAGCAGTATTCAATTCAATGGTTGGACCACCACCATTTATTAAATAAGTTTTATTAAAGTTTCCTTTGACAAAATTTACTGTACTTGATTCAAAATCTGATTTTATAAATTTATTAGCTTCGCTTTCAGGTATATTTTTACCAACATAAACACTTGCCTCTATGCTAACTTTGGAGTTTGATGGAATTGTTAAAGTAATATCTCCACCGGCAGTACTAAATTCACTATAACCACTTAGTTGTGGAATTAAATCAGCATAAATATTTCCACCAGCAGTATTGCCTGCAATTGACCCTGAAATGTTTTTTACAACAATATTTCCTCCCGCAGTATGAACTTCAACCTGGCCAGATGCACCATCTAAATTAACATTACCACCAGCAGTTGATAGTTCTGCACTGCCCGAAACTTTTCCAACGGAAATAATTCCGCCAGCTGTGGACACTTCAGCATTTCCCTCAATATTTCCAATTGAAATATTACCTCCACCTGTTGATACATCAGTTTTAGCCCCAATGTTACCAATACTAATATTTCCTCCGCCTGTTGATATTTCAGCCGTACCATAAATATTGCCGGCTGTTATATTTCCACCACCTGTTGATACAGACAATTTATCACCAAAATCATCCAACTTTATATTTCCACCGCCTGTTGATAATCCAACAGGACCTTTGATTTTTCCTTTAGTGGTAATATTACCCGCACCACTTGACACATCTAAATTAAATTGTGAAGGTATTGAAACTTCAACAAGTAAATCATCAGAGTCCTGACCATTAAAATCAACTACTACTAAATTTCCTATTTGTTCAATCTTCAATTTATTTAAATCATCTTCATCGATATTGCTTACTTTAATATATGCCTGATCTTTGTTCCAGGTAGAAATTGTAACATTTCCATTTGTAACAGTAACAGCCAATTTATCTCCTTTAGACACATTAAATGTTTTTTCTTTTTCAGAAGCAATTGCGGTTATTATAAATCCTGATAAAATAAATATCATCACTGAAAATATATTTTTTAATAAATGCTTTTTCATACTAATACTCCTTTAAAATATTTTTTGCTTGAAATCTTACATAATTATTCTTATCGAGATTCATTTTCTCTCTTATCATTGATAAATCATTTTTCGTAAAACTAATACCTTGGTTGGAAACTCTAACAAGATTATTTATTGCTTCAATACGAATTCCGGAACTTGTATCGTTAAGCAAAACATATATCAATGTATTTTTAATTTCTTCATCAGCCGGAATTTCATTAAGAGCATTTAAAGCTTCTCTTCTAACTCCTGGATTTTGATCATACTTGGCCACAGAAATAAATGTCTGTTTAATTTCTTCATCCATACTTGAAGAATTGACAGCATTGATTACATTGATAGAATTTAATCGTGTGCCCGGATTTTGTTCATTTAACAAAGCATAGGTTAAAATACTTTGAAGTTCAGGATTATCAATTTTCTCTTTAATGTGTCCGGGATTAATTGCATCAAACGTAAATTCAACCGATCCATCAGAGGGATCAGAATCAATAAAATTTATATTCTGAATTTTTAATTGATCGTTTATATTAGAAACATTTTGTTCATTTATAGTTGATGGTGTATTATATAATAAATATCCCACAAAAACTCCGATCAATAAAATAGCGGTTCCACTAAAAGCTAATCCATAAGGTTTGTGTAAAAAAGAATTTATAATCTCCTTAAACTTTATTGTAAATGGAATTTTAATTTTCTGAGCTTTCAATAATCCACGCAGCTCTAACCTAGTTTCTGTGAGTAATTTTGTATCAAAAGCTGATTGAGAATCACCAGAAACTTTAGCAAATAAATTTTTGTATGATTCCAATTCAATAACACATTCATTGCATATCTTTATATGCTCTTCAAACAATTTCTTTTTATCATTTTCCAGTTCATCATACAGATAAAACTGAATCATTTCTTTGTATTCAAAATGTTCCATTCGATTTTCCATCATTAAAAAATTAATAACTTCCTTCTAGTTGCGTTTTAAGTTTCCTTACTGCTTCAAATAAGTATTTTTTAATAGTACCTTCTTTACAATCCATTATATCCGCAATCTCTCTTATTTTATAACCTTCATAATGTTTTAATAAAAAACTCATTTTTTGATTTGGAGATAAAGTGCCTAAAGCTTTACTTATCTTATCACCAAACTCATTGTTAACAACTAAATTATCTGGCAATAATTTTGAATCTTCCGGGATTTCAGTAACGAAGCTGGATTCATCATCATCATTTAAGGAAATATGATTTACTTTATTGTATTTACGTTTAAAAGAAATACATACATTAGATGCAACTCTGAATAACCAGGTTGAGAATTCACTTTTAAACTGAAATCTTGATAGATTTTTGAATACACGAATAAACACTTCTTGATAAATATCCTTTGCATCATCAGCATTGCCAGTATATTTAAATGCTAATCGTAAAACCATTTTATCATAGCGATAAATCAACTCTTCAAAAGCTAAAACATCGCCATTATTGGCATTTATTATTAATTCGTTATCGCTTAAAGTCATCTATAAATTCTTTTTACTTTCAATTAGACTAAATCTAACAATAAAAGGTTGGTGGTAAAAAAAATAATTTTTAATAGTTGTTTAAAAATAAAAACCCTGATACCGAAGCATCAGGGTTCGTCTTAATTTCAGGCCTGGGGGTAAGCCTTTCTTAAGTACACTTCAAATATATAAATAATAAATTAAAACTATTAACAAGTGTTTTATTTTTTTTTAAGTGATTAACCAATCTATATAACAATTATTTCCAATTATAAACTTATCTGGAATTATTATTGTAGAAACTTTTCTAATTCAATTTATGATTAAAAGATATTTTTGATGATGATTTTGATCAATCTAATTAAGTGGTATAGATTAAGTTTACATTCTTGAATTTTTTAATCGTAATAAAATAAACAAACCTTAAAACGATTGTTTTAAGGCTTTAAATTTGAGCTCAATATTAAAATAAATAAATGTCTCATTATCCATCGATTCAACTATTTCAGTTTTTACTTTAAGTGGATGAGAACTTTCGCAATCTTAAACTTTACAGAGAATTAATAAAAATACTTCTAACATGATGTATATTATTTAACTAAATCAGATAATTGAGAAGCAACATCAAACAAATCCATTCCTTTTGTAAATGGTAAACAAACACCTGTTGTGATTCTTACTTTATCAATCCAGGCTTGGGGAATGCTATTCATCCCATTCATTGCACCGCTTATTGCACCTACTATGGCGGAGATTGTGTCAGCATCACGACCAAAATTACCGCTGTAAATTATCCCCCGTTTAAAATCACCTTCCGTTAGTTTAAATATTGCAAGAGCGGATACAACCGCTTCAGGTGCTACAGATTTATATTCAGTCCATAAAACATCGTGCAGAGGTTTCCAACATTCTTCAAGTGTTTTCATTTCACTAATGATGGTAAAGGCTTTATCAAAAGTAAATCTCATCCATGAATCCTCGGGAGTAACATTAATTGCAGCTTTACAGATTTCATCAACTGAAGCTCCAGACATAGCAACTGCTATAGCTACAGCAACTGCTTGAGCACTCCATAATCCATCACGCGAATGACTAATTCGTGCATCTATCTCAGCTAATTTTGCAGCACGTTCCGGATCGCCTGCACAAGCAATTCCTATTGGAGTCACTCTCATAGCTGCGCCATCACTCATGTAATGTGAATTATATATTCCTGATAATGGAGGCAAAACACCACGACGAATATTTGCAGCAGCTTCTCGCTCACTTGCGCCTCCGCGTTTTAATTCTGAAAGTGGAAGCACATTAGTTTTCCAGCTTTCTAAGACATCATCATCTGTTAAATCTCCTTTTGCCTTTATTAAAGTTTGTGCTGTTAATAAAGCAAATTCAGTATCATCAGTTCCCGGTGCAGGTTTTTCAGAAAAGTCCATTGTTATTCCATATTGCAAATGATAATCTGGAGACCGTGCAATATCACCAAATGAATCACCGATCGCATGGCCAACTAAACAAGCTCTTGCATGATCCTGCAGGAGAGATTTATTTTTTAAGAGTTCATTTTTTGTAAGCATAATATTCTTTCAATTTTATGATTTATATTTTGCAAGTACTGAAGTTCTTTTTGATAGATCACTTAGCAAGGAATTATCAAATCC
>Ga0138256_10004796_pt1 | contig 14361 bp, 10 predicted proteins | sample KNB2016incub_MG_FD_105486 | JGI IMG/M metagenome (GOLD analysis project Ga0138256, IMG submission 105486) | Active sludge microbial communities from wastewater in Klosterneuburg, Austria - KNB2014incub_MG | ecosystem: Engineered > WWTP > Activated sludge > Unclassified | place: Austria...
CTGGTCGCTCGACGAGTCGCGGCTCTTCTATCGCCTCGGCGACAACCTCTTTGCGCTGCGACTCGCCGATGGCTACGTCGAACAGCTCACCGACCTGCGGCTTGCGGCCGCGCCCGACACCGCACGCCGGCTGACCCCGCAGCGGTCGGCACTCGAGCGCGACCAGCGTGATCTCTTTGACGTGGTGCGCGATCGCCTCGCCAGCGACTCCATGTCGCGCGTGATGCGAGATGAGCGTGCGGCGCGCGCCGACCTCAAGCCGGTCTACCTCGGCGCCGGCGAACAGCTCCGCTCGCTGTCGCTGGCGCCCACCGGTGCCCACGCGCTGCTGACCCTCGGGACCACGGCCACTACCAAGCCGTCGTCGGTGCCGCAGTGGATCACCGCCTCAGGCTATGTCGAGGACCAGCCCGGACGGAGCAAGGTGGGCGATGCCATCGGCAAGCAGCGGATGGCGCTGCTCGATCTCGCGAGCGGCAAGCTCACCTGGTTGCGGCCGCTCCCCGGCGACAGCACGGGCTTCTTCGGCGCGTTCGGGATCGTGGGATGGAATGACGCCGGAACGTCGGCGCTCGTGCTCGCCGGGAGCCGCGATTACACCACGCGCGTCCTCTCGCGGGTCGATGCCAACGGCACGCTCACGCCACTTGAGACGCTCCGCGACTCGGCCTGGGTGGGCGGTCCGTGCGGCGGATGCGCGGGGTGGCTGCCTGGTGAGCAGGGACTCTGGTGGGTCAGCGAGGCCGATGGCTGGTCACACCTCTATCGCATGGCCGCCGACGGCTCCGCGCGGAAGCAACTGACCAGTGGTGCGTGGGAAGTGCTCGACGTCCGGTTGTCGCCTGCGCGTGATCGATTCCAGATGCACACGTCCGAGGGCTCCGTTCACGAACGTCACTTCTGGACCATGGCACTGGACGGCTCCGCGCGCACGCGGTACACGGCGACCAAGGGGGGCCATCAGGTTGTGCCGTCACCCGATGGCAAGTGGCTCGCCGACGTGGCGTCCAACAGCAACACGCCGCCGGAGCTCTTCCTGCAGGCAGCCAAGCCGATGGCACCGGCCGCCCGGATCACCACCTCGCCAACGGCGGCGTGGCGTGCCGCGCGCTGGATTGCCCCGGAGATTGTCAGGATTCCGGCGAGTGATGGTGTCATGGTGCCAGCCCGCATCTACCGTCCCGAGCAGATGGGGGCCACCTCCAATGGCGCCGCCGTGATCTTCGTGCACGGCGCCGGCTACCTGCAGAACGTGCACGAGTGGTGGTCCACCTACTTCCGCGAGTACCAGTTCCATCACCTGCTGGCCGCCAAGGGCTACACGGTGCTCGATCTCGACTATCGTGGATCGGCGGGCTACGGCCGCGACTGGCGCACCGCGATCTACCGCCACATGGGCGGCCGCGACCTCGACGACCAGGTGGATGCGTCGCGCTGGTTGCGCACGACGCACGGGATCGAGTCGGAGCGCGTCGGCATCTACGGCGGGTCGTACGGGGGCTTCATCACGCTGATGGCGCTCTTCACGCGCGCCGAGCATTTCGGGGCGGGGGCGGCGCTGCGCTCGGTGACGGATTGGGCGCACTACAACCATGGCTACACCGCGCAGATCCTCAACGAGCCGCAAGAGGACACCACCGCCTATCGCCGGTCGTCGCCGATCTTCTTTGCCGAAGGGTTGAAGGATCCGCTGCTCATTGCGCACGGGATGGTGGATGGCAACGTCCAGTTCCAGGACGTGGTCCGGTTGAGTCAGCGTCTCATCGAGCTCGGCAAGGATCGCTGGGAAATGGCCGTGTACCCGGTCGAGGACCACGGCTTTGTCCGCCCCGACTCGTGGACCGACGAGTACCGCCGGATTCTCGAGCTCTTCGATCGCTGGTTGCCGAAGGGGAGCGAAGGGCGTCGTGACTGAACCGCGCCCGCCGGTGCGCGAGGGGATCGGGACCGCGCGCCTCGGCGTGCTCGTCAACCTGCTGCTCGCGATCTTCAAGGGCCTTGCCGGCATCCTCGGCAACTCGTACGCGCTGATTGCCGATGCCGTCGAGTCCGTCGCCGACATCGCCGGCGGACTCGTGGTCTGGGGTGGCCTGTCGGTCGCCTCGCGTGACGCCGACCACGATCATCCCTACGGCCACGGCAAGGCGGAGCCGCTCGCGACCGCCGTGGTGGGGTTGATGCTGCTCGGGGCCGCGCTCGGCATCATGATCGAAGCGGTGCGCGAACTCTATACGCCGCACGCCGCACCGGCGCCGTTCACGCTCGCCGTGCTGGTCGGCGTGGTCGTGGTCAAGGAGACGCTCTTCCGTCGCGTGCTGCGCGCCGCCGCCGTGGACGTCAGTGGTGCCGTCCATGCCGATGCATGGCACCACCGCAGCGATGCCATCACCTCGGGGGCCGCGTTCCTCGGCATCTCGGCCGCGCTCCTCGGCGGTCGCGGATGGGAATGGTGCGACGAGGCGGCCGCGATCATCGCCTCGTTCGTGATCCTCGCCAACGGCATCCGCATCCTTCGCCCCGCCGTCCACGAACTGATGGATGGTGCGCCCGACGAATCGTTCCTCGAGTCGGTGTCGCGGGCAGCCCTCGCGACGCCCGGCGTGCGCCAGATCGAGAAACTGCGGGCCCGGCGCGTGGGGACGCAGTTCGACGTGGACCTCCACGTGCAGGGCGATCCCGCCCTCACCCTGCACGAGGCGCACATTCTCAGCGGGATCGTGAAGGGGCGCATCCGCAGCTCGGTTCCCGCGGTCTGCCACGTGCTGGTCCACATGGAGCCGTACGAACCGCGATGACGCTCGTCGAGCGCGTGGCCGAGCGACTCGTCGCCCTCACGGCGACCGGCAACCGCTGCCTGATCGCGGTGTCCGGCGGACCCGATTCGCTGGCACTCCTCGACCTGCTCCATGCCGGGACCGAGCGACATGGTCGACTCCTGGTGGTGGGACATGTGGACCACGGGATCAGTGGCGAGAGTGGCGAGGTGGCCACGGTGGTGGAATGGCTCGCCAAGGGCCGCGAGCTCCCGTTCGTGTCGAAGGCCCTCAAGCTGGGGGCCGAGACCAGCGAGACGCGGGCACGGGCGGCGCGGCGGAAGGCGCTTCAGGAGATGGCGGGGAAGGTTGGGGCCGATGTGATCGTACTGGGGCACCACGCCGACGATCAGATCGAGACCGTGCTGCTCCGGCTCCTGCGCGGAAGCGGTCCAGCCGGGTTGGCCGGGATGGCCGAGCGGACCGGGGTCTGGGTCCGGCCGCTGCTCGGGGTGCGCCGGAGTGTGTTGGCGGAGTATCTGGTGGAGCGGGGCATTCCCGCGTGGCAGGACCCGGCCAACCACGACCCGCGGCACCTCCGGTCGTGGCTCCGGGCGGACGTCATTCCGCTGGTGGCGCGGCGCCTCCCGGACCTCCCTGAGCGGCTGCTGGACGCGGCCCGGCAGGCGCGCGAGGGGCGCACTGCCTGGGATGAGCTCCTGGAAGCCTCCCTGGAGCTCGCGCTGGAGGCATCGGTGGGGGGCTTTTCCGTTGCCGCCCCCCCCGTGAGGGGGTATCGTTCGGCGTTGCGGGGTGCACTGTTGGCGGCCCTCGGGCGGCGAATGGGGGTACCCCTCGGTGGTCGTCGCATCGCCGCGCTGGAGCGGTTGCTCGCCGGGCGCGATGCGACGATTCGCCTGGCACCCGCGCTGGAGGCGGAATTGGCGTTCGACCGGCTCACCATGCGCCGGCCGCTCGGTCCTCCGCCCCCCACGGTAACGATTCCGCCCGAGGGGGGTACCACCTTCGGCGCGGTGCGGTTGGATGCATCGGTCGGGCCGGCCCCGGAGCAGACCCGCGGGGGCTGGGACGCCGCCCTGGTTCCCGGTGAGTACCGGGTCCGGGCGTGGCAGTCGGGAGACCGGATTCGTCCCCTAGGCGGCAGGGGTCAGCGCCCGGTGTCCGTCCTGATGCGCGAAGCACACGTTGCCCCCGGCCGCCGACGTCACTGGCCGGTAGTCGTCGCCGACGACGCGACCATTGTCTGGGTGCCGGGCATCTGCCGATCAGATGCCTGCATCCCCACGGAAGGAACCGAGGCGCTCTGTGTCCACGTTGCTCACGCCTGAAATGCAGCGCCGCGCCGGCGGCCACAACCTGCGCATCGTCTTCGACGAGGCGGCGATCGCGGCGCGCGTGCGTGAGCTCGGCCAGGAGATCACCGCGGCGTATCCCGACGGCGAGTTGCTGGTGCTGGGGCTGCTCAAGGGGAGCTTCATCTTCCTGAGCGACCTTGTGCGCCAGATCGACCGGCCGCTGCATCTCGACTTCCTGGTCGCCTCGTCGTACGGCACCGGCACGGTGTCCAGTGGCACCGTCCGGTTGCTCTACGATCCGGAGACGCCGCTCGAAGGAAAGCACATCGTGATCGTCGAGGACATCATTGACAGCGGTCGCACGATGCAGAAGCTCCTCGGCCTCCTCAAGGAGCGGAATCCCGCGTCCGTGGCGGTCTGCTCCTTGCTCGACAAGAAGTTGCTCCCGATCCCGATCCCCGAGTTGCGGTGGACCGGATTCACGGCACCCCCGGCGTTCCTCGTGGGCTACGGCCTCGACCACGCCGAAGATTTTCGCCACCTCCCGTTCATCGGTGACCTGACTGATGGCTGATCGCAACGCACCCCGTCCTCCCGCCACCGGCTGGGGGAACCTCAGCAAGACTCTCGCGTTCTGGGCCCTGATCGCGGTGCTCTTCATCGCGCTCTTCCAGTACATGGGGAAGCAGCGCTCACCCAGCGAGTTCAGCTACTCGGCGTTCTCGGACCAGCTCGACGGCGGCAACGTCGCCAAGGTCGAGGTCATCGAGGGCGAACTGGTGAAGGGCGAGTTCCGCACGCCGGTGACGCAGGACGGTCGCCCCGTGAAGGAGTTCACGGTGCTGCTGCCGATCGCCAACTCCGAGGCGCTCCTCGATCGCTTCAAGGAGCAGGGTGTGCAGGTCAGCGCTTCCAAGGAGAAGAACGGCCTCACCGTGCTGTTGATCACCGCGCTCCCGTGGGTGGTCATCATCGGACTCTGGTGGTTCCTCTTCCGGCAGATGCAGGCGGGCGGCAATCGCGCCTTCGCCTTCGGGAAGAGCAAGGCCAAGCTGCTCACCGGTGACACGCCGAAGCTGACCTTCGCCGACGTGGCCGGGGCCGACGAGGCCAAGGTCGAGCTGCAGGAAGTGATCGAGTTCCTCAAGGATCCGCAGAAGTTCACGCGTCTTGGTGGACGTCTCCCGAAGGGCGCGTTGCTGGTCGGTCCTCCGGGCACCGGCAAGACGCTGCTCGCCAAGGCCGTCGCCGGCGAGGCGGGGCGTCCCTTCTTCTCGATGTCGGGCTCCGACTTCGTCGAGATGTTCGTGGGTGTCGGCGCAAGCCGCGTCCGCGACCTCTTCGAGCAGGGGAAGGCGCACGCGCCGTGCATCATCTTCATCGACGAAATCGACGCGGTGGGTCGTCATCGTGGTGCCGGCCTCGGCGGCGGGCACGATGAGCGCGAGCAGACGCTGAACCAGCTTCTGGTCGAGATGGACGGCTTCGAGTCGAACGATGGCGTGATCCTCATCGCCGCGACCAACCGTCCCGACGTGCTCGACCCGGCGCTGCTGCGCCCGGGTCGCTTCGACCGCCAGATCGTGGTGGACGCGCCCGACGTGAAGGGGCGCGAAGGGATCCTGATGGTGCACACCCGCAAGATCCCGCTCGCCCCGGGGGTGAACCTCGCGACCATCGCGCGCGGGACGCCGGGCATGGCCGGCGCCGACCTGGCGAACCTCGTCAACGAGGCGGCACTGCTCGCGGCGCGCAACAACAAGCAGTCGGTCGAGATGTCGGACTTCGAGGACGCCAAGGACAAGGTGATGCTCGGCGTCGAGCGCCGCTCGCTGGTGCTCACGGAGAACGAGAAGAAGCTCACCGCCTACCACGAGGCGGGGCATGCCGTGGTGGCGATGAAGACCCCGGGCTCCGACCCGGTGCACAAGGTCACCATCATCCCGCGTGGTCGGGCGCTGGGGCTCACCGCCTCGCTGCCCGAGACCGATCGGCACAACTACACCCTCGACTGGCTCATCGGCTCGCTGGCGATGTTCTTCGGGGGACGTGCGGCCGAGGAGATCATCTTCGGCAAGGGTGCGGTCACCACCGGGGCCGGGAACGACATCGAGCGCGCCACCGCGCTGGCGCGCCGCATGGTGACGCAGTTCGGCATGAGCGAAGTGGTCGGGTTGATGGCGGTCGGCGAGCGCGAGCAGGAGGTCTTCCTCGGCCGCGAGTTCGGCTCGCGCCGTGAGGTCTCCGAGAAGACCGCACAGATGGTGGACGGCGAGGTGAAGCGCCTCATTGACGAGGCCTACGCCAAGGCGCTGCACCTCCTCAACGAGAACCGCGAGCTGCTCGAGCGGATCGCGCAGGCGCTGCTGGAGCGCGAGACGATCGATCGCGAGGATCTTGAGCTGCTGAACAACAACCAGCCGCTCCCGCCGCGCGTCACGCCGACCCCGCCGCTCCCGCCGATGTCGCCCGCGACGCCGGCGCGCAGCGAGAACTCGGGGATGCGGACGCCGATCCTCGGCGCCCCGCCGGCAGAACCCGCCGGCGCGTGATCGTCACGCCACTCTCGGATCGCGCCCCTGCCGCGATCCGTGACGCCCTCCTGTCCCACGGATGGGAGGGCGAGGTGTGTCGGCTCACCGCCGGTGGCCTCGAGACCGCTTCCTTCCATGTGACCGGCCTCGACACCTCGGTGATCGAGGCGATGCTCCCCGTCGCCAACAAGCTCGGCCTCGAGATGGTGACCGGCGAGGACTGGATTGTCCTCACCGGCGCGCGCTCGCGGCTCGGTGCCTTTGCCCGGCCCTGGGTGCAGCCCGAGCCGGTGCAGGCGCTGGCCCACGCGCTCGGCATGGCCATGCCGGCGGAGCGGTCCACCGGCTGGCGTCACGCGCGCGGCACGCTCTCGCTCGAACAGCCGGTGCTGATGGGCATCCTCAACGTCACCCCCGACTCCTTCAGCGACGGCGGTACTGCCACCGGCGAAGTGGCCGTGCTTCGGCGTGCCGCTTGGTTGCGCGAGGGCGGGGCGGCGGTGATCGACGTCGGTGGGGAATCGACCGCGCCGTTCGCGCCGCCGGTGAGTCTCGAGGTCGAGCTCGCGAGGGTGGTGCCCGCCGTCGCGGCCGTGGCGCGCGAGCATCCCGAGCTGGTGATCTCGGTGGACACCGTCAAGCACGAGGTGGCCAAGGCGGCCCTCGATGCCGGAGCGGCGATCGTGAATGACGTGACCGCGGGGCGACACGATCCCGCGTTGCTGGCCGTTGCGGCGGCGCACGGCGCGGGCGTGGTGCTCTCGCACTCACGCGGCGACGTCGGACGGCTCGCCAGCTATGATGCCGCCGAGTATGCCGGTGACGTGGCGGGTGGTGTCACGCGCGAACTCGATGCTGCGCGGGCCACCGCGATCGCCGCTGGGCTCGCGATGGAGCAGATCGTGCTCGACCCCGGCTTCGGCTTCGCGAAGCATCCCGAGCAGAACATCGCCCTGCTCGACCAGGTCAACGCGCTGGTCGCGCTCGGCTCGCCGGTGCTGATCGGCGCCTCGCGCAAGCGCTTCCTCGGCGAGGTCACCGGGCGCGCACTGGAGGATCGTGATCGCGCGACCGCGGCCGCCTGCGCCCTGGCCCTTGATCGCGGTGCGCGACTCTTCCGGGTGCACGACCCGGAGGCCACGCGCGATGCCCTCGCCATCGCGGAGGCGCTGTGGCGGAGCCGGCAGTAACCACCCCGCCGTATCGGTGGGCCCTGGCCGCGGCCCTCGTAGTGCTGGCCGGCTACGTCGCCACGCTCGCGCCAACCGTCACCTTCTGGGATGCCGGCGAACTCATTGCCGCCGCCAGCACGCTCGGCATCCCGCATCCGCCGGGCACGCCGTTCTACGTCCTGGTGGCGCATGTCTGGGGGATGCTCTTCCCGATTGGTGAGTACGCCTGGCGCCTCAACCTGCTCAGTGCCATCTGCGGCGCCGTCGCCGCGGGGTGCTGGTTCCTCGTCGCCTATACGGCGGTGTCGAGAGGGGAGACGGACCTCGGTCCTCGGTCCTCGGTCCTCGGTCTCGGTGCCGGTTGGTCCGCCGCCCTCGTGACCGCCTTCTCGTTCACCATGTGGCAGAACGCCATCGAGACCGAGATCTACGCCGTCGCGATGGTGATCATCGCGCTCGCGGCCTGGACCGTGATGCGCTGGCGCGATGCTCGCGAGACCGGTCACGGCGCGCGGCTGCTGCTGGTGCTGCTCTACCTCGGCGGCATTTCCATCGGCAACCACTTGCTGGCGTTGCTGGTCGGGCCGGCGCTCGTGGCGATGATGCTCAGCGCCACCTGGTACACGCCGCTGGCCGATGCGGACGCACGTCACAGCGAGCGGGCGCGCATCGCCGTGGTCGCCACCGTCTGGTTCCTCCTCATTGCCCTCGGGCTTGGCAGCAGCACACTGTCGCTCTTCGGGGTCGTGCTGGTGGCGAGCGCTGCCGCGTGGGCCATCGGGCGTCGCCAGCTCGGCTTCATCGCCATGGCGCTGTTGATCGTGGCGATTGGCGTGACGCCGTATCTCTTTCTCTATATCCGGGCCAAGCAGGGGCCGTGGATCAACGAGGCCGACCCGTCCACCTGGGATGCGCTCCTCGACGTGATCCGTCGCGCGCAGTACCCGGTGCGCACGCCGCTCGACGACCCGACCGTCTATCACGGACCGGAGAACCCCGGTCGTACGCTCACCATCCTCGGCTACCAGCTCGCCAACTACGCGCAGTACTTCGACTGGCAGTGGGCACGGTCGCTCGGCGACATCATGTTCGCCCCGTGGCGCCTCGCGGTGACACTGCTCTTCGCCTCGCTGGGCCTTCGCGGCGCGGCGGCGCACCGTCGGGCCGACCGCACCTCGTTCCACTTCATGCTCGTGCTCGTGCTTGTGACGGGACTGGGGTTGCTGGTGTACATGAACTTCAAGCCAGGGCCGAGCATCGGGTGGGATCGCTGGACCACGGCGGCGGATCACGAGGTACGCGACCGCGACTACTTCTTCATCGCGTCGTTCGTGGGCTGGGCCGTGTGGGCGGCGATCGGGATCGCGGACCTGGTGCGCAGCGTGGCGCTGCGGCTCGCGGTGCCGAGGCGTCGGTATGCGGTGCTCCTCTTCGGACTGGCGCTCTTGCCGGCGCTGCTCAATGCGCGCGCGGCCACCCGGCGGCAGACGCCGGAGGCCACCATGGCGCGCGACATCGCCCACGCGATGCTGCAGTCGGTGCCGCCCGGAGGGATCCTCTTCACCTGGGGCGACAACGACACCTTCCCGCTCTGGTACGCGCAGGCGGTGGAGGGGGTGCGTCGCGACGTGACCATCGTCTGCCTGGCGCTCGCCGAGACGAGTTGGTACCAGCGGCAACTGCGTGACTGGCGCCCCGATGCGCCAGACGTTGCCAAGCTCGCAGCGGTCTGGCAGGGTGCGCCGGTGCCGCCGCTCGACCAGCCGCTGCACACGTTGAGCGATTCGGCGATCGCGACGTTCCAGCCGTTCCTGATCGACCAGCCGATGACGCTGCCGCTGCGCAACGGGTTGAGCATTGACCTCGCCAAGGGGACGGTGATCTACGGCAAGGACTTCGTGCTGCTGCAGGTGCTGGTGACCAACGCTGGCATCCGACCGATTTCGTGGGCGCTGACCACGTCGCAGAAGCTCTTTGGCCTGGGGCCGAAGCTGGTGCAGCAGGGGCTGGTGGTCACCATGCCGATCGTACCGGCCTCCGACCTGGTGGGCGAGGATGCGGCAGGGGCGGGCGGGGCGCCGATCGACCTGGTCACCACCCGGCGCCTGATTGAGGAGACCTGGCAGTACGGCCGGTTGCTCGATGGCGGCGTGGAGCGCCTCGACGCCAACATCCGCGCGATGGCCAACCTCTGGGCGGTGCCGATTGCGCAGGCAGGCGTGGCGTCGGTGATGGTGGGCGACACGGCCGCGGCCATTCCGTTGCTGGAGCGGTCGGTGAAGATGTCGCAGCAGACCGGCGTGGCCGGCTTCATTGCACAGTTGAAGGGGCGGGGGTTCGGCGCACCGTAGGCTTTCGGTTACCCATGCAGTGCGGAGGTCTTATGCTCCCCCTCTGGTCTCGCCGCACCCCCCTCTTGCTCCTGGCCATCACCTTCGGCGCGTACTCCCCGGCGCAGGCCCAAGCGCCCACCGATACGGTCGACGCCATCCTGGTAGGTCCCAAAGAAACGGCTCAGCTACGGATCACCTACGCGCGGGAACTCCCCGTGCCGATGCGCCTGAATTCCAGCCTCCCCCTCCTGATTGGTGGCAAGAAGATTCCGGCCGGGTCGTACCAGCTGCGCATGGCGACCACCACGGATGGCACGCAGCTCGTGGTGGCCGAGGTGGAGACGGACAGCGCGGGGCGCGTGATGCGTGAGGCGGTGCGGGCGCTGGTGCCGCTGGTGGAGGTCGCGCGCGCGCCGGGTCGGACGGGGCTCGAGGTGCGTATCCGGTCTCAGCGTCACGCCGCCGACACCGTGCGCGTGGTCCATCAGCGCACCTATGAGGTCACCAGGGTCATCAAAGAATTCGTCCCCGGGACCACGTGGACGTTGACCATCGAGATCGGCGACCGGAGCTACTCGGCAAGTATCGGGGCGAGGTAGGGGGCTCGATCCTTCGTGAGTCCCGAGTCAATAAAGGGGGGTGGGGAGTCTGGCGAGTCGTTCTTGCCGGGGGTGTTATAAGCTTCAGGGGTCCACCCGAGACCCCCCTCTCCCCCTGGAAACTCGCCATGCTCGCTTCTCGCTTCTCGCGGTGCACCATCGGTAACCCCGAGGTGTCACGGTGAGCCCGATCGTCATCCTGTCAGGCTCCAAGCTCTTGGCCACCTGCCTCGCTGCTAGTCTGGCGCGGATCGGGGCACCAACTCAAGCCTTTGACCAGGCGAATTCGGCGCTCGATGCCTTGCGGCGACTCGCGTCCGGCATCCTCCTCCTGCACCCAAAGTCCGGCAGAGCCATTGATCTCACACCGATGCGGCGGCTCGCGGAGAGCCAGACATCGGTGCGATGCATCCTGCTCACCGACGCCGAAATTGAGCGCGTGGCTAATGCCACGGCCGGTTTGCCGCCGCATTGCCGGGTCAGCCTGGATGCCGACCTTGACCACCTGGTCACCTGCATCCGTGAGGGACGGTCCCGGGAGTGGGGGAGCAGCACGAAAGCGTGGAGGCCATCCGACGACGTTGGAGGCGAGGTGAAGCTGCCTGACGGCGTCGTACTGACACCAGCCCAGGCGGATGTGCTTCGGGAGCATTGCCGCGGCAAGAGCGCCGTGCAGATCGCCGTGCTGCGCGGTGGGTCGAGCCGGACGGTCGAGTCGCACATGAGGGCCGTCCGTGGGCGCACGGGCATCAATAACAACGTGGAACTCGCGGTCAGGTACTCGGGGTGGGCTCTTAGGGCTCAGGGGGAACCCTGATTGTGCCGAGGCAAGAATTTCACGATGCTACTGGACGGATCACTCTGGGTGATTCGCATCTGCTGGTCGACGGCACTTTCAGGGAGTCCACAGCATGCGTTTTCAGCGGGTGGCAGATGCGGCAGTGGTGATTCTCGCGGTTGCAGCGCTCGGGAGTCTCTGGGACAGATGGGGAAGGAGCCGAGCAGCGCCCTTGGTGTCAACCATTGCGGTCCCCGTGGACTCATTGGTTTCGCGGGTGAGGGTGCGGACGGTCGACACCAGCCTCGCTATCGGAGGAAGCACAGGCAGGCACACGCTGGTGTTCGTATTTCGATCCGACTGCCCGGCTTGCGCGCTTCAGCGTCCACGGTGGCTGGCTTTGGCTGCTGAGCCGACAGCACGGCGAGCAGGTGTTCTCGCACTTACGGCCGAGAACCTTGGTTCGCCTGCCGTCTCGGGCTATCTGTCGGGTGTGGCCGGTGTCGTTGGGGCCCCAGAAGATTCCGAGAAGGCCTTCCGTGCACTTGCTGTCTCGGGGGTGCCGGCCACAGTGCTAATCGATTCCGGCGGCAAGATTCGGTTCCACAAGGTTGGCGTAATGAGCCCGACTGAGGAGCAAGGACTCCTGGAATCCCTTCGTGCCCTCCAGTAGATCTGGGTTTCTCTTGCAGGGTCCGGACAGGGGCACCTGCCTGATGCGGTCCGTCGCTCTGGTGACGGCAGGGATCCTGCTTGCGGGCTGTTCCGCTCGCGCGCCGGTCGCTGGCGACAAGTTGCTGACTTCCCCCCCGATCGTCCTCGCAGGTGACTATTCACTGACCGACTTGTCCTCCGGAGCTGATAGTACTTGGTGGATACTCGATGGGACCCAGCGATTGGTCGCGCACTTTGCATCCGATGGATCGTTGCTCCATTCGTTTGGTCGCAGGGGCGCTGGACCGGGCGAGTTTGAGGTCCCAACGGCGGTCGGTGTTGTTCCCTCGGGAGACATCGTAGTGGTGGATGCCGGACTCCTCCGGTTAACGGTACTTGAACAATCGGACCGGGACGACGCCTCACCGAAGGCCCGAACCTTTCCGCTCCAGAGTATTGTCTCAGAGCTCCTGGTGGGCCCGGGCGCGGATTTCGTGACGCTGGTCACCGAGGGTCTTCAAGGCGGCCGGGGACCTGCGCTTTCGAAACTGTCTCTGGTCACGGGTGCCCAAGTGGCGGTCAGACACATTTGGGAAGCGGCACCAGCCTTGGCGCCATCCGATGGCTACCTCGGTCGATTTCATGCAGCCTCCATCCTTTCGTCCGGTGCGGTTGTATTGGCGAACACGCGATCTCCGATCGCCTGGGTTGTCGATGGCGCGGAGCCAGCGACGGCTTGGGAACTCCCCCCATCGGGACCGCCGCTCCACTGGACTGCGACGGAGGCCATGGCGCTGTATCGTGCACGGAGCGGGGGGGCAGCGAATCCGCTGGTGAAGTTGGACAGCACGGCGTTCCTTGCTCGTACCGTAGGTACACTGAAGCCTCAGATCGCGGGAGCTAGGCTCCTTGCGACTGACCACCACGATTTCCTGTGGTGTGTCCGCTACGACGCGGATGGCCCAGTACTGAAACGATACAATCGTGACGGCGCGGAAGTCGGGAGTCTGACACTCAGCAGTCTCCCCATCCTGCTCCGTAAGACGCCATCAGGCGTCGTTCTGGTTAGCGAAAACACGGACGGAGCAATCCAACTGGTCCGAGTGTGGGCAGTCGATCGAGTCAATCCTTCCCCCTAGACCTCATGGTACGGGGCAATATCATGGCGCTCTCGCCCCGGCGCCGAGACACCCACCTGGAGCAAACATGACCCGGAACACAAGAAACCTCGTTGCGATTGCATCGGCCTTGACGCTCTTGCTACTCCCTCCGCGCCCTGCGTCAGCCACAGACCAACAGCCGTGCATTGATGAGTGCGTCCACCAATACCTAGTTTGCAAGTACGACGAGGGTAAGGATGAGTCCTTCTGCCACGCCCTACTTGAGAGTTGTGTCCGAGTCATGTGCGGACTTTCCTAGTCGAGGATCCGATAACGCCTCTCGCGGTCCACACCCCACATCCCTCGACCCGATCTCCCAAGGCACGGACCACGTGCCTTGGGAGGCTTGGCGGTGGCGTCCAGCCGGGAGCAGATCCGCTAGGCTGGTGCGTCGGTCGCGTCGCCCTCGCTCGCTGCCGCACCGCCCGCAGGGGGCAGTATCTCACCGAGCTCGACGATCTCCCCGGCCCGAACGAGGTGTACTATCAACTCGCTGGGCTTCGGGACGGCACACGCTACACCAGTCGGGTCGAGCTCTTCGGCGCGGAGGATGACGCGAAGAAGCCGGCGCGCCTGTCGATCGACTTTGAGACGACGGCGACGGCGGAGCGGATCGAAGTGGCGCGGTCGCTCGGCCTGCAGAACCTGGCGCCGGGGGGCTATCGCGTGCGGCTCACGGTGCGGGGAGGCGGGGGCACGGCGACGGCTGCGGCGTGGCTGACGGTGGTGAAGTGACTAGGGGTAGGAGGTCTACGCTCCGCCCCTGACCCGCTCCCATCTTTGCTTCGCCTGCCGCACCCGCACATGCGTCGAGTCGAGCTCGCGGGCCATCCCTTCATACCCTGAGCGCAGCAACCGCTCCGCCTCCACGCGGTATGCCGCGCCACGCTTGGCAAGTACATCGCCCAGCATGCTCTCCCCCTGCGCCACCGCCCAGTGCGTCGGTGGGAACGCTGCCCGCCTCAGCCGCAGCCCTTCGCGCGCCGTCCGCTCGCCGCGCACCGGGTCGCCCAGCTCGGCCTGACACCATCCCAGGAAGAGCAGCGCCGTGTTGAGCGAGGC
>Ga0138256_10004798_pt1 | contig 14359 bp, 8 predicted proteins | sample KNB2016incub_MG_FD_105486 | JGI IMG/M metagenome (GOLD analysis project Ga0138256, IMG submission 105486) | Active sludge microbial communities from wastewater in Klosterneuburg, Austria - KNB2014incub_MG | ecosystem: Engineered > WWTP > Activated sludge > Unclassified | place: Austria...
ACGTCCATCGCAGCCCCGGTGAAGACGAGATCGACATCGATGAGGCCACGCTGTCGCTCTGCGCCTACGCCGTCGACAAGAAGGTGGAGAGCACCAAGGACAGCGAGGTCAAGGACGACGTCAAGTACATGGGGCAGTGCCTGGCCTGGGAGTACATCGCCGTGGTGCGCCCGCGGAAGATCACCATGGCCAAGATCAAGATGGCCTCGAAGAGCTTCGACCCGGGTGAGGTCGAGGGCGACCTCTTGCTCTTCGCGGTGCCGGCGGCCGAGCTGAAGGCCCGATATCGCTTTCGCACCACCAACTCGGACAAGCTCGAGTGGTTCGAGGGCACGCCGGAGAAAGAGTGGGCGGACAAGTCGAAGCGCGACCTGGTCGAGAACCTGAAGGGCGTGATCGAAGAGCGCTGCGCCCTCGAGCGTGACTCGATGGGAAAGTGAGCGCCGCCGCGGCCGCCTCCCCCGGTTACTCGGGCCGGATGGAGCCCACTGTGCGCGGCGCGCGCCTCACGGCTGCTTGGCGAAGAAGTAAATGGGCTGCTGAGAGCCCTCGCTCACGGTGTAGTACCCGGCGCCGTCGCTGCCGAAGCACACCGCTTCGCCCTGCGGCTCGGCATGCTGAGGCACGGGGCAGGCAACCCCCTCGAAGGCCTCGGCCACCGACATGCCGGCGCCGCGCCGCCACAGATAGAGGCTCGAATACGTCCGGATCAGGATGGCGTCGCCGCTCGGAGAGATCTCGCCACCCGTGGTGGCGGCGCCCCCGGTGAGCGGCGCGGCGCCGAAGGTGAGCTCGCCCACCTTCTCGAGCACGCCGCTGGTGAGCGGCGACTTCGCGCGAAAGATGGGGCTCTTGCCCGAAGATGCCTTGACCACGATGAAGGCGTCCCCGCCGACGGGATCGACCAGCAGCGTCTCGGCGTTGTGCGGGCCGTCGGGGTAGGTGTACGTGAAGGTCTCGACTCCGCCGAGCGTGAGGGTGGCGGCTGGCCCGGCGGTCGCCACCTTCGGCTCGGCCACGCGGTAGAGCTTGATGTTCGGCCTCGTTGCCGGGTTGTCGCCGATGTCGCCGACGTACAGGTACACCTCGCCCGATGCGGGGCCCGGGCCGATGGCGATGTCCTCCCAGTCCGCGGCCTGCGCCCCGCCCAGGGTGTAGACGCCGCGATGCGCGCCGTCCTTCGTCATCGCGTAGAGCTTGGGCCCATCGCCGGAGTCGTTGTTCACCCAGAACACGCCCGGGGTCTTGCGGCTCTCGACGATACCGCTCGCTTCGGTCACCGCGCTGAAGGCCACCTTCCCGATGGGTGCCCCCGCCGCATAGCCTGGGCAAGGCCCGATGCCGCCTCCGGCGCCGCCCGAGCCGCCCGCCCCCCCGGCGCCACCACTGGCGCCCCCGCCCCCGGCGCCGGTTCCCGCCGTGCCCCCGCTGCCCGCGGCGCCGCCCGTGCCCGCCGTGCCTCCGCTCGCCCCGGCGCTTCCCGTTCCGGCGGTGCCTCCGCCCGCTGCGGTGCCGCCGCTTCCCGCCGTGCCCCCGCTTCCGCCCGTGTCCCCGCCCGAGTTGCCGCAGGCCACGAGCACCAAGGTGGCGAACCAGACGAGCGCACGCATTCGCAGACTCTCTCACGAGTGGCCGGGAAGACTCCAGGCGGAAGCTCGCCTGCGACGGCTACTTGAGCTTGAGCCGCTTCTTCAGGTCGCAGGCCCAGTAGTCGTTCGCCTTGCAGCCTTGGCTCAGGTACATCTCGCCGCTCGACTTCTTGCCGAGCGCGAGATGCGCGACCCCGAGGAACGTACAGGCCCGGGGCACGTCTTGCTCGCACTGCGGCTGCATGACCGGCTGCACCTGCTCCAGCGACGCTCGCGGCGCCTCGAACGCCGTGCCGTAGGTCAGGTTCGCCACCGCACACCCCATGGCCCCGAAGCTGTACTCGGGCTGGGTGCATGCGATCTCGAACATCTGCTTGGCCTTGGCATCGTCAGCCTTCAGCCCGAAGCCGGCCTGATGCGCGATGGCGATCCGCAAGCAATCGGCGCCGCCGCTCATGCGGCACGCGCGCGCGAACAGGTCCACGGCTTTCTTCGGGTCCTTGGCGACGACCACGCCGAATTCGTACTTCAGCCCGAGGTTGCCGCAGGCCGTTGAGACACCGCCGTCGCAGGCGCGCGCGGTGTATTGAATGCCCAGGGCCTCGTCTTTCGGGATGTCCGCCGCCGCGCCGGCGTAGAGCAGCCCCGTGTTCGTGCACCCGCTCTGGTCCCCGCCGTCGCACGCCGCCTTGTAGAAGCGCAAAGCCTTCTTGGTGTCGGCAGGCACCCCGCGGCCGAAGTGGTGGTGCTCGCCGGCGATTTCGCACCCAAGGGCCAGACCGTCGGCGCACGCCAGCTCGCCCAGGCGCGCGGACTCGGCGGGGTTCGTCTGATACACGCGGATTCCGAGGTTCAGGCAGGCCTGGCTGCTGCCGGCGTCGCAGGCCTTCTTGAACGTGGCGTCGGCCTTGGCCGGATCGGCCGCGGTGCCCTTGCCGTAGAGCTGAAGCACCGCCAGGTTGTTGCAGCTCTCGGCGTGGCCGACGGTGCATTGCTTCTCGCAGTCCGGGAAGTCGGTCGCAGCGCAGAGGTGCATCTTCGCGCCCGCGGCCTTGGCGCACTTCCCCTCGGCCTGCACCATGCCCGCCGGGCATTCTGCGGCGTTCCCGGCGGCGACCTGGTGCTTGTCGGCCCCGGCCTTCGGCGGCGCCGCGCCGCCGCCCTTGCGGATGGGATCGAGCTCGAGCCGGATCAGTGCGGCGCACTGTGCCGGCGGGTCGTCGCTCTCGGTCTTGGCCAGCTTGCAAGCGTCCAGGCTGCCATCGGAATTGTGCACGTTCTTGTTCGAGCCCGACTGGTGGCTGGCCCCTGCGCCGAAGATCTCGGCGCTCGCTCGCGTCTTCCCCTTCGTGCCCGTCTCGAGCACGAACGCCCCGAGCGTGGCGCCCCTCACGATGTGCGTGGCGCTGGCGCAATCCCCTTGCAGGTCCTCTTTGCCGACCCGGTGCCAGGTGGTGCGCTTCTTCCCGACCATCGCCATGGCCACGTCCAGCGTCTTGCTTTGCCCGAGCTCGGCGCCCAGCTTGGCGATGATGGTCGCGCCGCCCAGCGGCAAGTTGGCTTTGACCTCTTCCGAGTTCTCGAGCTGCACAGTCTGGTACTTGGTGGTCACACCCACGAAGCCGTACTTGCCTTCGACCTTGCAGTCCTTGAGCAGGTGCAGGCCTTTGGCGTCGAACGAGACCACGGCCACCCCTGCCTTCATCGCCGCTTCGAGGTCGGTGCGGGCTTGCGGGTCCCAGTCCACGATCATGGGCTCGGTCGGCCCACTCACGACGGTGGCGGTGTGAGCGCCGGTCACCTCGGCGACGGTCGGCTGGTCTTTCGCCCCGAGCGCGGGCGCCTTGGGGCCACAGCCCACCGGAAGGAGCGCGAGGGGAACGAGTGCAACGAAGCGCGAGGTCATGATCCGGCGGACGCTAGTCGATCGCCCAGACGCCTGTCAGTCCGTATCTGTCGCCGTCATCGCTCCCGATCTTTTTTCGCGTTGGTGATCACCGGCAGCCTGCCCTTCCAGTTGGCCCACGTCTTCGGGTTCGTCGCGAGCTCGCAAATGAAGTGAGCCACGCTCGCCATGTTCGTGCTACCCGGCGAAAAGAGACTGTCGACCAGGCTCTCGTGCACGGCGTATTCCGAGACCTCGCCTTCGAGGAGCGTATCCGGTCGGAGCACCGCCCACTCGACGAAGGGGTCGTTCGTTCCGATCGCCTCTCGAAGAAAGTCCGCGGCGCGTTGGTTGTCTCGGGCCGGGGGAAGCACGCCGCGCAGCACCCACAAGAACGCCCGCTCGAACGACCCTCGGTGCGAGTCGAGGCTCGCGGGGCGGTGGACCGACACGCTGGTCATCAGGATGAGCTTGACCGGGGCGGCGGGCGCGAGCGCCTGGATCGCGCGGCTCAGGCGCTTCGTGGCCTGCGTCACCAGATCGCGCGGCGCTCCGAAGATGCCCCGGAGGTCGAGCACGTGTCCGAGGCACGAGACGACGGCGTCGCAGCCCGCCAGGTGCCGCTTCAGCTCCGCGTCCGAGAGCGCCAGCAGGCTGGCCTCGATCACCGTCAGGTCGGGGTTCCCCGCGAGGGCGGGCGGCAGCTTCCCGACCGATCGCACGATGGCGCGAACGCGGATGCCGCGGTCCAGCAGTTGCTGCAGCGCGCGCTGGCCGGTGCGGCCGGTGCCGCCCACGAGCAGAACGGTTGGCGGGGTGGCCATGACGAAGCGGGGTTGTACCAGCTCGGGGCTTGGCCCTGTCAGTAGCTCATGCCAGCGGCCACGCTGGCCCGAATTCCGGGCGTCCGCGCCAGCACGAACAGGCGCGCGGGTCGGGCGTTGTCCAGGGCCACGGCCGAGAGCGTGAGCACGCGACCGGCGACCTGATGGTTCTTGAAGTCGGCCACGTGTGCCGGCGCGGTCGTGACCTCGAACACGTCGACCACGGTGAAGTCGTCGGGGACGGTGACGCTGACGCTGGGCGCCGTCGCCGAGAAGGTCCACGGGGTCGAGACCAGCGCGCAGCTCACGTCGCTCGGGCCCGAGCTGGTCGCGATGTCGATCACGGGCACCACGATGGCGTCGCGCGAGCGGATGGCGTCGACCAGGGTCTTGTCGTCGGACTTGGCCATGCCGGTCAGATCGCCCTCGAGCAAATGGGGGCGCACGCCCTGCAGCATGCGCCCCACCTGACTCATCGCGTCCCAGCTGGCGGGGTTCGACTGCGCCTTCTCCATGTTGGTCTGGAACCACATGAAGCCCTTGCCGCCGGCCGCGATCACGCTCAGGGCCTGCACCCAGATCTCTGCCGGCGTGGGCTGCGTCTTCCACGCGCTCACCGGCGAGAGACCCTGCGCATACAGCCAGGTCGGCAGCGGCATGTGGTTGTTCCGCGTGTTCTTCAGATAGTCGAAGGGCATGCGCGGCGGGGTGCCACCGCCCCAGGCGGTGATGTGGGGCGGGCACCCGCCGATGTACACGTCCATGCCCTGGACGTCGTCCGTGCCCGAGAAGGTGCCGTTGTTGCCGTTGGTCTTGCCCCCGTTGTACGTCGGGCGCGCCGGGTACTTCGCCCACAGCTCGTCGACCTCTTTGGCGATCGCGGCGGCCACCGAGTGACCGTTCGAGTCGTAGATCTGCCCGTCGGACTCGTCGCCGGTCATGAACGCGGCGACGCCGCTCGCGTCGGGGATGCTGGTCGAGAGGCCCGTGCTCGCGCCCACCATCAACTGGAACTTCGCGCTCTGGGCTGCGCTGGCGATCACGGCGCCGGGGTCGAAGGTGCAACCACTGTCCGACTTGGGCCCTGACAGGAACAGGGTGTCGATGCCCGCCGCGAGGTGCTTGTCGTAGTTCGCCGTCTTGGCCTGGGGGAAGGGGCAGTCGCTGGTGTTGTTCCAGGTCACGATCGGAAAGTGCTCGGGCAGCACTCGCCCCACGCCCACGGCGGCGGCGGCGGCCTGGTCCTCGGCCACCACCGTCCACGCCTCGCCGGCCTTTGCGGGCTGGCACAACGGCAGCGTGAGCATCGCCGAAGCGCCCGGCGTGATGGTCTTCTGCGGGATGCACGCGAAGGGCGTCACGTCGCGTTGACCCACCAGAAGCCGGGTCAGCGTGTGCGGCTGGCTGTCGGCGTTTCGCAGGTGAATCACCAGGTTCTTGTGGTCGTCGGTGGTGGTGACCCAGGTGATGGGCACCGGCGTCTTCGCAACGGGGAAGGTGCCGTCGAAGGCGGTTCCGGTGCTGGTCGTGACCTTCAGCGCTCCGGTGGGTTTGCCGTCCCACTTGGGGTCTCGCGAGTGGAACTGCACGAAGAACGGCTCCCCCTGCTTCAGCGTGCCAGGCCACACGTGGTACCAGTCCACGGGCGGCTTGTTGGCGGTGGCGATGCCGGCGGTGTCGAAGCCGTCGATGAGCACACTCGCCACCGGGCCGGTGGTCGCAGCGGTCAACGCGATGTGGAAGCGACCCCCGGCGGTCGGCGAGTCGGTGTATTCGTTGTACACGCCGTCGGCGAAGAACTGGTCCTTGCGGTAGCTCGCGTAGGCCTTGCCGTCGGCGAGCGCGGCGCACGCGCTGCCCGTGGGCGCGCAGCTGGCGATGGCAGAGATGATCGCCGCGCTGCCGCCGCCACCACCGGCGCCGCTGGTGCCGCCCGCGCCGCCGGCAGCGCCACTGCCCGCGGTGCCGCCCGCGCCCCCACTTGCACCCGCGCCGCCCAGCCCGCCATTGCCGCCGCCGCCGGCGGTGCCGCCGCTGCCCGCGGAGCCGCCGCCGCTGCCGCTGGTCGCACCGCTGCCGCCGGAGTTGCCCGCCGAAACGTCGGAAGGGCTTTCGGAGCCGCAGGCGGTCGCCAGCAGCGCGATCACCAGGACCCGCCACACCGTTTCGTCCCCGAGCTCGAATGCCATGGTCCTCCGCATGGGCGCCTCCTGGGAAAGTAGGAGGTTCCACTATCTGCGCCCGGAGCCACCGTCAACAGCCGCCGGCCGGCGCGGGGCCCCTGCCGCTTGGCGCACCGGGCGCTAGACTTCGATCTAAATTCCGCGCGCCTGTTGCCGTTCTGAGAGGGGGGTGACGGGCGACCGAGGCGGGACGCCGATGCAGAGGGGACCTGGCAACAGCAGCGACGAGCTCCGAGCTCTGCTCGGGGGCGAAGAGCCCGCCGCGGGGCCCGACGCAGAGCGCGTGCTGCGCACCAGTGCCCGCGCCTTCCGCCAGCTGGTCGAGCACTCGCCGGCGGCGGTAGCGCTGTTCGATCGCGACCTGCGCTACATCGCAGTCAGCCGGCGCTATCGCCAGGACTACGCCCTGGGCGATCAGCCCCTGGTCGGGCGCTCCCACTACGACGTGTTCCCGGAGATCCCCGAGCGCTGGCGGGAGATGCACCGGCGCTGCCTGGCGGGGGCGGTGGAGCGCTGCGAAGAAGATCCGTTTCCCCGCCAGGACGGGCGGCTCGACTGGGTACGCTGGGAGATCCTGCCCTGGTCCGAAGACGACGGAACGGTGGGCGGGCTCATCTTGTTCTCGGAGGTCATCACCGCAAGGAAAGAGGCGGAGGACGCGTTGCGCGCGTCGGAAGAGCGCTTCCGCGCCACCTTCGAGCAGGCGGCGGTGGGCCTGGCCCACGTGGCGCCCGACGGCACTTGGCTGCGGGTGAATCAGAAGCTTTGCAGCATCGTGGGCTACGGCCGCGACGAGCTCGTGACCAAGACCTTTCAGGACATCACGCACCCCGACGATCTGGAGACCGATCTCGCGCTGGTCCAGCAGATGCTTCGCGGTGAGATCGCCTCCTACACGCTCGAGAAGCGCTACTACAAGAAGAGCGGTGAGACGGTCTGGATCAACCTGACTGTCTCGCTGGTGCGCAAGCCGAGCGGGGAGCCGGACTACTTCATTGCGGCCATCGAGGACATCAGCGTCCGAAAGCGCGCCACCGCCGAGCTCGAGAACCAGCGGCATCTCCTGGAAGAAGCGCAGGCGCTCTCGCACATCGGCAGCGTGGAAGCCGACCTGACCAGCGGTCGGGTGCAGTGGTCGGCAGAGGCGCGGCGCCTGTTCGGCCTCTCGGCGGACGACCCCGACCCCGACATCGAGGGCGGTCTGTCGCGGGTCCACCCCGCCGATCTCGACGCGGTTCGCGAGCGGGTGGAGGGCGCCCGGCAGGGGAAGGGCTTCGCCGACGTCGAGTTCCGCGTGCGCCGGCCGAACGGCGAGCTTCGCTGGGTCTTCGGCCGCGCCGCGCTACGTGTGGGCGACGATGGGCACCTGCACGCGGTCTGCTCGCTGCAAGACGCGACCGAGCAGCGGCGCGCGGAGGATGAGCGCGCCAAGCTCGAGGCGCAGCTGCGCGCCTCGCAGAAGATGGAGGCCGTGGGCCGTCTCGCCGGAGGCATCGCCCACGACTTCAACAACATCGTGTCGGTGGTCCTGGGCTACGCCAGCCTGGCCTCTGCCGCGCTGCGCCCCGAAGACCCGCTGCGGAAGGACATCGATCAGATCCACAAGGCTGGCGAGCGCGCCGCGGCGCTCACGCGGCAGCTCCTCGCCTTCAGCCGGCAGCAAGTGCTCGAGCCCCGGGTGCTCGATCCGAACCAGATCGCCGCCGAGCTCGAGCAGATGATGCGGCGGCTGCTCGGCGAAGACGTCGCGCTGCGCCTGGAGCTCGGGTCCCAGGTCGGGCACGTGTGGGCCGATCGCGGGCAGCTCGAGCAGGTGCTGATGAACCTGGTGGTGAACGCCCGCGACGCGATGCCCTCTGGCGGCGAGATCACCATCGCCACCTCCGCCGTCGAGATCGACGCGGCGAGCGCCGCGTTGCATCCCGACCTGACAGCCGGCTCGTACGTTCGGCTCACGGTGAGCGACACCGGCGAAGGCATGAGCCCCGCCACCCTGGCCCGTTTGTTCGAGCCGTTCTTCACCACCAAGGTCAAAGGCAAAGGCACGGGGCTCGGGCTCTCGACCGTGTACGGCATCGTGCGCCAGAGCGGGGGACACGTTCTGGTGACCAGCGAGCCGGGCCGGGGCGCGACCTTCGACGTGTACTTGCCGCGCCTCTCCGAGGGCGAGCCCGTGGTCGAACAACCTCCCCGCGAGCGGGCCGCGGCCGGCACCGAGACCATCCTCTTGGTCGAAGACGAGGCTGCGGTGCGCGAGCTGGCAGCCCGCCTGCTACGGCGCGCCGGCTTCCAGGTGCTGCCTGCCGCGCACGGCGGCGAGGCGCTGCTGATCTGCGAGCGCCACCCCGGGCCCATCCACCTGCTGCTCACCGACGTCGTGATGCCCGAGATGAGCGGGCGCGAGCTGGCCGAGCGGGTGGTCGTGGCACGCCCCGAAACGCGGGTGCTGTTCATGTCGGGGTATCCGGACGACGACATCGTTCGCCACGGCGTGACTCATCACCTGGCGGCGCTGATCGGAAAGCCGCTGGACGCCGCCAGCCTCACGCGCAAGGTGCGCGAGGTGCTGGACCAAGGCAGCGTGGGCTGACCCAGGCAGCGCGCGTCGTGGCGGCAGCAACCGCGACGAGCGCGTCAAGCCGGACCTCGAACGCCATTCGCCTTCGGAGTTGCGCACGAGTGCCATCAGCGACGACATCAGCGGCCGCGCCGCCCCTGCTCACGGGCAGCAGTAGAGCTGCGGCATGCTGACGGGGGTCGGCTGCGTGCAACCCGAAGTGCCCGGCGTGCTCGTCGCGCAGATGAAGCCGTTGGGCTTCTTGGCATCAATGGCAACGCAGAGCCCGCTGCCGCCGGCGTTGGCGCTGCAGAACGGGGCCGGACAACACCAGGTCGGAGCCGTCGCGCTCGACGGGCGATCGAGGGATATCACGGTCGACCCGAGCGAACAAAACCCAACCTGCGTGTGCTCAGGCCATGGCGGCCGTCTTGCCGCCGGAGCACGCGCCCCTCCGAGCTGCATCGGAGGAGCACGCCGCATCGCACGGGCGGCGACTCGTCGCGCGGGTGGCCCAATTGATGGGCGTCATCGACGCCGCGGTGCGAGCAGACGAGGCTGAAGGGATGATTCGTCGCGCTTGGGGCTGGTTGTCGTTCGGTGTGCTGGGGTTCGTCGGGCCGAGCTGCGGGCAGCCGACCGACACGCAAGAGCGGCCGCCGGCGGTGGCGGCGCACCCGCTGGCAGCCGAGCAACTGCCCTTGCGGGCGGCGTGGCTGGCAGCGCGGCAGCGGGATGCGGGCGACCAGTATGCGGCGCGCGCGGAGGGCGGCGCCTGGGTCGCAGACGTGCCGGGCTTCATGCTGCGCTACGACGCCGCGGGCGCGCACGTGGGGCGGCTCGGCCTCGAGCACGGCGCGCTCTCGCTCTCGCGGCTCGGGTGTCAGGGGGCGACCGAGGGCGCACCCGGCGTTGCCCCCACCGCCGCGAAGAATCGCGTCACCTACACCCGGCAGGGCGGGGGCGTGGCCGTCGAGGAATGGTACCTGAGCGGCCCCATGGGGCTCGAGCAAGGCTTCACCGTGGCCCACGCGCCGGCCTGCGCGGCGGCAGGCGCCGAGCTGGTCCTCGAAGTGGAGGCCCAGGGCTTTGCGGTGCGGGCTGCCGGCGATGCGCTGCTGCTCGAGAGCGCGGGCGGGGAGACATACCGCTACACGGACTTGTTCGCGAAGGACGCGACCGGCAAGCCCCTGCCGGCGCGCATGGAGGTGGCTGCCAGCGGACGCATCGTGCTGAGCGTGAGCGTGGCCGGAGCGGCGTTTCCGGTGGAGGTCGACCCGCTGGTGTGGACGCAGCAGACCAAATTGCTCGGCGCCGACACTGCGGCGGGCGACTCGCTCGGGTCGTCCGTCGCGCTCAGCGGCGACACGGCGGTGATCGGCGCCCGCCACGACGATGACAAGGGCGCGGATTCAGGCAGCGCCTACGTCTTCGTCCGCAGCGGCGCCACCTGGACCCAGCAGGCCAAGTTGACCGCTTCCGACGGTGCGGCCGGCGATCTGTTCGGAGCCTCGATTGCGCTGGCGGGAGATACCGTCGTGGTGGGCTCGGAAAGCGACGACGACAAGGGGTCAGACTCAGGCAGCGCCTACGTCTTCGTCCGCAGCGGCACCACCTGGGCCCAGCAGGCGAAGTTGACGGCAACCGATGGAACGGCGGGTGACAGCCTTGGCTGTGCCGTTGCCGTGAGCGGAGACAGCGTGCTGGTCGGCGCGAACAGCGACGACGCCAAAGTGGCCCTCGGCGGCAGCGCCTACGTCTTCGTGCGCAGTGGCACCACCTGGACTCAGCAGGCGAAGCTCGTGCCTTCCGACACGGCAGCCAACGACTATTTCGGCGGCGCCGTCGCGCTGAGCGGAAACACGGCCCTGGTGGGCGCGTCGGGCGACGACGCTCAGGTCACCAACGGTGGCGCCGCGTACGTGTTCGTGCGGAGCGGCACGAGCTGGACCGAGCAGGATGAGATCACCGGGAAGAACCTCACAGCGAGCTCAGGCTTCGGATTTGCCGTGGCGCTCGACGCCGATACGGCCCTGGTGGGGGCATGGTCGCAAGACAGCTCGGCGGCCGACGCCGGCAGCGCTTTTGTCTTCGTGCGTTCGGGTTCCATCTGGACGCAGCAGGCAGAGTTGCTCGCCTCGGACGGCGCAGCCAGCGACTACTTCGGTGTGGCGGTCAGCTTGAGCGGCGACACCGCAGCGGTCGGCGCGCACTACGAAGACGACAAGGGCGCAAATTCTGGCGGCGCCTATCTCTTCGGGCGAACGGGAACGACCTGGTCCCAGAAGATGAAGGTCTCGGCATCCGACGGCGCTGCCGGTGACGCCTTCGGGCGGAGCGTGGCGGTGACCGCCGACACGCTGCTGGTGGCGGCGCCGGCCGACGACGACTTCGGGACCAGTACCGGCAGCGCCTACATTTTCGTCGGCAAGAAGACGAATGGCGACCCTTGCAGCGCGGGGTCCGAGTGTGGCACGGGGCACTGCGTCGATGGGGTTTGCTGCGCCACGGCCTGCACCGGCGGCAGCGGCGACTGCCAGGCTTGCAGCATTGCGGCCGGCGCGGCGGCGAACGGCACTTGCGGGCCCAGCACCGGCAACACGTGCAGCGACGCGAACGCATGCACGCAGTCGGACACTTGCCAGGCCGGGAGCTGCGTTGGCGTGAATCCCGTGGTCTGCACGGCGAGCGATCAGTGTCACCTCGCGGGGACGTGCAACGCGTCGACGGGGGCGTGTAGCAACCCGGCCAAGCCCGACGGAACGGCATGCAGTGGGGGCACCTGCCAAGGGGGCGCGTGCCAGCCCAGTGGAACCGGCGGCACGGGTGGAACCGGCGGGAGCACGGGCGGAACGGGCGGCACTACGACCGGCGGAACGGGCGGCACCGCGACGGGCGGAACGGGCGGCACCGCGACGGGCGGAACGGGCGGCACTGCGACCGGCGGAACGGGCGGCACTGCGGCCGGCGGAACGGGCGGCACTGCGGCCGGCGGAACGGGCGGCACCGCGACCGGCGGAACGGGCGGCACTGCGACCGGCGGAACGGGAGGCACTGCGACCGGCGGAACCGGCGGAAGCGCAGGTTCGGGCGGAGCCGGCGGCAGTGCCACCGGCGGAAGCGCTGGCAGTGCCACTGGCGGAAGCGCTGGCAGTGCCACCGGCGGAAGCGCTGGATCGGGAGGCGCAGGAGGATCTTCGGGCGGCACCACGGGAGGAAGCGGCGGCGCTGGAGCGGGCGGTTCTTCCGGCGGCGGCTCGGACGACGACGGTGGTTGTGGCTGCCGCGTGACTGGCTCGGAGCAGCGGCCGGCAGGCGGAGCAACGGCGCTGGTCTTGCTGGCGGCGCTAGCACTGGGTCGACGCCGCGTGGCTCGCGACGCCGGTTGACGTCGCCGAAAATCACCAACGTTGCGGGCGAAACGCAGGGACCGCGACCGGATCGCTGATACCCTCTTCCCGTGCAGTGCCCGAAGTGCAGAGCTTCAATGGTCGAGGGGCGCGTCGAGATGCGCTCGCGGAAGCTGCGGCGGGGCGATGACGCCGATTTGTGGTTCGCCGACCCCAAGGGAAAAGCGGTCTACCCCAAGGTCGGTCACAACGGGCACCACTGCCCGGCGTGCGACACGGTCGTCGTGCTCGGTGAAGCCGGCAGCGAGGTCACATGCTTCGAGTGCGGGACTTCGATCGCCGAGAGTGCCGACTGCTGCCCAAGCTGCGGCTGGAGCTGGAAGTGAGCACCTGAGTTCCGCGAAGATCTCCCAAGCTGCCAGCACACCGCTGTGTCCCAATCGAGTTGGGCCGCCTTCGCCGAAACCTGGTGTCGCTGACCATCAGCGCGCTGTTCGCTGCAGCCTGCTGCCGCCCCGGACCCGCCGCTCGACCGCACACGAGGGCGGAGCTGGAGTCGCGCCGCCTCGAGATCGCGAGGTTCGGCCAGCCGGGCTTCTCGACCAGGGTCATCCCGCCGCTCGTCCTGGTGGGTGACGCCCCGCCCGCGCTCTTCGACCAAGACGCGCGGGTCGTGAGCTGGGCCGTGCGGCGCCTGAAGTCCGACTTCTTCCCGCACGACCCGGACCCCATCTTGGCGATCTGGATGTTCGACGGCTCGATGAGCTACGAGCGCAACGTCTCGGCCCTGTGGGGAGGCTCACCGCCCAGCCCCTACGGCTACTACTCGCCCTGCCAACAGGCCCTGGTCGTGAACGCCAGCTCGGGCAATGGCACGCTGGTCCACGAGCTGGTGCACGCGTTCATGGACGCGAACTTTCCCGCGGCCCCCGTCTGGTACAACGAGGGCCTTGCATCGCTCTTCGAGCGCCCGGCCGAGGCGAGTGGCCACCTCAGGGGCACCGTCAACTCCCGCCTGCGCGACCTGAAGCAGGGGTGGCGAGCGGGACGTGCTCCCGGGCTCGGAGCCCTCTTGCGTAGCAGTCGTTCGGACTTCCAGGGGGAGCGACGCTCCGAGCACTACGCCGCCGCGCGCTACCTGCTCTACTGGCTTCAGGAGTCCGGGCGCCTGATCGCCTTCCATTCGCGCTTCGTGGCGACTGTCGCGAGCGATCCGACCGGCGAGCGGACACTCTTGGCGGCGACGGGCGCACGCTCGCTGGCTCGCGTCGACGAGCGGTGGCGGCCTTTCGTCATGGCGCTGGACGAACGCATCCCTCCACCCGCCACCGACGTCCCCGACCGTTGAGGCCGCGTGGGGCGAGAAGCCGCTCGGGCGTGGACGAGAGCCGGCGCCGGTGAGCAGGCGCACCGTGACCCTTGCCAGTATTGCAGTTCGCAATACAACGGTGTGATGCGCTCGAGCACGGCCAAGCTGCGGCCGACCACGGCGCCAGCCCCACCCTGCTCATGGCGCTAGACTAACGCAGGCCCGTCGCTTCGGCACGACGCTTTGCAGCCGCGTTGACGACGACGGTGGTTCGCCGCGCGACTCACACCGTGAACGTGAGCTTCTCGCCGTCCAGGCCCACCTTCAGTCCTGCCCCCACTGGCGCGGCAGCGCGGGCCGGTTGCCCTGAGAAGAGCGTCGGCACGACTCGTGCGGCATGCAGTCAGAAGCCAGCGTCACGCAAGGGTTCCGTCAGATCGCCCATGCCACGCGGCTGACCGCATACGCGGCAACCGCCATGCCCAGCGCCCAGAATGCCAGCGCGAGGCTGCGCTGCCGGTGCACTGTTGATGTCATAGAGGAAGTTCATCCAGTCGTACTCCACGCCGCGATTTGCGGTGAGGCACTGGTTCTCGAGCCACTTCACCGGGGTCTTGCAGCTGACCGCCACCGGGGGCTGCTGCACCGTGTACGAGCTGTCC
>Ga0138256_10004800_pt1 | contig 14355 bp, 9 predicted proteins | sample KNB2016incub_MG_FD_105486 | JGI IMG/M metagenome (GOLD analysis project Ga0138256, IMG submission 105486) | Active sludge microbial communities from wastewater in Klosterneuburg, Austria - KNB2014incub_MG | ecosystem: Engineered > WWTP > Activated sludge > Unclassified | place: Austria...
AACTGTTCAAAACTGCAAGTGACAACAAATCAAACATGCCTTCCAAAATGATTAATTGTTTGTTGTTGTTTTGGATGTATGAATAGGATTTTGGGCTACTACTATTTTTAAAAATCTTATTTCGTAACTCCCAACCATTTTTATTGTTTCGTAATCCGATGGCAAAAAATTGAGTGTTCTTACACCTGTACCAAACTTCTTTGCAATAGGTTTTTAAAACGAGTAACGAAATACCTCTGGAGTTTGCATATTGAATGAGTGCTGAATGTGTTATGTCCTGAACTTTAACAATATCAATCTGGGTTTCTTTTTCATTAAAAACCCGTGGTTGCTGAAAAGAAAAAATTATTTTACCATTATTCAAATAGTCCAAGGCTTCTTCAATACTACATTTTAAAATTTTGGCCACTAAATCTATCACGTTTCCTCCAACACCTTCGCCATGATCGTACCATCGGTTTTTGGTTTTAGAAACTTTAAAAGAGGCTTGGGTTTCTGACCTGAAAGGACTCAGAAACCAAGCTTCTTTTTCCGTTGTCCTTTTGGGAAAGTGCCCTAATTTTTCCAGTGTTTTTATCACTGAAAAATCTCGGGCTGTTTCACAATTTATTTTTTTTCTTTTCATCAGCTAAATAATTTCTTTTTTCTATTTTCTCCTACCTAGTTACCTAAGCCTTTATTCATAAGGGTTAAGGTCTTAGGTTACTTCGAAATCCAACTTACCTATCTTACCAATTAGGTAAGTTGGAAGGGGAATAGGTAACCTTGTTTTTCTTAATCTTACCTAAGAAATTCCCTGTATCCATAAGACATTTAAACCCTTTAGGTAACTAGGTAGGTTGTTTTACCTGTTTATAGGTAATTCCACTTCCCATGGACTACTTTTAAAAGTTGATTTTGCCAAATAACCATATACCTGTCTCTTGGAATGCTTCACGCGTTGAAAGTTAAAACCCGCAAAAGCTTTGCCAATATTTATTTGGTTCAATCTTACATTCAAACAGGATAGTGCGATCATCACATCGGATGCCGTTACAAAATCTTCGATGTCGGTTGATTTTTCATAATACTTGGCAACCAGTTCTTGTTCTGTGGTTAGACTGGTATATTTCTTATTCCGTTCTTCGTTTTCACTGATGTCCTGTATGGATAACTCAGGATTAAAATTATTGTCCTTGTAAGCTAAATGATACGCTTGTGTCCATACCTTTTTGATATCAACCTCCTTTGAATACGCAAAATCAATTTGATCTTTTAGCTCAAAGCACAACCAACGTACAGAACCCGTTTCATCATTAAGAAAGGAAGACATATTGGTAGATCCCATAAAAGAACATATTCTGGGTAGCGTTGTGTTCTTTCTGTCATAGGGCAATCTTTCGTTGATAAATGTCTTAGAGAAAAATGCTTTAAGCGCATTGACATCTTTTTTAGAAAGCAATGCCAATTCATCCAGATTATATAGAAAATTTCTGCATAATTGAATTCTTGCATCCTTATCGTTGCTGATATCTTCAGCCATATATTCGCTCAATTCTGGAGGACATAAGTATCTGCACCAGGTTGACTTACCCGAGCTTTGACCTTTATGACTGATTATCATGGCCTGTTTATTGAAATAATTGGGTTCAAATGCACACCGTATGGCCCGAACCAACCATTTCTTTAAATGATATAAAAAAGTATCATCATCATAGGTAGGCACATAGGAAGCTAATTTAGCAATATGGTCTAACCCATCCCATTCGGGGAGGGCTTGAAAATACGCTATTATAGGATTGTGTTTTTTGATTAGTTCTGACTTAATCAAGATCTCAAGCTTAGCGGAACTAATATCAATACCTGCTTTAGCCAACTCTATAATTATTGAGTTTACATTGAGATAATGCCATGATTTATTCCCTTTCAATGATATCTGAAAATCATGTGATATTTCATTATAAAAAATATCATATTTCGAACATAGATATTCGAAGGTATAATCATAAATTGTTTTCTTTTTGGGGTCTTTAACGAGGTAAAGCTTATTGTTTGTTGATGCCATGTTATACAGTCTAGAAAACGGCAAAAAGTGTTGCCATTTAATTAAAAAAATGTTTTTGAAAATTGGATTTCTTTACCTTCTTTTATTTCTAAAAGTGTATGCAATGGCTTCCTCCTCAATCTCTTTTTTGGATTTACGTCTATTTTGTAGTAACCATTCCACGAGTTTACTTTTCTCAAAAAAGAGCATTTTTCCGTTGGGTTTAGAGTGTGGTATTCTTCCCGAAGCTGTCAGTTTATAAAGGTAGCTTCTGGATATGCCTGTGTAATCACTAGCTTCATCAAAGGTCAAGACCTCTTTGCTTCCTACTAGCAGTTTTTCTAGACGATCCAGTCGTTCAAGAATTAAAATAGTGTCCATTTTTATTGTTTTTTAGGTTAATAAAATGAACAAAAGCGCTTTTGCTTTCCCTTATGGGATTATGGAAATAAAAGTATAAAATATGGCTGGTGAAAGAAAAAATAAAATCAATTAGTTATACACAACTATTTGACAAACAACAAACTAACCCAAACGAGGTCAAAATTAATGGCATTTTTGGTACGTAATTTTTTTTTGGGGTCATATGAATACAAATGGCAACAAATTTAATATACAGAAAACAGCCATTTTAATGCAGTTTTTGAGTTATTAACAATGGAAATCAAGGATTTTGGGAAGTGATGGGGTTTGAAAACGCAGATTTTTTAATAATTGAAGTATTATTTACTAACGTTCTAGCACACTCCTTTATACTTCAAATTTCAACAGCATTAAAATAATGTATTTAAAATTCATTAAATTTTAATTTTCCTTAATCGTAAAGCATTTCCAATCACCGAAACTGAACTAAAACTCATAGCTAAAGCCGCAATCATGGGTGATAGTAACAAACCAAAAAATGGATAAAGTACACCTGCGGCAATTGGCACTCCTAAAACGTTATAAACAAATGCAAAAAACAGATTTTGCTTAATGTTTTTTACCACGCCATGACTCAGTTTTTTTGCTTTGACAATGCCTATCAAATCACCTTTCACTAAAGTGATGGAAGCACTTTCAATAGCCACATCGGTTCCAGTCCCCATGGCAATCCCAACATCTGATTGTGCTAAAGCGGGAGCGTCGTTAATACCATCTCCAGCCATAGCGACCACTTTTCCTTTTTCTTGAAGGCGTTTAATTTCATTCAATTTATCTTCTGGCAAACATTCAGCTTTATAGTGTTTTAAATTCAACTGTTCTGCAACTGCTTTGGCCGTGTTTTTATTGTCTCCCGTAAGCATGATAACATCAACCCCATTATTTTGCAACTCTTTAATGGCATTTTTGCTGGTTAATTTTATAGCATCAAAAATAGTAACAAAACCAACGGCAACATGATCGACCGTTATGTAAGACACTGTTTTGCCTTGTTCTTGTTCATTTATAACTTTTTTGGATAAATCTTTAGAAATGGAAATGGAAAGTTGTTCTAATAATTTTGCATTCCCCACCGCTACTTTTTTCTTTCCAACGGTTCCAATAACTCCTTTCCCAGCAATAGCTTCAAAATCATTTACTTTAGTTATTGAAACTTGTTTTGATTTTCCATAATTCACAACAGCTTCAGCAAGCGGATGTTCACTATATTGATTTAGTGATGCTATAAATTGGATTAAAGTGGCTTCATCGATTTCACTTGTCGAAATTACACTTTCCACCGAGGGCTTTCCTTCAGTAATAGTTCCTGTTTTATCAACAATTAGCGTATCTACTTTATTCATTCGTTCTAAAGCTTCTGCATTTTTTATCAAAACCCCAGAGAGCGCCCCTCTACCTACACCCACCATAACCGACATCGGTGTAGCTAACCCTAATGCACATGGACACGCAATAATTAAAACTGCGATGGCATTAACAAAAGCAAATACATAAACAGGTTCTGGCCCGAAAATAGCCCAAACTATAAAGGTTATTACTGAAATTATTAAAACGATAGGGACAAAATATTTCGAAATTCTATCGGCTAATTTCTGAATGGGTGCTTTAGATCGACTTGCCGTATTTACCATATGAATAATTTGAGAAAGCAGTGTTTCGGAGCCTACTTTTTCAGCTTTCATAATGAATGATTTTGTACCGTTGATTGTTCCAGAACTCACTTTATCATCGACTTCTTTATCAACAGGAATCGGCTCACCAGTTATCATCGATTCGTCTACATGACTATTTCCTTCTACGATGACTCCATCAACTGGAATTTTATCGCCTGGTTTTACTCTTAATAAATTTCCTTGTTGAATTTTATCAATGGCAATCACTTTGTCTTTTCCATCTTCCACTAAAGTAGCTGTTGATGGCACCAACTTTAACAATTCCTTAATAGCTCCACTGGTTTGACTGTGGGCCCTTGCTTCCAATAATTGACCTAATAAAACCAAAGTAAGGATTACGGTAGCCGCTTCAAAATAAACAAATACATTACCATCATCACTTTTAAAATCTGCTGGAAATACGCTGGGAAACAACAAAGCAAACACACTAAAAACCCAGGCAATCCCAGAACCAATTCCTATAAGGGTGAACATATTTAAATTCAATGTTTTAATTGATATCCAAGCGCGTTCAAAAAACATCCAAGTGGCATAAAAAACAACCGGAATAGACAATGCAAACTGAATCCAATTCCAATATTTTTGGACTAAAATCGTAAACAACGGATTGTTTGGTATCATTTCAGACATGGTAATTAAAAATATAGGAAGTGTAAATGCCACTGCAATCCAGAACTTCTTTAATAATTTTTTATATGTTTTATCTTCTTCAGAAGCATCTGTTTCCATGGGCACTAAATCCATACCGCAGATAGGGCACGAACCCGATTCATCTTTTATAATTTCGGGATGCATAGGGCATGTCCATTGACTTGGCGATGTTGCCGATAGGTTTTGCTCTTCCACCAAGTCCATACCACAAACAGGACAATCACCTGCTTTGTCATAAGTTTTTTCCCCTTCACAATGCATGGGGCAATAAAAAGTCCCTGTTCCTTTGCCTTTAGGTTTTTCTTCTTTCATTTCTGAAGAATGATGTTCTGCTAAGTTATGAATGCTATATCTTCCACCATCATTCTTTAAGGCATCTTGAAATGTTTCAATAGGAATATGGGATTCCATTTCAATAATAGCTTCCGCTTTTTCTAAATTAACTTCCGCTTTTAAAACACCTTTTACTTTAGAAAGCGTTTCTTCAACATGACTACGACAACCGTTACATGTCATTCCGTGTATATGATATGTGTGTTTCATTTTGCTGTTTTTTTACTATTTAAACTATCAATCCAATCAATCATATTTTTTTTATCAAAATCTGAAAACTTAGCATCTCCGTGAATAATTGTATAGGATGCCAAAGGCATTTTCTCATCATTAATTTGACTAATAATTGATTTTAATTTACTCTTCTTTCTTCTATTTGAATAATTTCCCCAATCACTAAAATTAAGATCTGACTTACCTTCATTTATATGGTTTTCCAAAATCCAAGCAATAGGTTGAATTTTATTATACCAAGGATAATTTGTATTATTACTATGGCAATCATAGCACGACACTTTAATTTTTAATTTCAATTCCGTCGGCACATCATAAACCAACATAAAATCAGTACTTGTTGCGTAATAACTTTTGTTGGGTTTTGTGGGTATAAATTGAATACCCACAAACGCAACTAATAAAACCATGAATATGATTTTACTAAATTTCATTTAATTAATTTGTGCTTTTATACTACCACATTTTAACATTTTAGCACCAAAATAAGGGTTTTTAATTTCCTTAACTTCACTTAACCAATACCCTCCTTTGTTGTTGTTTACCATTGGGCAAAAATCTTTATAAAGTGTTTTTTCTGTTCCAAGTAATGTCACTAAGTCGTTAATATCTGTACTTAAAGATTCAAAATGCTCTCTTTGATGATCTATCGGGTTTTTTGTGATATGTTCAGCATGTTCTTTGGCACTTTCCAATATTTCCATGTACTCATTATGAGTTTCCCCTTTTAATTGAGACATATCAAATGCAGAAAAAGCGACTAATAATTCTGTAGCTCCATGGGCAGCATTCTCTTTATTATCTGCGGCTAATCCATTTTTAATGTGTAGGTAAGCCTCAATGATTGGTGTTGTTGCTGGATTTTTTTGACTGCTAGCTTCCACACTTCTTTCTTGATTGTCTGAATCGTTATGCATCGTTGAATGATCATGAGATTCATTCTCACCATGATTGGTTTCCATTGTGTTCATGTTTTCATTGGTATCTGTCTTTTTAGTTTCACCTTTACAAGACATAGCTGTTAGAATTATAAAAGCTATTGATACTATTCCAGTTGTTAATTTTAAATTTTTCATTTTTTAATTGTTTTAAATTATTAATTATTGTTTTATTTATTCATGTTTTTCATTTCGTCGTCACTCATATTCATGCCTTCATGACCCGTGACCGCCTTTCCCCCTTCCGGACTCATCATACTTGGTTTTCCTGCCAATTGTGAAGCAGCATCCACAGTAAACGTGCCATTAACCACAATATCTTCTCCTATTGAAAGCCCTTCTTTGATGATATAAGCATCACCGAGTGAAGCACCTAAAGTTACCTCTCTTAATTTGAAGTTTACTTTGTTTGAAACCACACTTTTTATGTAAACAACAGATCTTTCCCCAGTCCACATTACAGCCGATTTTGGAATGATAATTTCTTTAGAACTTGGTTTTGTAATGTTATTATTTACTATTCCAGATACAAACATTTCAGGTTTTAGTTTGTTTCCTGAATTTTTTACTTCCACTCGTGCTGAAGCAACTCTTGATTTTGGATTAATTAAAGGATCAATAAATGTAACAACACCTTCAAAAGTTTCACCTGGTATTGATTGAACGGTGTAGCTAATTTTGTCACCAACTTTTACCCATGGCATATCGCTTTCGTATACATCGAAAAGCACCCAAAGTGATGATAAATCGGCTATTTCATAAATTGGCATTCCTTGACCAACGTAATCACCTAAATCGACTTTTTTAGCAGTGATAATTCCCGAAACATCTGCCGAAATAGGAAATTGTTGAATGGGTTTATTGGAGCTTAAAATCTTGTCTATGGTACTTGCTCCAATTTTCCAATTGCTTAGTTTTTGTTTGGCGGCTTCAAATAACTCAGGTTGAGACTCCTTCATGCGATTGGCTTGTAATAATTCTTCTTGAGCCGTTACTAATTCAGGAGAATAGACCATCGCTAAGGTTTGGCCACGACTTACTTTTTCCCCCGTAAAATTAATATTCAATCTTTCAATCCTTCCAGGAATATGCGTGGATTGGGTATATAATTTACGCTCGTCAATCTGCACTTTGCCATTAAGTGCCAATTTTTTATTAGCGTCATTACTTCCGCCTACAATCATGGTTTGAATATTAGCTAATTTCATTGCATCTTCTGTCATTTGAATTGCATTTGGATCTATAGCAGATTCATTCGATTCCAGCGGAATTAAATCCATGCCACATAACGGGCACTGTCCAGGTTCTTTCATCTGTATTTGTGGGTGCATAGAACAGGTCCAAATGGTTTCTGTTCCTTCTGATGCATTATGGTCGTGTTCAGATTTTGGAGCATCATTGCCTCCGAAAATCATCCATCCAAGTAGAAGTCCTATGAATAGGATGCCTACCATTTTTAATATGTTTTTATTTTTTGAATTCATCATTATTCCTCTTTAGAAATTAAATAATCTATGGTTGATTGTGCTATAAATTGATTTTTATTAGCTGAAACTGTTGCCGTTTGAAGCATTAATAAATCTTGATTCATTCTTAGTATTTCTTCAAAATCGGTTCCGGAATTACTATACGCAGCTATTAATAACGAAATAGCTTGTTTGGTGCTTTCGGTTTGCTTTTTATATAATTCTATTAATGATTTTGCTTTTGAAACATTATAATTTGACAAACTGTATTTAGATTGCAAATTATTTTTTACTGCTTGTTTGTCAAACTTTGTCGACTCCAGCATAAAGTCCACTTCTTTTTGCATGGCATTATATTTTTTTCTGAAGATAGGCAGTGTCACCGTTAGCATGGGCATAATGGCATCTTGCCCGTTCATTTCCAAACCAGGAACATCGCGCTTTGAAATAATCGAGTAATCTAATCCTAACCCAATCATCGGGTAGCCATCTTTTTTGACGACCTTCTTTTGCTCTTCAAAAGATGCCATTTTTTTATCTAATCCTACTAATTTTGGGTTGGAATTAAATAAGCTATCTTTTATTATTGGCGTCGATATTTCAACTAATGGTAATGCATCAGGAATATTAACAAAGTCGTTTAATTCTCTATTCATCAAACTATTAAAATCAACTTGAAGTGGATGCATTTGATCTTTTAGCAATTGAATATTAGTTTCACTTTCGTTTCTTTTAATATCAATTCTAACCACATCGACCATAGCGCCTTTTCCGTTTCTAAATTTGCTTAAAGCGAGTTCTCTATAATCATTTAATATTTGAAGATTTTCTTCTTCAAGCTGAATCATTTTATTGATTTCATAGAGTTCCGAATACGTTTTTTTAATTTCTAAAAAGACTTCATTTCGAGAATCTATAAATTTCTGAAACGATGCTTCAGCCATTAAGTTAGCCGAATTCTTTTTAGCTTCCAATGTTCCAAACCATGGAAACATTTGCATCAAACTAAATCTGGCTTCTTGAGCACCCACTCTGGTTTCTATCATGCGACCAAAAGCACTAACTGTTAAACTTGGATCTGGCAACGAACTTACTTGTGGTGCTTTTTGTAATGCAGCTTCAAATTCTTTGTATGCCGATTGAATCTCAGGATTATTTTGAGATGCTAAACTTAAATAATCCTGTAATGTTTGACTACTCACGCTCGTTCCGTACAACGCCAATACAAGAATTAAATATCTCATATTAAACATCTTATATTTATTTATTGTTTTCATATGCATGTTTTATTGTTTTTTAAAAGGTCATATGCGACCTCCAAATAATCATTCTTTATGCGATAAAAATCATAACAAGTCGGTTTCATTATTGATTTCGTTTAATTACTGTTTCTCTCCAAAAAGCCTGTAAAACCGGTACCACAAACATGGTCATAAGCTGAATAATCATTCCTCCAAATGTTGGAATTGCCATAGGAATCATAATATCTGCTCCTTTACCTGTTGATGTTAGTACAGGAAGTAAGGCGATGATGGCAACCGCAGCAGTCATCATTGCGGGTCTTACTCGTTTTTTACCTGCTACTAAAACGGCTTCTCGAACACCTTCAATAGTTTTAGGTTGTCGTTCTTCGAAAACTTGGTGAATATAGGTTCCCATGATAACCCCGTCGTCTGTAGCAATACCAAATAGGGCGATAAACCCAACCCAAACGGCGACACTTAAATTAATAGGATGTATTTGAAACAAATGCCGCATATTAACTCCTGATATTGAAAAATTCAAGAACCAATCTTGTCCGTATAACCATAACATGATAAATCCACCTGCAAAGGCAACAAACACACCCGAAAAATGGATGGAAGAAGCAATAACAGTTTTAAACTGAAAGTACAATAGCAAGAATATCACTATCAAACTTATTGGAATAACAATGGAAAGTTTTTTAACAGCTCGAATCTGATTTTCATAACTACCGGAAAACTTATAACTCACACCTTTGGGAACTATTAATTCTCCAGAATCTATCTTATCTAATATCAAATCCTGTGCATTGTTCACAACATCAACCTCGGCAAAATTTTCTTTTTTATCGAACAATACATAACCGACTAAAAAGGTCTCCTCACTTTTTATTATTTGTGGACCTCGAACAAATTCAAGGCTAACTAGATCGCCTAATGGAACTTGGGCACCTGTTGGTGTTGGCACTAATATTTTTTTGATTTTCTCTGGGTCATCACGTAATTCCCTTGGGTATCTAACCCTTACAGGATAGCGTTCTCTGCCTTCTACCGTAGTAGTTACGTTCATGCCTCCTACTGCGGTCTCTATTACTTGCTGTACTTTTTCAACACTCAATCCATATCGAGCAATAGCAGAACGATTGATGTTCATTTGCAAATATGGCTTCCCAACAATTCTATCGGCAAAAACCGCTTCGGATTTTACAGAAGGTACTTGTTTTAAGATGGATTCCAATTCCAAACCGAAATCTTGAATGGTTTTCAAATCGGGACCATATACCTTTATTCCCATAGGTGCTCGCATACCCGTTTGTAACATGACTAAACGTGTTTCAATTGGTTGTAATTTTGGCGCTGAAGTAACCCCGGGAAGATTGGAAACTTTGACGATTTCTTTCCAAATATCATCCGAACTTTTTATGTGGGAACGCCAGTTTCTAAAAAACTCGCCATTGGCATCAAAAACTAAATCTTTCTCAGCAACACTCTGATTTAAAGCGTCATCATTTGAAAGAGATTTTCCGCTTTTAAGAACAAACTTATCATCATTATCTACCTTAAAACGTTTAGGTTTTCCATCATAAGTCACAATAAATTCAGGCTTATAATTGATGATATTCTCAAACATGGAAATAGGCGCAGGGTCAATGGCACTTTCAACCCTACCTAATTTTCCAACGGCAATTTCCACCTCAGGAATATCTGCAAGAAGCATATCCAATTTTTGAACCGTATTTTTGCTTTCTTCTAAACCTGCATGTGGCATCGCTGTAGGCATTAATAAAAAACTACCTTCATTTAAAGTTGGCATAAACTCCGAACCAATACCTGGAAATGTCTTAGAAATGGAAGTCCAAGCTTTAGTTTCTTTTATTTTCCAACCCATTTTATCGAATCCTTTAGAAACAAATCCGAAAGTACTGTCAAAACCAATCCAAATAAAAATTCCGAATAGCAAAGTGAACAACGGAATTAACATAAACTTACCTTTATTGTTCAAACACCATTTGAGCACGGGTTCATAAAAATGTACGATGGTTAGCAGTGTTCCTAAAATAGAACCGATTAAAACCAGCACAAACAAATAATTTACAATAAGATAATTTTGAGGCCCCAATGGCATCCATTCTTCTGCTAAGAAAAAAGTGGCAATAAATAAGGTTAAACCAATATTTATATAGTTGGAATACTTATTAAATCGCAGAGGTAATTTATGTTCTAAAAATGAATTTAAACCCAAAACGCATAACATAAGTGGCAACCACATATGCAAATAAATTGCGAGTAGCAATCCACCAACAATTAATATAATACCCCAAGTTCTTTTAACTTTCTTTTTATCATAATTAATACCGAATACAAAATGTGCTAAAGCCGGTAAAACCACAATACCCAATACAAAAGCACCTAACAATGCGAATGTTTTGGTGAATGCTAATGGTCTGAACAATTTGCCTTCTGCTCCCACCATGGCAAAAACAGGAATAAAACTAACGACTGTAGTTGCTAAAGCTGTGGTAATGGCCGATGCCACTTCTTTAGTAGAAACATAAATAACATGCATCAACTCTTTACCTTTTACTCCTTTGTTTTCGGGCATTTCTAAATGACGAATGATGTTTTCAACAAACACAATCCCAATATCGACCATAACCCCAATGGCTATGGCTATTCCAGAAAGCGCTACCACATTGGCATCTACACCTGCATATCGCATGATAATAAATGTCATTAAAACTCCAACAGGTAGTAAACTTGAAATTATAAAAGACGCTCTTAAATTCATCATCAAAACAAGAACAACAATGATACTGATAAGAATTTCATGAGATAGTGCCGTTTCTAATGTGCTTATGGTTTCTTCAATAAGATGAGTTCTGTCGTAAAATGGAACAATCGTAAGTTGACTAATAGTACCGTCTGCCAAAGTTTTTTTAGGTAATCCTGAAGAAAAATCTTTTATTTTGGCTTTTACATTATTGATAACCTCTAATGGGTTCGATCCATATCGAGCCACAACTACACCTCCAACAACTTCTGCTCCACCTTTATCTAAAACACCTCGGCGCATTGCTGGACCCAAACTTACTTTCGCGACATCTTTAATAAGTATCGGTTTATTATCGGTAACATGAACCACTGTGTTTTCTAAATCTTGTGTCGTTTTTATATAACCAAGTCCGCGAATAAAATATTCTGCTTTATTGATTTCAATGGTTTTAGCGCCAATATCACGATTGGAATTTTTAACCGCCATCATGACCATATCGATGCCAATGTTATAGGCTTTCAAAGCATCTGGGTTCACATCAATTTGATATTCCTTCACATAGCCACCAACCGATGCGACTTCTGAAACACCAGAAACACCATTCAAAGCATACTTGACGTAGTAATCTTGAACGGAACGCAATTCATCTAAATCCCAACCACCTGTTACATTTCCTTTTGGGTCGCGACCTTCAATAGTGTACCAATACACTTGTCCTAAGGCAGTAGCATCAGGTCCTAATGCTGGTTTTGCATCTGAAGGCAATAAGTTATCAGGTAAAGAATTTAGTTTTTCTAAAACTCTAGATCGAGACCAATAAAAATCTACCTTTTCTTCAAAAATGATATATATGCTGGAAAATCCAAACATGGACGTACTTCTAATAGATTTTACATTCGGAATCCCTAAAAGCGACGTAGTAAGAGGATAGGTTATTTGATCTTCAATATCCTGTGGCGATCGTCCTGCCCATTCTGTAAAAACTATTTGTTGATTTTCGCCTAAATCGGGAATGGCGTCAACGGGAACTGGGTCTTTTGGTATAAACCCTGTATTCCAATTGAATGGAGATGTTGATACTCCCCAAACAATGAAAGTGATAAGTATGAGAACAGTAATTAACTTGTTCTCAAGAAAATATTTTATAATTTTATTTAACATGTAATTTGATTATTAAACTGTTAGACAAAGGTGTAATGCAAAACACCGAATACAGTAAATTATCCTAATAACATAGCGCTATTGGATAATTAAGTCTAATGTTTAAATATCAAATCAAATAAGTCTCGTCAAGTTTGTAGATGCTCTTGACTATAAGTGGTGGTGGATATTTTGAAAATGTATTAATTTCTTCATCAACAGTTTCAAAAAGATTTATATATGAATAAATAAATGATGCAACGAAAATTTGTTTTTCAAAGGTTAATTTATCAAAGGATATTTTTAATTCCTTTTGTCCTTTAACTATTATTTGTTCTTCTTTACAACAATCTTTTTTTATTATGGAACATTCGGAATTGCTAAGTGAAGTTTCCATTTCCATCCCGCAAGTTTTTGCTTTATGGAAAATAGCCGTATCCATTAAGGTATCGCCACAATAGTGCATATCAATAGTAAAGGACATCGTAGAAAATAATACTACTAATGCCATTAAAATAGACGTTATTTTGTGGAATACTTGTTTCATTATGAAAGCAAATTTACAAAATTTTGGTTTAAAAATTTATATTTAACAGAAGTTTAATGCTTAACTCCATTCCATTCTCTGTAACCTAACTGCATTCAAAATTGCTAATAATGCTACACCTACATCTGCAAAAACCGCTTCCCACATGGTTGCTAAACCACCTGCTCCTAATATTAAAACAATCAATTTAACTCCGAATGCCAGTATGATGTTCTGCCATACAATTTTTCGGGTAGAACGACTTATTTTAATGGCTTTTACCACTTTTGATGGTTGGTCGGTTTGAATAATGACATCTGCTGTTTCTATTGCAACATCACTACCTAAACCACCCATTGCAATACCAACATTACTTGCCGCTAAAACTGGTGCATCATTAATACCATCACCTATAAAGGCTACTTTATTTTCAGGGTTTTTCTTTAAAGTTTCAACTTCATTTAATTTATCTTCAGGTAACAAACCACCTTTAGCAATTTCAATGTTTAATTCTTTGGCAACTTGTTGGGTTATGGAATCCTTATCACCTGAAAGCATCATAATATTTTTAATACCTACTTTGTGTAATGCGGTAATGGTTTCTTTAGCATCCTCTTTTAATTCGTCTGCTATCACTACATATCCAGCGAACTTATTATCGATTGCTACTAATACTATAGATTCTACAATAGAATCAGTTTCAGTTGGAACTTCTATATCATTAGCAATCATTAAGGCTTTATTTCCTACTAAAACCGTTTTATCATTTATAGTACCCTTTAAGCCTTTACCTGCTATTTCAGATACTTCTTGTGCTTCAAAACCTTTACCATCTTCTTTATATTCCATAATGGCTTTTGCGATTGGATGGGTGGATTGTTCTTCCATAGCCATCAAAAACTTCATAAATTCGGATTCAACCCAACCAATT
>Ga0138256_10004801_pt1 | contig 14355 bp, 12 predicted proteins | sample KNB2016incub_MG_FD_105486 | JGI IMG/M metagenome (GOLD analysis project Ga0138256, IMG submission 105486) | Active sludge microbial communities from wastewater in Klosterneuburg, Austria - KNB2014incub_MG | ecosystem: Engineered > WWTP > Activated sludge > Unclassified | place: Austria...
AACAAAGAAGGATTTTGCCACGAAGGCACAAAGTCACAAAGTTTTTCATGGTGCCTTAGTGTCTTTGTGGCTATTTCATTTTACATTCGTGGTGTCATGAAGGATAAAAAGTACATTTTAAGTGCAGAAGTAGCCGATAAAAAGCTCCGCCGAATGGCGCTGCAGGTAGCTGAACAAAACCATAGTGCAAAGCAATTGGTATTGATCGGTATTAAAACAAGCGGATCTGTAATTGCTGAAAAGATAAGCAGCTATTTAAAAGAGGTTTTTAAAGGAGAAGTGGTTGTGTTGGAATTAAGCATGGATAAAAAGAAACCCGCCGCCATTACACTAAATAAAAAAATGGATTTTAATGGTAAGACCATTGTATTAATTGATGATGTGGCCAACAGCGGCCGTACCATGCTGTATGCCCTTAAACCATTGCTTGAACAGTTGCCTGAAAAAATACAGACACTCGCCCTTGTTGAAAGGACTCACAAAACCTTCCCAATTGAGGTGGACTATATCGGGCTTTCTGTTTCCACCACCACTGATGAACATATTTATGTGGAAGTTGAGAAGGGGGAAGTGGCTGGTGCATGGATGGATTAAAGACCTCACCCCGGCCTCTCCTGGAGGAGAGGGGCAGGGCTCAATAATTTTTAAAGTACTTTGATATTCAGCTGGGGGATTTAAAAACTTATGGCATCGAATGTAAACCTGCCGTTTGAATATTCCAGCGCCGGCATGGGGAATTTAAATGCGTTTAAAAAAGCGAGTAAGAGTTTCACACCCTTTTTATTGGTCCTGATCCTGGTAAAATCAATATCAGGGGCCAGGTACCATTGGCGGTATCGTTTTATGTCAGGCCGGTTTATTGCAGTACCGGTGTTAGCATCAACCCACCTGTTATCAAAGCCGCCGAACATTCCTTCGGCACCATAACCAACCGAAATATTAAGCCAGGCAGGTATTTTGGTTTTTGGTAAAAATGACCTCATATTAAAACTCAGCCAGTAAGTTTGGCCATTGTAATCTTTAAGCATGCGTTCGTACCAGGATTTGCCATAGAGGTTATTAGCACGGTTTACCAGCATAGGTTCTGAATACGTTTTCCGGTGAAAGGAAAATTTATATTGAATGCGTTGTTCCTGCCAAAGCAGTTCCTGCCCCATAAATAAACCGCTGCCGAAAAAATTGGCACCAATATCTCCCCAACTCCAGCCCCATTGGGCGCTGTGGGCATCTAAAATCTCTATCACTGTTAAATAAGCAGCGCCGCTGAGGCCACCAATGAGTGCTGACTTTTTTTGTGATAGGCCTGCCCAACGCCACATGGCGGTTGACACTTTACCGGTGTTGTAAGCTGCCCAGGCATGGCCAACCTTATCAACCTGCTGCCATTCTTTAATATCATTGAATGTATGGAATGACTGGCGGGGATAGTTTTTGTACCAGGCACTATTAAATAAAATGAGCGAACCTCCATAGCCAATGATATTACCACCTGATACGGTAATAAGCCTTCTGTTCATTTGTTGCTTACTCAATGAGGTGCCGGGCGGGTAGGAAGCTTTATTGATATGATGATTGGCAGAATCCTGTGCAGATGACAAAAATGGTAATAGCGCAATGATAAGAAAACTTAGTAAGGTTGAAATGTATTTTGAGGTTTGGCCCATAAAAAACAAAAATAAGCATAAGCTGCCTGGTTATAGCATACCAGGACCTACGCAAAAGATAAAATGAAAGATTTAAGTTGCAAATCAGAATTTAGGAACAGCAGCCGGCTTTTTGATCTTACCATATATGAGGCTGTGAACATAAGAGTCGATAATATCGTTGCCTATTTGTTTATAAAGGGGCTGGTTTAGTCTCCTCTCTCTTTCTCTTCTCTGTTCATCGGTTAAATAGTAAGCAGACCAATCCATTAATTCATTTTTTGTTGGTTTCAAATATTCATCCAGTGTGGGATCTGCCTTAACAGGTTTTTTAAAACTGGAAAGTAAAAGTGGATTGAGGCGTGGATTTAAGCTATCTTTCTTTGAAACATCTTCCTGGGGATATGCTGATAAGCAAAAAAACAATACCGGTACAATATGCAGAATTGATCTTTGCAAAAAAAGCCGCAAATATTTGTTGCTGCAAAAAAGCATAAACAAATCTACTTAATTTGCTTTAATGATGTTTGAATAATATATTTTTGAGGCTATAAAAAAATCACGAAATATGGATGCAGGTACGCAACAAAAGATCAGCAGCTGGCTTAGCGGCAATTATGACCAATCTGTAAAGGATGAGATATCGGCTTTACAAAAAAGTAACCCGGCTGAACTGGAAGATGCTTTTTATAAAAACCTGGAATTTGGTACGGGCGGACTTCGTGGCATCATGGGTATTGGTACCAACCGCATGAATAAATATACAGTGGGTATGGCCACACAGGGTTACGCTAATTATTTAAAACAATGTTTTGGTAAAGATGTGAGTGTGGTGATAGGCCACGACAGCCGTAATAACAGCCGTTTTTTTGCCGAAACAACGGCCAATGTGTTTGCGGCTAACGGCATAAAAGTTTATTTGTTTGAAGCCCTGCGTCCCACACCCGAAATAAGTTATGCCATCCGTAAAACAGGCAGCAAGGGCGGTGTGGTTTGTACTGCAAGTCATAATCCCAAAGAATATAATGGGTATAAAGCTTATTGGGATGATGGCGCACAAATGGTTCCGCCGCATGATAAGAATGTAATTAAAGAAGTGGAAAAGATAGCAACGGTTGATGACGTGAATTGGCGTGGGGGAGAAAAGAATATTACCATTATCGGAAAGGAAATGGATGAGGCTTACCTGGATATGTTGAAAGGGCTTTCTGTTTATCCTGATGTTTGCATAAAACAACACGACCTGAAGATTGTTTATACACCCATACATGGTACGGGCATTATGCTGGTGCCAAAGGCCCTGCAAAAATTAGGGTTCGATAATGTACACATCGTAAAGGAGCAAAGTAATCCTGACGGAAATTTTCCGACCGTTGTTTATCCCAACCCGGAAGAAACGGAAACAATGAGCATTGGTTTAAAAAATGCAAAAGAACTGAATGCAGATATTTTACTGGGTACCGATCCCGATGCAGACAGGGTAGGTATTGGTGTAAAGGACCATAAAGGGGAATGGATATTAATGAATGGTAACCAGACCGCCATGCTGGCCTTTAATTACATGATAGAAGCCAGGAAAGCAAAAGGTTTGCAGCAACCCAATGATATGGTGGTTAAAACCATTGTTACCACCGATATGATAGATGTGATAGCTAAAGCCAGCGGTGTCAATTGCTATAATGTGCTCACCGGCTTTAAATGGATATCGGCATTGATAAAGGAAAAAGAGGGCAAAGAAAAATATATTATTGGCGGAGAGGAAAGTTTTGGACTAATGATCGGCGATGAGATAAGGGACAAAGATGCTGTGAGCGCTGTTGCTTTGATATGTGAGATGGCGGCGTATGAAAAAAATAAAGGTCGCAGCCTCTTTGATAAACTTATTGATCTGTATGTACAGTACGGGTTGTATAAAGAAAGCCTGGTGAGCATTACCAGGAAGGGGATGAATGGAGCAAAAGAAATTGCAGATATGATGGAAGGGTATAGAAATAATCCGCCAAAGACAATTGACGGGGGAACCGTTATTGAATTGCTGGATTACGAATTGCAGATAGGCAAAAATTTACAAACCGGCAAAAGCTGGAAGATCGATCAGCCAAAAAGTAATGTGCTGCAGTTTTTACTGGCCGATGGTACAAAAATTTCAGCCAGGCCAAGCGGAACAGAGCCTAAGATAAAATTTTACTTCAGTGTGAATACCAGATTAAATACTGCAGCTGAATTTGATGCAAAAGAAAAAGAGCTTGATGACAAGATAGGGCGGATAGTGGAGGAGATGAAGTTAAAATAAGAATGTTTTAATACCGGCCACGAAGGCACTAAGGCACAATGTGATTAATGATTTTATTCTTGGTGTCTTAGTGCCTTTGTGGCAAATTTACTCTTGATTAATGAGAAAATACGAAGACAGTTACCAGCACAAGGGCATGAGAAAAAAACTGGTTGACCAGTTACGTGAAAAAGGTATCAGCGACGAAAACGTGCTGACTGCAATGAATAATATTCCCCGTCATTTTTTTCTGGATAGCGCTTTTGATAAAATTGCGTACGAAGACCGTGCATTTCCCATCAGCGAAGGGCAAACAATCTCCCAGCCTTATACAGTTGCTTACCAAACACAACTGCTGCAGGTAAAGCCTAATGATAAAATACTGGAGATCGGTACCGGAAGCATATACCAGGCAAGTGTTTTAGCAGAAATGGGAGCCAGGGTGTTTACCATTGAGCGGCAAAAAAAACTGTTTGAAAAAACAAAGCAGTTCATTTTTAAAACACAATACCCTAACATAAAATTCTTTTATGGCGATGGGTACGAAGGGCTGCCTACCTATGCACCTTTTGATAAAGTGATCATTACCGCCGCGGCTCCTTTTATTCCACCTAAATTACTGGAGCAGTTAAAACCGGGGGGCAAGATGGTGATACCTGTGGATGAAGACCACCACCAGCGTATGTTACGAATAACTAAAAATGAGGACGGTGCCGTAAGTGAAGAAGCATTTGATAATTTTTCTTTTGTGCCAATGCTTAGCGGGAGGAACGGATAAAAAATTCAAAAGTGAAAAGTAAAAAGTTTATGAGCTAAAATAAAAATTATACCTGTTGCTATCGCAAATTTTGATTTTTTAATTTTGACTTTTTATTTTAATTTAAGCCATGCGTTTCTTCTCCAAATTCACTGTTCTCTGCAATGCCTGTTTCTTATTGGCCGTGCTGTTCCGTTATATTGAATTGCACAATACACATGAGGGAAGTACGGAACAGATATTGCCGCTTCCCTGGCTGGAGGGAACCCTGGTGATATTGGGTTACGGTGCGATCATCGTCAATGCCCTTTTCCTGCTGTTGTATTTTATTTTTGTTTCGCTGAAAATGGATATACAAATACCCAAATGGATAGTTATCTTTAACATCGTGATCTTCTGCTGCCAGGTTTACTTTCATTTCTTTTTCAAATAAGGTTATGATACATAATATTCTTAAAGACAAAAGCACCAGGCTTTTTATCTTATTGGCCGGTATTTTTATTACCAGTGCATTGCTTGCCGAAGTGATCGGCGTAAAAATATTTTCGCTGGAAGATACTGTGGGCGTTAACCGTGCCAATATCAATTTATTCGGCAGCCCCTTCAGTTTTCATTTAACGGCCGGTGTGTTGCTGTGGCCCGTTGTTTTTGTTATGACAGACATCATCAATGAATATTACGGCACAAGGGGCGTTAAGTTCTTATCCTATCTTACCATTGGCCTTATCGGTTATGCCTTTCTCATTTTTACCGGAGCCATCAGCCTTTCTCCATCCGAATATTTTTCCATTGGTAATGAGATTGATAAGCCTGACAATGCCTTTAGGGGAATTTTCGGCCAGGGTATGTGGATCATTATCGGGTCGATAGTTGCATTTTTAGTGGGGCAGGTATTGGATGTGATGATCTTTCACCGGATAAAAAAGATTACTGGAGAAAAAAGTATCTGGTTAAGGGCTACGGGTTCTACGCTGGTCTCTCAGCTCATTGATAGTTTTGTGGTGCTCTTTATTGCCTTCTATGTTGGCAAACGTATACAAACCGGGCAGGGCGAAGCCTGGAGTCTTCACCAGATATTAGTTACCGGTACCGGCAATTATATTTACAAATTCATTGTTGCCATACTTCTTACCCCGGTCATTTATCTGGTTCATGCCTGGATAGAAAAATACTTAGGGAAAAACCTTGCAAGTGAAATGAAGAATACAGCAATGAAAGCGGAAGGCTAATTCCCAATTCCTAATTCCTGGTCCTCACTTCCCTTTCATAAAATTCTTATTTATCCAGACCACGGCCTTGCGTACATAATATTCCGGGTCGTTTTCCAGTGGCTTCACTAATTTTTTTATTTCTGCATGAAGGGAGGGTTCCCTCGTGTACCATTCTACCAGCACTAAGCTCAACCTTCTTTCCCAGAAGTTTTTAGAGTTGTTGTATTTTTTCGCAAGTGCGAATATTTCTTTTTGATGTGTTTTAAGGATGGGTTTCAATCCCTGCATACCCATAGCATCGCAAACAGCCCAGTTATCAATGCCCGGTGCAAAGTATTGGATAAGTTGCAACGATCTGACTGCATCCTTTTTTGCAATACAGCCCAGCATCTTTACGGCTAATATTCTTTCCTCAAAGGCCCCGGCATTCCAAAGTTCTTTTACCAGGTCAAAACCTCCGGCCCTGAATTGTTTGGCCAGTTCATTTAAAACAGGTGTCCTTACCCCGTAAATTTTCAGGTCAACACCCGGCACAAAGTTTTGATGGGCAGCTAATGCAGCTTTGTTGCTCCTGGCTGTTAATATTTTTTGAATGGCTTTTAATTCTTCAGACATGTTGCTCAATAATGCTTGTGCGTAAGTTATATTTTTTACAGATCGCTTCTGCTCTTTTCTTCAGGTCTTCCTGGTATTGCTTTGGAGGGAATGGGAAGATGCGGTATAAGCTTTTATATTTGAGGATGAGCTCCGGATCGTATCTCTCCAAAAATTTATAGTAAAGGGTCTTGCTGTCGGCAGCCTCCTTGCCAAACAAAGTCAATCCACCAACCAGCATATAATCTGCTTCGTGGGCTTTTGTGGCGGCAACTATTTTTTCCAGTTCCGCTTCGGTATCGCTGATAAAAGGCAATACCGGGATAGCATTTACACCTGTTAAAAAACCAGCTTCTTTTAGCTGTTGCAGAATTTCCAGCCGTTTAATCGGGGGAGCAGCGCCGGGTTCCAGCATGCTGTACACTTTTTTGTTCATGCTTGAAACCGAAACAGAGAGAATGACGCCTCTTTTTAAGGTATCATTTAAATCGTCTGGTAATATCGCGGCTTCATCAATTTCTTTCAGCAACTGTATATCCCTTGTTATTAAAGTTGATTTGGTGCTGATGAAAACAGGAAATCTGTATTTCAACAAAAGTCTTAACATTCCTTCGGTCATTTTGTAATTGGCTTCATGGTGCATATATGCATCCGTACCGGAGCCAACCACCACAATCCCATACTGGCCTTTTTTTACCCTGAATTGTAATTGTTTTTCCAGTACTTCCAGTGCATTTGCTTTTATAACTAATCCATCCTCCATGTTCTCTCCATATTTGCTGCCACGTATATAGCAGTACTGGCAATTACAACTACAGCCTTCGTAAGGATTAACGGAATAATCATCCAGAAACCAACTATCTCTTTTTTTGTGTTTGTTTAAAACAGACTTAACCTGTTTATGGCGTAGCATTCTTAATTTTTATTTTTGCCTTTTGAATTTTTACTTTTTACTTTCGATTTAGCTAACACTTCTTCATATGCAACACCCAATGCATCTTTAAGCATTGCTTTTTTCATCTTGCTTAACTCAAATATAGTACAGCCCTTTTTCCCCCAGCCTCCGGGCACAGGATAAATAATTGTTTTGTCGAAAGCGCAGAAGACAGATTGCTGAAGTGGGGAGAACATGAGCACGGCAATCTTATCTTTCTCCAGCATGGTGGCGAATATTTTTTTATTGACCCTGAAAGAGGCCCGGTCAAAATGGGGGAGTTCAATTGCATCCGGAAGTGATAACGCCATTTGCCGGAATGTTTCAACAGTGACCATAAAATAGCTTCAAAATTTTATCGTTTAGTATCCTGAATGATACCTGTTTTCCTGGCTAAATTAAATGTAAGATTTTAATCGCTATGTTATGTATACAAGCTGTTTTCAGGCATTTTATTATTAACTTTACACATTGCCATTTAATACAATGAAAACTCAATACAAAAAAGCTAAACTTTTTTGCCAGGACCGGTTAAATATTTTATTGCTCCTGTTAGTATTATCAGGCTCCATAAAATTTGTATCTGCCCAGTGCCCCGCAAACATAGATTTTGAAACAGGAACTTTTTCAGGCTGGACCTGTTACACCGGTGATGTTACGGCAATTGGCGGTATAAATAATATTTCTCTTAACCCTGTTCCCGGGCCGGTTTCCGGCCGTCATGCTATGCTTACATCAGTTCCCGGAAATGGAATTGATCAATATGGGGGGTTTCCTCAAAATTGCCCTAATGGTAGCGGGCATTCTGTAAAAATTGGTAATAATATTGGTGGCCATGAAGCTGAAGGTGTTTCATATACATTCACTATACCTGCTGCTGCCAATAAGTTTAGTCTCATTTACTATTATGCAGTTGTATTTCAGGATCCCGGTCACCAGGCCGAACAGCAACCCAGGTTACAAATTGAAATTCGAAATATTACAGATAACACGACACTTGACTGTTCAAATTTTATTTTTGTTGCCAATGGTTCAATTCCGGGATTTTATTTATCAACAGCACCTGGCAGCAATATTCCGGTATGGTGCAAAAACTGGTCGGCAAACACTATTAATTTAGATGGCAACCAGGGTAAAACTATCAGGGTCTTTTTTAAAACTGCCGATTGTACATTTATTGACCATTTTGGATATGCTTATGTTGACGTAAATACAGAATGCGGAAGTTCTTTTGTGGGTTCAAAATTTTGCCCCAGTGATACTGCTATTGATGTTTCAGCACCATTTGGTTACCAGAAATATACATGGTACAATAATAACTTTACACAGGTATTGGGTACCCAGCAAACACTGCATATAAGCCCTCCACCTCCTTCCGGTACCACAGTTTCAGTAATACTGGAACCGTTTAATGGGTATGGCTGTCCGGATACCCTGACAGCTGAACTGCTGGACACATTGACCGTTAAAGCATTTGCAGGCCGTGATACATCAATTTGTACAAACACTCCTTACCAGTTAGGGTCTCCTCCAATTGCAGGCCTCGTATATAAATGGTCGCCATCAGTTGGTTTAAGTAATCCAAATATTGCAAACCCTGTAGCCACACTGTCTAATCCTGCAACTTATATATTAACAGCATCCAGTGCCGGAGGAGGATGTATTTCTGCAGATACTGTAACCATAAATACTGCAGCTTTAAATGATGCCCTGCAACTTATTGGAAGTGCCAGCTATTGTACTTCCACCGGCCTGAGTACCGTATTACAGGTTTTTCCTGCTGATAGTATCCAATGGTATATGAATGGGATAGCTATTGCCGGTGCAAATCAAACAACATTAAATGTTACTCAAAGCGGGGACTATTATGCAAGGCTTTTTAATTTTTCGGGCTGTATTAAAAATACACGTATCCAGCAGGTAAACATTTATGAAAGCCCGGTGGCCGGTTTTACCATTAATAAAACCAACCAGTGTCTTAAAAATAATCAATTCATTTTTACTAATACCAGTACAATTCCGGCGACTGCTGTTAAATATACCTGGTACCTGGGTGATGGGAATACCGATACAACAAAGGATCTTATTTATAGTTACACACAACCGGGAAATTACACAGTAAAATTAGTGGTAACGGCCCCGGGAAGCTGTGCAGACAGCATCTCATTTACCATCACTGTTTATCCTTATGTTGCAGCTGATTTTCTTGTTAATCCGGTTTGTATAGATTTGCGGGTGCCCATAATAAATAAGACTAAATCTTTTCCCGGAACCGTAGCCAGTTATTTTTGGGAATTTGGCAACGGGGATATTTCTATTGACCGTACACCGGTATATAGTTATCAGGCACCTGGTAATTATACTATCAAACTTACAGTTAGCACTGCTCAATGTTTACCGGAAACAAGCAGTATGCAAAAAATAGTTACTATTGATGCACCGGTACCTTCCATAAACTATCCTGTAAAAAATGCCATCTCTAATTTCCCCGAAATGCTGCAGGCAAGGAATATTGGCAACAGTGTGCTTTGGTTACCTGGCACCAGCCTGGATAACAGGATTAGTTATCACCCCGTTTTTAAAGGGCTTAATGATCAATTGTACACCATTCAATTAAGAACAAATTCGGGTTGTTTAACAGTAGATACCCAGTTGGTAAAAACCCGTAAAAATATCAGGATCTATGTACCAACTGTGTTTACACCGGGTACAGATGGTAAAAACGACTTGTTGCGGCCATTGCTGATGAGTTTTGTAAAAGTCAATTATTTCAGGATATTCAACCGCTGGGGCAAACTTCTTTTTGAGATGAAGATCGATGGCCCGGGTTGGGATGGCAGGGTGAAGGGTCAGCCGGCGGAATTACAAACAGTAATATGGATGATAGAAGCAGTAGATGTTGATGGCATTGTACATAAGCAGCAGGGCACAACTGTGTTGATGCGATAGCCCGTTTTTTTATTGCCAGAATATTTCAAGAGTTATCTAAAAAAAGTTACCCTTTTTATTTTTTTGAATAATGCCGGTGGGCAATATAGGAAAGCGGCAGCCCGATAGCCACTATTAATATTAAAGCATTGATTGGAGAAGACTCCCGGTTAAAAACAAAAGGTTTATGGTTCCATAATGGTAATATCACCACATTCATCATCGCCCACACAAAAATGCCATAAACAACGGCCGCTATGAATTTGTTTATTCGAAGCATTTGTAACCGTGGATACAAAATAAAAAATAAAATTGTCCAGCCAAAAGTTATGGCAAAATGAACCAGCAGGCCACTTGCCTGTTGCAGCCCCTTGCTTGTAAAAGTTAATTCTCCAAGCGCAACTTTAGAAACATAGTTTAAAACGTTCAGGGGGTTCTTTTGCGTTTTTATATAGTAATAGGTGAAGGCAGATAAGATATCCAGGGTGCCGGCCAGTAGCCCTGCTTTAATGATATTGATAACAATGCCATCACGGGCCTCGCTGTTTGAATTGTTAGTAATAGTCATGCTCAGGTGTTTTGGTATGCCGGAAAGATGCAGGCCCCTACTGCATTACATATCTAAATTAAATATTTTACTGCATGTGGATGAAATAGTAATGATTTTTTGGTGCATTTTATTAACTTTATGATCCACTACTAACATGAAATGAAGGCCCTAAACCTACACATGACTGCTTTTTACAAATATTGTTTAAGAACATTATTGTTCCTGCTGGTATTCGGCATTGGTAAGTATGCAGTTGCCCAATGCCCGCCAAATATAGATTTTGAACAACGGAATTTTAATGGATGGCAATGCTGGACAGGTAATGTAACTGTAGGCCCGGGTAACACAAACAGTATTAACCTGACTCTTCAGCCGGGTCCAGTTGCGGGCAGACAAGAAATGCTCAGTACATTTCCCGGCGATGGATTAGATTCCTATGGAGGTTTTCCCAGAAATTGCCCGAATGGAAGCGGCCATTCCATACAATTAGGAAATAACCAGCCCGGTGCTCAGGCCGAAGGTGTTTCTTATACATTTACTATTCCTCCCGGGCAAAATCAATTTAACCTCATCTACCATTATGCTGTTGTATTCCAGGGGCCGCCACATCAGGATTGGCAGCAACCCAGGATGGTAATTGATATCAACAATATAACCGACGGTGTAAAAATAGCCTGTTCTTCATTTGAATTTTTTTATTCAATAAACAACCCGAATTTACCCGGCTTCTTCTTATCATCCAACCCGCAGGGGCCTACACCGGTATGGTGTAAGGATTGGGCAGCTACCTCCATTAAACTGGATGGGTATGCCGGTAAAACTATTCAGCTTTTTTTTAAGACAGCCGATTGTACCCCTACTGGGCATTTTGGTTATGCTTATATTGATGTGAATACTGAATGCAGCAGCGCATTTGTAGGAGCCACTTATTGCCCCGATGATACCGCAATAAATGTTACCGCACCTTTTGGGTATGAAACTTACACCTGGTGGAATGCCGCTGACCCTAATACCATATTGGGTACAACTCAAACCATTCAGTTTACTCAGCCATCATTACCACCTCCAGGTACCATTCTCAAAGTAGCCATAACTCCCTATGCAGGCTATGGCTGTGTTGATACATTGACTGCAATATTACAGGATACACTTACCATTCAATCAAACGCCGGACCCGACCAGTTGTCATGCGATAATGCACCGGTGCAGCTTGGCGTAATTCCAAAGCTGGGCTATGTCTATTCGTGGAGCCCCGTCACGGGTTTAAGTAATCCTGCCATATCAAACCCCATTGCAACGCCTTCAGTAACCACAGAATATGTTGTAACAACAAGAAGTGCCGGAGGAGGTTGTGTTACTACTGATACGGTAATTGTTTATGCTGCCGTGCTGGATAACACGATTGAACTGATCGGTAGTACCCCTATATGTACCAATGGCCCCGAAACGGCAGTATTGAAAGTAGCTGCTGCCGACAGCATCCAATGGTACCGTAATGGCCTGGCTATACCCGGGGCCAATCAAACTACATATAATGTAACTCAAACCGGTACTTACCATGCTACGGTATTCAGTTTTGTAGGATGCAGCTCAAATACTGCTACACAAGATATTGTAGTTGACCCTTCCCCAGTTTCTGGGTTCACTGTTAATGCTGCAAACCAGTGTAATAAAGACCATCAATTTGTATTTACCAATACCAGTACCGTAAGTGCAGGCACCTTACAGTATAACTGGGACCTTGGTGACGGAAATACATCAATTGCAACTGATGTAACACATACCTATGCTCAAACCGGAACTTATACGGTTAAATTGATTACGACTTCTGATAAAGGTTGTAAGGATAGCACTTCTTTTACGGTTAATGTATTTGAGAGCCCCCTCGCAGGATTTACTGCCAGCATAAATGAGTTATGCCACAAGAATAATCAATTCGTTTTCACCAATACAAGTTCCGTTCCTGCAGGAGCCTTACAATACAGTTGGAATATGGGAGACGGCAGCACAATCCTCACTACAAAAGACGTAACATATAGCTATCCACAACCAGGTAACTACACGGTGAAACTATTAGTAACCACAGATAATGGATGTACCGACAGCACTACCTTTGATGTGATTGTTAATCCTGAACCGGTTGCTGGCTTTGCAATAAATAACCCTCAACAGTGTTATGGCGATCACCAGTACATCCTCACCAATACAACTTCCATCTTATGGGGCACACTTCAATATAACTGGACATTGGGTGATGGGGCAACCGAAACCACAACCGACGTTATGCATAAATATATACAGCCCGGTGATTATACAATAAAAATGCTGGCTACATCCAATAAAGGATGTGCCGACAGTATTACACAGGCAGTAAAGATATTCCCAACCCCTTTTGCCGATTTTATTGTTCAGCAACCTGCATGTATCAACCAAACGCTGGTTACTATAAATAAGACTTTAAACAATACTGCGTCAACACTTATTTACTTGTGGGATTTTGGAAATGGCCAAACCTCCGGTCTGAGGAGTCCTCACTATAGTTATCCTGCTCCGGGAAATTTTAACTTAAAGCTTATTGTAAGTACAGTCCAGTGCCCTTTGACGACAACTTATAAGGAAACCCTTATTGCTATTGAGGCCCCGGCACCCGGCATCCGTTATCCTGATAAAGAAGCCGTGTTTAATTATGCAGAACAATTACAGGCCCGGCAGATTGGTAATACTGTTTTGTGGACCCCGGCTACCAGCCTTAGCAACCGGTTCTCTTACATACCAACTTTCAGGGGCCTGAACCCTCAATTATATACTATTCAGCTAAAGACAGCAAGCGGCTGTGTGACTGTGGATACACAGTTTGTAAAGACACGTAAAAAAATTGAGATATACGTGCCTAATGCATTTACTCCGGGTAGCAACGGATTGAACGATTACCTGCGGCCTGTATTAATGGGTTTTGTAAAAGTTAATTACTTCAGGGTGTATAACCGCTGGGGTAAAATGCTTTTCCAAATGCAAAGCGACCAGCCGGGTTGGGATGGAAAAGTAAATGGACAATTTGTAGATCCGCAAACTTATGTATGGATGATTGAGGCAGTGGATGTAGATGGTATAGTGCATAAGAAACAAGGTACCACCGTACTGATCCGGTAACGTTTTATTTTCTCAAAAAAATTATGGGTAGGGTACCGGCTCTAAATGCAGTACCTGGTGCAGGTGGTGAAGCAGGTGTTTGTTATAATCTTCCGCCAGCCACATTATACTATGCATATCACCGGTAAGCACTTCTCTTCCGTACATTTCTTCGGGCATATTTTTCAACACAATGACAATGTGTTTGTTCAGTAGCACCCAAAGTTCGATAAGATCTTTCGATGGGTATTCCTGGTAGTTTGAAGCAATGACCCATTTTTCCTGTGCGTACACGATATGCGGTTTATCTTCATGCTGCGCCACCACAAAGCGTCGG
>Ga0138256_10004803_pt1 | contig 14346 bp, 9 predicted proteins | sample KNB2016incub_MG_FD_105486 | JGI IMG/M metagenome (GOLD analysis project Ga0138256, IMG submission 105486) | Active sludge microbial communities from wastewater in Klosterneuburg, Austria - KNB2014incub_MG | ecosystem: Engineered > WWTP > Activated sludge > Unclassified | place: Austria...
ATTTCTCTTTGTGTGCTTGCTCCCTAACCCTGTTTTTGATACTTTCATCAACTTCTGCATTTTGCAAATTTTGAATGCGTTGTTTGGTATTTCCGTCTATTGCATCAAAATTCCAATATTTCCCTATCCGCATCAAAGGCAATAATTTCTTTATTGCTTTCTCGGAAAATGAACCGTAGCTTTTTTCTTTCCATACCAAATTTTTAAAGTTATATACAAAACAACCTTTGTCAGGATTCTCTAAGTCTCGACTCTCTTTGGGTATATAATATAGTTCTTTCTTTTTCGCAAAAGATTCTAAAGCTTTTTCAAATTCGTTTTTATCGTTTACGGAATATATGATGTGCCAAAGTTCTTGCTCAATTTTTTTTGTCAGAAAATTATCAGGGAGATTGGTAACTTTTTCAAGACGAGTACGGATTTGCGAACCAGTTTCATTCATTGGGTACAGTTTAGATTCGTCCTTTTCCGAATTATACACATAATTCCAACGATGTTTATTTATTTCTTTTGCGGTTTCCTCTTTTAATGCTTTCGGTTTTGTATCAGGAAATTTTTCCTTGACTTTTGGAACGATGAGATAATGCAAAATATCTTTATGATTGACTTCTTTTTTCGTCATCAGAAAGCTAAACAGATTTTCCTTATCACTTGTATTTTTTATAAAGTCATCCGTTACATCTTTATCATCATCCTTCTGATAAATTTTTAAATTGAAGAGCCATTGCCAAATTCTAAATTCCTGATAATATGGATTAGATTTCGGAATGGCTTTTAAGTATTCTTTCACCTCAATATCCTTCCCATTTTCATCTTGTTCAAAAACATTTTTAATCGTATTTCCTTGTTCGTCTTTTTTATTGATTTTGTGCAGTTGGTATTCCAAAGCACAATTTCCGATAGAAGATTTCTGACTTTTAAGTGGTCGTTGATAGAAAATAATATCATCTAAAAACAGATGAATAAAGTCTCGTTTACCCAATGAAAGTTGATGTGCTTCATTGTTCCGGTACAATTCTCTTACACAATCGTTGTACAATTCATTTGTAAATAATTCGGGTTGCAGTTCAATTTGCTTTTGCAAGATTTGTCTTAATTCTACTTTATAAAATTTCCGCTCGATGGTACGAACCAATTTTCCTATTATTTTTTGTTTTGGATTTTTTAATAGCGTATCGTAGATATATGTGCCAACGGTACCTGCAAGATCATTGTTTGTTTTGTGTTCTTTAATGTATTTATCTAGATCGTTTTCAGTCTTCTTTTTTATCAGAGTCCAGTCATCTTCTTTTGGTGCTCTAAAACTTCTACTTTCTTTTCCATCAGTATCAATTTTTACAGTTCTATCATCATTCAAATCTGTGGTAACAATAAATTCTCGTATTTTATCTTTCCAATCAGATAAATCAACATTACTTTCTCTACGATAAATCCAGCCATTTTCTAAAACCAATGAATACCAAATCTTATCCTGTTTTTCTTCTATTACATCTACTATTTTGATAGATTGTTCCCCTTCTATTTCTTTTGCTTTTTTCTTACTTGATTTCGGTTTCCTACTTTTGAGTACACTTGCATCTATCTTTAAAAAGAAACTTTGTTTTTCCTTTCCAGTATTATCTGCATATTTTGTTACAATAAAATCTTGATACGAATCTTTCCAATTTAACAAAGAAGTTTCACTTGTGCGGTAATAGGTTTCTCCATTTTCTAAAATTAAATTGTATTTAATTTCGGGTTTTACATCTACTACTTTCAATGAATGAAATTCAACCAATTTATTAGGATTTTCCTCCTGATCTTCCCCTCTTAATTGATAATATCCTCTTTTTTGATTGAAATTTAAAATAAGCCACGCCAACTGTTCTTTGCTTATTGCTTTCTCAAGAGCTTTTTTTCTTAAATAATATATCGTCCAGTCGTAGGGTATTTTGGTTTCTTCTCCATTTTTCTTTATGTAAAATAACTGAGGTTGAGATTTTTTAAAATCTTCAATCATTTCAATGAATAAATCTTGAAACAAGAACTCAAACTTATCTTTTCCGTTATCTTTTTTTCCGTTCTTCTTCCAAGCTAATTTAGGTTCGGTTTCTTCCAGAAACTGTCCGAATCGTTTTTCAAAATCTATTTCTTTGGTATAATGTTCGGGCAAAAATCCTAATACATTCAATACACGGTGTAGCCTTTCTCTTCTTAAAAGGTTTCTTTCTCTTAATCGTCTAATACCTCTAAAGTTTGTTCTGTCAGCTGTTTTAGAAATTTTTACTCCTTCTGCAAATTTCCCAATCTCTCCTTCGTCCATAGGAATTATCCGACTTCCCATTCCGAGAATTTTCTTTTGTTCATTGTCAATCAATGCCCATCCAATAGAATTTGTTCCTAAATCTAATCCAAGTATTTTTTTCATAACATTATTAGTAATTAATATGAGCGAATAAAGTTATAAAAGAATAGATGAATTTTCCAGTAAAAATTTGCAAAATGAAATTTTATTTACATTTTTGCATATTGAAAGCAAATCACAATAAGGATTATTCCGTTGTGAAAACATCTACTACGGGGCATTCGCAAGCGTGCCTCGTTTTTATTTATTTTGGCAGCATATTTTTAACGTGCGCTTTTTACTCATAGTTTTTTTTAGTTCTGTTGCTCATCAACTCATGTCACAAGACACATCGTTTGTTGTTTATGGCCACCGCGGCTGTCGTGGCTTGATGCCTGAAAATACCATCCCTGCTTTTTTAAAAGCTATTGAGTTGGGTGTTTTGCATCTGGAGTTGGACGTGGTAATCTCTGCCGACTCGCAAGTGGTAGTCTCGCACGAGCCTTGGATAAACAACGAAACCTGTCTGATGCCTGATAGCACTCCGTTGGTAAATTACAGTCGTGGCAGATACAATATGTATCAGATGACTTATGAGCAGATAAAAAGTTATGACTGTGGCAGCAAGTTTAATCCAAAGTATCCGGGACAGCATAAAATGAAAACCTACAAGCCATTGCTTGATGAAGTGATTGCTACTGCCGATTCATTTTCTTGTAGCAAAACTGGAGTGATGCCTTTTTATTTTATTGAGATTAAAAGTCGAAGCGATTGGTACGGCAAATTTCAGCCCGACCCAAAGACCATGGTTGATTTAGTCGTGAAAGTGATTTTGCAATACAGCGAAAGAGAAAGGTTTATCGTTCAGTCGTTCGACAAGGAAGTATTGCGGATTTTACACTCTCACTATCCTGATATTACCATTGCAGCTTTAAATGAAACACAACGTGATGCTGAAACTTTTTTTAATGAGTTGGGTTTTGTAACACCTATTTATTCACCCTGGTATGTTTTTGCAACAGCCAATACCATTAATTTTTGTAAGCAGCATAACATTAAACTATTTGCATGGACTGTTAACAATGATAAAGTGTTTCTGAAACTGAAATATGGTGGTGTGCAAGGCATCATTACCGACTATCCCGATCGCTACAGATAATTTGTCCAGAGACGGTTACACTCATTCACCACTGCGTTGCCTGATTGGTTTTTAAGAGATAAATTCCATGAAGAAAATAGGCCTGATTGCAGCAGGAATATTCTTTTCAGCATTGAAAGCGCAAGAATTGTTAAAAAGTTAATTACTACTTCATGGTTAGTGTAGCTATTTTTGAAGCCTAATTTAATAATCAAAATTACGATGCTTAAATCAATTTCATTAGTTGCCTTAATGGCTTTATTTGTTTCCGATGCGTTTGCACTAAATCCTTCAAAGGAGTATAAGGTACTTCCAGACAAGTACGGCATGACTTATAAGGAAGAAAAAATAAAAACACCTGATGGTGCTATTCTCAATGCATGGATGTTTGAACTTCCCAAGAAATCTACCAACTGGATTATTATGAGTGGTAGTGGTGATGGCAATATGGCTGATAATATTGAAATTGCCAATTCATTTTTGAGTGCAGGATATAATGTTGCGATGTATGACTATCGCGGCTATGGCAGCAGCAGCGATTTTAAAATAGATCCTGATTTATTTATTTATCCTCAGTTTATTGTTGACCTTAATGCTGTATGTGATTACTTGCGTAAATCCAGAGCCATCACCAAATTTAATTTGTATGGCAAATCAATAGGAGCAGGGCTCTCCATTGGAGTGGGCGCCAACAGAACAGAAACACAAAAAGTTATTGCCGATGGCCCGTGGGTAGGTTTGGAAGTGATGAAGAAAAAAATTAAAGACAAGACAGGAAAAGAAGCGGTGATGCCTTTTGGTTTTGACAAGAATCACGAGCCAATGTATGCTATGGAAAAGCCAAAAGGAATTAAAAGTCTGATGGTGATTGTTTCACCACAGGACAATTTGGTTAATCCTTCTGATATAAAACAAATAAAAGGTATCAGCGAAACGTATGTAGTAAAAAACTCACCATCAAATGCAGAGAATTTCACTACAGACAAAAATGTTTATTTTGAAAAAATAGCAAAGTTTTTGTCGAATTGATTTTTTAATTGAAAAATTTAGACCGGCATCTTTTAAGATTTGCCGGTTTTTTATTGCCTGCCATTTCCTGCAAGCGACTCCATAACTGAAGTGACAATGCTTAGTATTAAAGAAAAAAGCAGAGCAATACCAAATCCATTTACTTCAAAACCATCAACAAGTCTGTCTGTAATTACAATGATGATGGCATTGATGACAAGTAGAAACAAACCCAAGGTGATGATTGTAATTGGTAGCGTGAACAATATTAAAACTGGCTTGATCAATGCATTTAAAAAAGCCATTATACAGGCCACCATCAGTGCAATGCCAAAGCTTTGAACATGAACGCCCGGCAGGATGTAAGAAACCATCATGACTGCCAGTGTTGAGATAATCAGCTTTATAAGAAAATTCATATAATGTGTTTTTAAATTTAAATTTTACTTCCAGACTTTAACTTTGAAACAAGCCATGATTTTTCAATAGGCACAAGCCAGTTGCTAGTAAGTTCGCCTTTGGTTTCAATGATATTATTAAAGACCAAAGTTGCCTTATCATGCCGATTACTCTCTGCCTTTTCCACTATTTGATTGACGCTGTAAGTTGTAATTGAATTATTTTCCATTGCGGCAATGCGCAGCCGGTTAAAGAAATCGCAGCCAATAAGCTGGCCGCATGCACGGATAATATGATAGACCTTGTCTATGGAGCAGCCACTGGCAGCAGTCATGTTTTCATCAACAGCAATAACAATAAAATAATTGTGCATAAAAGTGAATGATGCTTTTAATGTTTGTTGATGTGCAGTCCAGTCATTGATAAAATACATTAGCAATGGTGTGATGGATTCAATATTTTTTTCAGTCAGTTCTTTATCTGACTGAAAAATCCAGGTACGTGAATCATCAGGTAGTTGTTCGAAGGGAACGTACATAATTTAAGTTATTCTTGTTACATTTAATATACCACTCAAAGAAGAAAGTTTTTTCATCAGTTTGGTCAGGTGTTCGGTATCGTGCACAAACAGCATGATGGTTCCTTCAAACAAACCTTCATTACTTTCGATAGAGATAGAACGCATATTTACTTTTAGTTCGCTTGAAATAACCTTGGTGATGTTATTGACAACGCCAACATCATCCATACCTGTGATTCTGATGCCTGCCAGAAATGAAATTTGTTCCTGACCTGTCCATTTGGCTTTTACAATCCTATAAGCATAGTTACTCATAAGCTGCATGGCATTGGGGCAATTCACACGATGTATTTTTATTCCGTCATTGATGGTGATAAAACCAAAAACATCATCACCGGGAATAGGATTGCAGCAGGGCGACAGTTTATAATCAATTTTATTCAGGTTTTCTCCAATCACCAACATGTCGGAAGTGCCTCTGGCCTGCGTCACCAAATCTTCCAAGGTGGGCTCTGTGCGTGTATTGCGAACGCGCTGATCTTTATAATTTACAGCCTCACGCAATTGTTTCAGGTCAACAGCATCCATTGCAATGCGGTAGTACAACTCCAACACATTAGGTAGTTTGTAGTACAACAAAATGTCGTTCATATTAACTTCTGCTGCCGGAATTTTTAGATGTTTTATTTTGCGGTCGAAAATTTCTTTGCCTTGCTCACCAAGAATTCTTTTTTCATCTTTTAATGCAGACTTAATCCGGCCTTTTGCCTTTGCCGTAATCACAAAGCTCAGCCAGTCTTCTTTAGGGCGTTGTTTGTCTGAGGTTAAAATTTCAACCTGATCGCCACTGTTGAGTTTGTGTGATATGGGCACTAAGCGGTGATTTATTTTTGCTCCAATACACCTGCTGCCAATATCCGTGTGAATTTCGTAGGCAAAGTCAAGAGCTGTACTGTTAACAGGTAAAGTTTTTAAATCGCCTTTAGGTGTAAACACAAAAATTTCGTCAGCAAAAAGATTGAGTTTAAAATCATCCACAAAATCAAGTGCATTGCTATCCGGATTTTCGAGCATTTCTCTGATGCGTGTCAGCCATTCATCCAATGCAGACTCCTGTGATGATTCTTTGTATTTCCAATGTGCTGCAAAACCTTTTTCAGCAGTTTCGTTCATGCGCTGCGAGCGAATCTGCACTTCAACCCATTTTCCTTGCTCACTCATAACAGTAGTGTGCAGCGCTTCATAGCCATTTGATTTTGGTGTAGATATCCAATCGCGCAGCCTGTCAGGATTGGGGCGGTAGCTATCGGTAACAATGGAGTAAACTTTCCAGCAATCGGCTTTCTCCTGATTTTGAGGTGTATCAATAATTATTCTGATAGCAAAAAGGTCGTAAATTTCTTCAAAGGTAACTCCCTGTTTTTTCATTTTCTCCCAGATGGAGTGAATGGATTTTGGACGCCCTTTAATTTCGAATTTAAATCCCTGATGATTTAGTTCATCTTTAATTGGATGAATAAATTCTGCAATAAATTTATCACGTTCTCTTTTTGATTCGCGAAGTTTATCAGCAATACTTTTATAAACTTCAGGTTCTGTATATTTTAAAGCAAGGTCATCAAGCTCTGTTTTAACATTGTATAATCCCAGGCGATGAGCCAATGGTGCATAGAGGTAGGCTGTTTCAGAAGCTATTTTCAACTGCTTGTCGCGTGCCATACTGCCAAGGGTGCGCATGTTATGGAGCCTGTCTGCAAGTTTGATGAGTATCACCCGCACATCTACACTTAATGTCAGCAACATCTTTCTGAAATTTTCTGCCTGCAATGAACTTGTATGATCAAAGACTCCTGCAATTTTTGTCAGACCATCAATAATCTGTTCAGCAACAGGACCAAACAAGTCCCTGATGTCTTCTAATGTAAGATAGGTGTCTTCAACAGTGTCGTGCAGCAATGCACAAACCACAGGGATGGCAGAGCGAAGACCGATTTCTTCAGCAACAATTTGTGCAACGGCAATAGGGTGATAGATGTAAGGCTCTCCTGATTTTCTGCGCATATCTTTGTGCGCTTCAAGTGCAGTGTCAAATGCTAGCCTTATAAGTTTTTTATCTTTTTTATCAAGATTGGATTTGCAGGCACGTAATAGATGCCGATAGCGCTTACTGATTTCTTTTTTCTCTGCTTCAAGGTCAATAGCATCTTTTCTGCCTTTTCCTGAATCGGTAACAGCAGGAAGATTATTTTTATCTGAATTATTTTCGGAACCCATCAGCATAAAAGTACAGATTTTTATATTACCTGCAAATTTTAATCAGCAGAACAAATCAAACAAGCCAAACACATATTTAGTTTTCTCTTTCGCGTAAGCGTAATGCCGTTACAACTTGTTTGGTATCTCTTGAAAAATCACCTTTAAGCATCCAGTCATAATAGCTCGGGTCGGTTTTAAAAACGTCAGTTACCAGGCGGCCTTTATATTTCCCAAAATTAAATACTTCGCGCTTTTTGTCATCATACACTATTCTTCCCGCCAAATCAACGTTTTTGATGTTATTACAAAATGAGTGCAGAAATGATGCATCAGGTTGTAGCTGATCGCTATATCGTTCCAGTTGCGCTTCCAGAACTTCATAGGTTGCTCTAACATCTGCTTCTGCAGAATGTGCGTCAATTAACTCTTTATTGCAATAGAATTTATATGCAGCAATCAATGTGCGTTGTTCCATTTTATGAAAGATGTGCTGCACATCAATTAATTTTCGGTCACGTATGTCAAATTCAATACCTGCTCTTAAAAATTCATCAACCAGCAAGGGCACATCAAACCGGTTTGAATTATATCCGGCAAGGTCAACATTTTGCAGATAATGATTTACATCGTTTGCCACTTCTTTAAAAGTAGGGCAGTCTGCAACATCTTTATCATATATACCATGAATTTTTGATACGGCTTCAGGAATGTGCATTTCAGGATTTATACGCCAGGTTTTATTGGTCTTTGTACCATCGGGAAGAATTTTTAAGATTCCCAATTCGACAATTCTGTCCATACCAATTACTACTCCTGTAGTTTCAAGATCAAAAAAAGCAAGCGGTCTATATAGCTTCAGATTCATTTTATTTTCCTTCTTTAACCGGAGGGGTAAGTTTAAAAGTTTTTACCAATTGCATTTTAGGTTCATTGCCTGTGATGATAAAATCTTCATCGGCACGACCAGACTTTACACCTTTTACTTTAACCTTATAATTTCCAGGACTGAGATAAACATAGAGTTTACCGTTTGAGCCGTTTATTGTTTTCACTCCTGATGATTCACCGGTATCGTTTCTGATAATCAAACAATTTGCGTCACGTGCAAAAGCACCATCAGCCTTTAGAAATGTAAAATCACAAACAACTTTTTCTTGTTTAATGATTGGGTTGGCACACACAAATTTTACAATATCCAGTTCACCAAAACCATTTTCAGTAGCCTTACTTACAAAACCTGTTTTACAGTCGGCAGTTAAGGAGAAATATTTATCATCGTCAGTAGTATTTAAAGGATAGCCGACATTTTTTGCAGCACTCCAATCCATAGATTCATGTGGCTTGGTACTATAAAAAATATCAAATCCACCAATGCTATTATGCCCTTCTGATGCAAAAAATAATGTCTGATTATCAAAAAACAACCAAGGGTTTATTTCATCATATTTTGTATTTACAGCATCACCAAGATTCACCGGTGCTGACCACTCATTTTTACTGTTTAAGGTTGTCATCCAGATGTCTTTTCCGCCTTTTCCGCCTTTAATATCTGCTGAAAAATAAATCGTTTTTCCATCATCTGTCATGCAGGCGCCATCAACTCTTGAAGCTGGAAATTTATTTATTGCTACTGCTTTCTCGAAGGATTTTCCGTTGAGTTCTGCTGTATATAATGGAGATGAAATGCTGCCACCTTCTTTAGAAATCAACAATTTATCACCGTTTGCATTTAATTGTAAAGGTTCTTCATAGTACATGGTGTTGATACTGGTGCCAAGATTTTTGGCTTTACTGAAGCCCGTATCTCTTTTTGTATAATATCCGTCTGAAATTATTTCGCCATATCCATCAACAATGGCCCCGATGTTTCCTTTTCTGTTTGAGCTGAAGTAAATATTGTTGCCAAGCATATCACAAACAGGTCTGTAATCGTTATTTGGTGAATTAACCAATTTACCCAAATTGGTAAAGTTTACTGCAACAGGTGTTTTCTTCATATCACGGAAGTGATAGCACCATTCCACATTGTTTTCAAGATTTAGTTTTGCATTAACTTTTCCGCCATGAGCTATTTTAAATTTCTCAAAAGCATCTGCTGCATCATCAGTCTCTTCAAGAATGAGGAGAGCACGACCGGTATAATAATACACATCTTTTGGAACATCTTTTCCTTCGGCTGCTTTTATCAGAAAACCTGCAGCTGATTTTTTGTTTACATTGGTGTATAAATAACAGATGCCAAGTCTGTAATTAAACTCAGTATTGTTCGGGTCGTTTTGCTGAAGTTGTTTATAAATGGGCAGTGCCGATTTGTAGTTATCACTCTTAAAATATTCTGCACCTGCTTTTTTCAATTCAGAAACCTGATCTTTTCCTAAAGCAACTTTTTTTTCCAGCTTTTTAGATTGTTGTGCAACTGCAACATTCAGCCAGAGTAATGGAATAAGGGCAAATAAAAATCTCATAATTAATTACAATAAATTTCTGTTAATATCAAACTGTTCAAGATAGTCAGCTACTTTACGAAGAAAACTACCGCCAAGACTTCCATCAACAATTCGATGGTCATAAGATAAAGAGAGGAACATCATTTGACGGATACCGATTGTGTCACCAAATTCGGTTTCAATTACAGCAGGTTTTTTACGAATGGCACCTACAGCCAAAATGGCAACTTGTGGTTGGTTGATAATTGGTGTACCCATAACATTTCCAAAAGTACCTACATTGGTCAATGTAAAAGTGCCACCAGCAATTTCATCAGGTGAAAGTTTGTTTTTGCGTGCTCTTCCACTCAAGTCATTTACTGACTTTGTTAATCCAACAAGATTCATTCTGTCGGCATTTTTTATCACCGGAACAATCAGGTTGCCACTCGGTAATGCAGTTGCCATACCTATATTAATGTTTTTCTTGAGAAGTATTTTTGTGCCGTCAAGAGAACAGTTAATCATCGGAAAATCTTTTATGGCACGTACTATTGCTTCTATAAACAATGGTGTGAAGGTGATTTTTTCTTTCTCTCTTTTCTCAAAATCATTTTTGACTTTATTACGCCACAATACCATATTAGTAACATCTGCCTCTACAAAAGATGTCACATGCGGGCTGGTATGCTTTGACATGACCATGTGGTCTGCAATCAATTTCCGCATTCTGTCCATTTCAATAATCTCAACATCTCCATCAGTCATTGGTATGGCTGCAGGTGCTTTGGTTTGTTGAATTGTTGCAGACGGTACAGATTCTGCTGATGTAGTTTTTGCTATCTGCCCATTGCCGGATTTTCTGTTCTCAATAAATTGAAGAATATCTTTTTTAGTTACACGACCTTCGGCACCGGTGCCGGTAATGGCATCTAACTCTGCTGAAGAAACATTTTCCTGTTGTGCAATATTTTTTACTAATGGTGAATAGAATTTTGACGATGAAACTCCCATGCTTGCAGCAGCAGCCGGTTGTGTTGATAATACAGGTGCAGGTGCAATTTTTACCTCTTCTGCCTTAGGGGCTGATGGAATAGGCGCTGCAGATGATGCAGAATCACCAATAATAGCTATGGATTTTCCAACGGCAACAACATCGCCTTCGTTATATAATTGTTTTACTAAAATTCCTGCTGCAGTAGAAGGCACCTCAGAGTCAACTTTATCTGTTGCAATTTCAAGAATTGGTTCATCCTGTTCAACGCTATCTCCTTCTTTTTTTAACCATTTGGTAATTGTTGCTTCAGCAACACTTTCGCCCATTTTAGGCATCTTCAATTCAACTTGTGACATATTATTTTACGTGCAAAATTTTATTGCTCAAAGTTACAGTTTTAATTAAATTAGGCAGGGTAGTTTTTTATATTTTATTGACATGCCGTTACTTTAAACAACTTAGGATAGAGAGAATAGCAGATAAATAATTTAGCCTAGCCACTAATCTTTAAGAAATATTGATCTGTTGACAGTTGTCATTCAGGCTAAACCATATATTTGCATCATTGGTAAATAAACTTTTAAAATGAGAAAATTTCTTCACACTTACCTGATAGCAGGTCTTACATTTTTTACATTTCAATCAATGGCTCAGGTTCAGTATCCTGGCATTATTGATTCTACCTTTGGGGTAAATGGTAAAGTAACTTCATCGTTTAATAGTTTTGCTTGCGTAGCGCGAGCCATAGCTGTGCAATCAGATGGAAAAATTATTGTTGCCGGTGAAAGTCACAACGGAACTTTTAATCGTTTTGCAATTGCCAGATATCTTTCTGATGGCACAATAGACAATCAGTTTGGAACAGGAGGGAAAGTTGTTTTTTCAATTGGTACAGGTAATAGTGTGGCGCGTTCTATAGCAATACAAAATGACGGTAAAATAATTGTTGCCGGTAATCTTGAAAATCAAACCTATTCACGTTTTGCAATGGCAAGGTTAACCTCAAACGGTGTACTTGATAATCAATTTGGTGCCAATGGTATTGTACAGACAGCATTAGATTTGGGATTTGATATTGCTTATGGTGTAGCAATAGTTCCATCTTCAGGAAAAATTGTTTTGGGTGGTGTTTCATTTGATACATTAGCAAATGGCGAGTTTGCAGTAGCAAGATACAATACAAATGGAACCCTGGATGGTGGATTTGGAAATAGCGGAAAAGTGAGAACACCATTAGGCACACAATGGGATCAGGCAAATGCTTTGGCCATAGAACCTGGAACAGAAAAGATTGTTCTTGCCGGTAGAACACTTTCAAACTATGCTTTAGTTAAATATAATACCAACGGCACCTTGGATCCAAATTTTGGTTTAAATGGAAAAGCTATTTATACCATAGGCTCAATGTCTGAAATCATCAATACAATATATATTAATCCTGATGGAAAAATAGTTGCCGGAGGTACTTCACAAACCGGTTCAAACACAGACATGGCGCTGATGCGGTTTTTAAATAACGGGCAGATTGATAATGCCTTCGGTGCAAATGGAATATCGCTTTTTGATTTAGGAGGAACAGACATTCTTTTTTCTATTGTTCCTCAAGGTGATTATCTGGTAGGTGCAGGCTCAAGTTATATAGGTGCTGCTGGCGATTTTGTAGCATTGCGTTTTGATACAATAGGCGCTTTCGATTATGTTTTTAACAATATGGTTGGTTTTAATATAACTTCATTTGGCAACTCTTCCGGTGCTAATGCTGTTGCAGTACAGCAACCCGATTCAAAGATTATTCTTGTTGGGTCAGCTATGGTTGGTACTGTCAATAATTTTGCAATGGCACGCTACACCAGTGATTTTACTTTCGTTGGACTAAATGAGATAAATGCTTCACAAGCTAAATTACAGATGATGCCAAACCCTTCTTCAGATTTTGTAGCTATAGAATATTCAAGACCATACAGCCGTATAGTGATAAAAGATATGACCGGAAAAACAGTTGAAGATATAACTTCAGGAAGTTTAATTCGAAGTTATACATTAGATGTAGAAAACTATTTGTCAGGTGTTTATACAGCAACTGTTTATTTTGATTCAGGCATTAAAGTTCAGAAATTCATTGTGGCGAATACAAAAAATTAATAAATTCAAATAATAACATAACTTTTATTTAACCATCACCGGCAAAAGAAATTGCGTTCTTAGCCCAATATTAAATGTATAACTATGCTTAAAAAAATCACAGCTTTTGCTATTGCACTAATAGTATGCAGTACAGCAATGGCACAAAAAAACCTGCCTTCCAACTTTCATATGAAAAAGTTGGCCAATGGCCTGGAGGTCTTGGTTATTGAAGACAACTCTGTTCCATTAGTTACAATAGAAATTTGTGTAAAGAACGGTTCCTTTACAGAAGATTCTGCCTACAATGGACTGTCGCATCTTTATGAGCACATGTTCTTTAAGGCAAACAAGGCAATTCCATCTCAAGAAAAATTTCTTGAAAGAGTTAATGAGTTGGGAATATCTTTTAACGGAACAACATCTGATGAGCGTGTGAACTACTTTTTCACATTAAGTAACAAACTCATCAATGAAGGTCTTGAGTTTATGAATAACGCCATACGTTATCCACTATTTCTAGAGCAGGAAATGAAAAACGAAAATCCTGTTGTTGATGGTGAATTTCAACGTGCAGAATCGAATCCTGCATTTTTCTTATTTCAGGATTTTAACAAACAAATGTGGGGTGCTAATTATGTACGTAAAAATGCCATCGGTATTCATGATGTAATATTATCAGCCACTCCGGAAAAAATGAATGTAATAAAAGATAAATATTATTATCCAAACAACTCTATTTTAGTTATTGCCGGTGATGTTGAACACAATGCTGTTTTTGAGAAAGCAGATAAAATGTTTGGTGACTGGAAACCTTGCGATTTTGATCCATTTCAAAAATGGCCTATACCTGAGTTTACACCATTAGTTGGACAATCAAAATTTCTTACAGTAGATAAGAACGCAAAAATGCCTATCATGCTTATGGGTTTTCATGGGCCTGATACAAGAAATGATGTGAAGTCAACCTATGCGGCAGATGTGTTTTCTACTATTCTTGGACTGACATCTTCCGAGTTTCAAAAAACATTGGTTGATGGTGGTTATGCACTTCAGGCAGGTTTAGGTTATCAGACTTGTCGTTATACCGGACCCATTCAGTTATTTATGGTTCCTAATCCAATGAAGCTAAAATCTTTTTATGGTAAACTCATGGAG
>Ga0138256_10004806_pt1 | contig 14342 bp, 11 predicted proteins | sample KNB2016incub_MG_FD_105486 | JGI IMG/M metagenome (GOLD analysis project Ga0138256, IMG submission 105486) | Active sludge microbial communities from wastewater in Klosterneuburg, Austria - KNB2014incub_MG | ecosystem: Engineered > WWTP > Activated sludge > Unclassified | place: Austria...
CAGGCGAACAACGATCAACTGAACGAGGTGCTCAGCACAGCACCGGCGCAAGCCATGCCGAACCCGCAAACCGCAGCCGCGCCCTCACCGCCGAATAGGTGCGGTTCCTGACCACCGCTGACAACAAGGGTCGCACGCAAGTCTCGCAGGACGCCGGAACTCTCAGCGAGAACTACAAGGCGTCGGTGCGCATCGGCAAGATCAGTCCCAACCACGGTGGCAACCGAGCGGTCTGGGATACGGTCGGTGCCAACGCGAGCGAGCCAAACCTCGGCACTGCGCCCAAGATCGAGCCAATCGGCGAATGGCATTTCGACAAAGACGGCGTTCCGGTCGCAGGGCCCAAGCCACAATCGGCGGCACCACCCCCGAAACCCGGAACCGCCGAAGATGTCGACCGCCCGAGAAAGGATCGAGGCGGCGACCCTGGCGAACGGTGAGCTACTCGTCGACCCGCGTCTTGCCAGCGCCGATCTCGAGGCTACCGAGACCGTTTCGCGTCATGCGGCCGGGGGCGTCATCCCAAAGCTGTGCATCGGACAGGCCAAGCGTCGGTTCGCATGCATCGGTTTGACGCGCTCCCGCGGCGACGTCAACGGGGACACCCACATGGATGGCAGCGCGAACCTGTGTCGCGAGACTCGCCATGAAGCTCGATAACTTGCCGATTCCGGACATGGACCAACCTGCTCAAGTCTTGGAGATCACAACGCTCATCCTACGCTCGCAGACGAAGGCGAGGGCGACGTTTGAGGACCAGCTGAGCCCTGGTACGCGAGGCCAAGTCCACATGTTGTCCATTCAGAGCCGGAACAACGTCCCCGCCACGCCCGCCTACCTCACGACTTCCATCAACTTGGCGAAGCTGTCCACCACGTCGTACTTGACGTTTTCCGGGGCGTAGCGCCGATTCAGTTCGTCGAAGAACTTGCGGGCGCACTGGATCTTTGTTTTCTCAATCGCCCGTAGCTCCAACGAGGACATCGAGCCCTTGGTCTCCGCCACGAAGTACACGTGCTTGACCACGCCTTCCTTGAAGGCGATGGCCCAGTCTGGGTTGTAGTCGCCCACCGGCGTCGGAATCAGGAAACCGCGTGGCAGCTTGGCATAAACGATCACTTCAGCTGCCGTGTCCAGTTCCTTGACAAACTTGCGCTCCGTGTCCGAATCGGTCAGCACGTAGTCGTAGACATGCCGGTCCAGCTTGGCGCCTGACTTGCTGAAGTCTTGCTTGGTCTGCCCTGCCGTGAAGATGTCCAGGTCGTAGCGTTGCTCGACAGGGTCGTAGGCCAAGTGTTCGACAATCATCGTCGCCTTCTGCTCGTTGACCAGGCGAGTCGCCTCAGCGATGAAGTTCTCGGGGTTGGTCTTGAACTGGGCGAAGACGGCGACGTTCAATCCCTTCAAGATGTTCACTACCGCGCGGCGCGTCAATTGCGTGCCTTCGGCCAGCTTTCCGACCAGGTCGTACTTCACCGCAGAGTGGACCGAGTGCTGCCGGTTCGTCTCCGTCATTGTCGCCTTGAGCACGAACGCCGCCCCGCCCTTTAAGTCGTCGAAAGTCGTCACCGCGGCCTGCTCGCCGGCCTGGATCGTGTACTGCAACGGCGTCACGCGCAGGTTCTCGTTCAGCTCCTTGACCGCCTTGCCCACCAGCTCCGCCGAATCGAACCTCACGTTGTAGGCTGCTTTGCGGTTGATGCGCTCCCACAGCGCCTTGAACTCCTGCTTTTGGAAGTTGTCGTTGAGCGGGTTCTTCTTCGGTCTTCGGTCGTCCTCGAACTGCGGCATCTGCTTGTCGCTGAAGACGCTGTCGATCAGCTGGAACACCTGCTCCGCGTGCGGCTTCAGATCGGGCGGCAGCTCGGCCAGCGCGCCGACGCCCTTGGCGTCGTGGTAGGCGGCGCTGATGCGGTCGTCGTCGTCCGTGTAGTCGTTCTTGACCAGGTAGCGGTAGATCTGCTTCGCAAGCTGCTCCGTGAGCTGCACATCGCCCGTAGCCGTCTTCAGCACCTTGCCGGTGAAGTAGTCGGTGTTCGCGAACCTCGGGCGCGCAGACAGCGACTCACTGATGTCCTTCTGCAGCGCCGAGACGAAGTCCTTGTAGCTCTCACTCGCCACCACGGTCAGCACGTTGATGTCGTGCACCGTGGCGGCGTGATCCATGCGGTCGCCGCTCTGGTTGACCGACAGCCGCAGGCCGCGCCCCACCTCCTGGCGCCGCGAAATGGTGTTGTCGCTGTGCTTGAGCGCGCAGATCACGAACACGTTGGGGTTGTCCCAACCCTCCCGCAAGGCCGAGTGCGAGAAGATGAAGCGCACCGGCTCGCTCAGCGACAACAGGCGCTCTTTGTCCCTGAGGATCAGGTCGTAGGCATCCACGTCGTCGGACAGGCCGGCGTTCTCGCCACGCGCCGCCACGTCGGGGTCTACCAGGCGCTTGCTCTTCTTGTCGATGGAGAAGTAACCGCTGTGCGTCTTCGCGACAGAGATGCCCTTCAGGTACTGCACGTAGGTCGTCTCGTCCAGGCTCAGCACCTCATTCAGGGCAGCCTGGTACTCCTCCTCGAAGACCCGCGCGTACTCGCCCTTCTCGTCGAGCGCGGCGTAGTCGCGGTACTTGGCCACCTCGTCGATGAAGAACAGCGTCAGCACCTTCACGCCCCGGGCGAACAGGGCCTGTTCCTTGTCGAAGTGTGCCTTGATCGCCTCGCGGATCTGGATGCGACGCAAGGTCGCCTCGTTCACGTCGCCCGCTGCTTCTCCGACGAACAGTTGCACGCCGTTGGTGAAGCTCAGCGTGTCGGTGGTCGCGTCGATGTCTGACACTACATAGCCGCGGTACTGGTCCAAGCCGTTGGAAAGGTCAGAGAGGTTGTCGCTCTTGACCAGCTTGCGCACCACGCGCTTGATCTGGCCGCCAACCAGCTTCTGCTCCAGCTCGACTCGGGCTTCGGGTGGCCTCTTGGTAGAGATCTCAATCGACTGCAGGTACAGGTAGGCGTTGGTGCCCGCCAGCCCCTTCACCGCAATGCCGCGCACCGCGATCTTCTTCACCAGCTTCTGGTTGTAGGCGTCCAGCGCGTCCAGGCGGTGCACCTTGTTGTGCACCGTCTTGTGGGTCGCCGAGTAGCGCAGCACCATCAGCGGCTTGAAGTTCACCAGCGAATCCAGCGTCTTGCCGCCTTCCATCTTCTGCGGCTCGTCTAGTAGCAGGATCGGCCGGTTGGCAGCGATCACGTCGATGGGCCGGCGCGACTGGAAGTCGTCCAGCTCCTCGTAGATGCGCCGGGCGTCCTTGCCGGTGGCATTAAAGGCCTGCACGTTGATGACCATGACGTTGATACCGGCGTCGGACGAAAAGCTCTCCAGATAGTGCAGCTGCTTGGAGTTGTAGATGAAGAAGCGCGGCTTCTTCTGATAGCTCTCTAGGAAGTGCTCGGCCGTGATCGCCAGCGACTTGGCCACGCCCTCGCGGATGGCAATGCTAGGCACAACGATGATGAACTTGCTCCAGCCGTAGAGCTTGTTCAGTTCGAAGATTGTCTTGATGTAGCAGTAGGTCTTGCCGGTACCGGTTTCCATCTCTATGTCGAGGTTCAACACAGAGACATTGGTCTTGACCAGCGAATCGGAGATCGGCAGGTTCTGGCGCCGCTGCACCTGCTGGATGTTCTCCAGTAGGCTGCGCTCGGAGATCTTCAGGTCGGCGTTCTTGAAGCCGTCTGCGAACAGGGAGTCCATGCCCTGCTTGCCCCAGCCGGGGTCAACTCGGTAGCTCATGGCTTCTGCGGACGCCGGCGGCTGGCCGGCGAAGCAGTCCACCACAGCTTGGACAGCGGTGGTTTGATAAGCCTGCGTCTTGAACTTCAGCTTCATCGCAAACCGCCTCAGATGCACTTCACTTCGGTGGCAGACGACAAGAGCTTGAAGATCTGTTCGACGTTGATCTTGGCGGCGCTGTCCTTGAAGCCTGCATCTCGGAACACCGCGCGCAGCGGCTCGTGCGTCGCCAGTTCCTTCACGAAGGCTTCGTCGATGTGACCACCGGCATCGAAGCACGCGGCCAGTGCGTTGTCATCGACGAAGAAGACTTCCCGGTCCTGAATGGTCTTCTTCGCAATGGGCAGCGCGAGGTCAACGCCCCAGTCCAGCATCACCTGGAACAGAAGGTCTTCGGGCGTGCGGTCGGGCTTGATGTTGTCGATGAAGAGGTCGAGAGTGCCCCTGTCCAGCGCATCCGGGGCGTAGAAGACGTCAGCCATGTTGGAGGTGTCGATCTTCAGGACGCGGAAGCCCAGGTCCCCCGTGTCTCCGCCTGACTGGGTCCGCAGCTCAGATGCAACGTTGCGTACGCGCTTCAGTCCCATATCGAAAATCGAGGCCATGCTGGGTTCTGGCGTCGGCAACGGTTCCACGATCTGTACACCGATGAATCGGCGGTTGCCACCATCTTCAGCGTTTTGCTTCAACACAGCGTGTGCCGTAGTTGCACTGCCGCTGAAGAAGTCCAACACGATGTCCCCAGCGTTCGGCTCCACAGCAAGTTGAAGTATTCGTTGAAGCAGCTCGACCGGCTTCACCGAGTTCAAGACATTCTGTGTGTGCTCAAACTGCACGTACTTGAGCAGCGTCTTCTTTGCTTCCTGTGTGTGGCCGACGTCTTCGTAGAGCCACAGGGTCTGCGGCACCCGCCCTTGCTTCACTTCCGACAGGAAGCGCTTCAGCCGAGGCATGTTGTCGCCATCGGTGCCCCACCAGATACGGTTGTCAGCATTGAGCTTGTCAAAGCTCTCCTTGCTGAAGCGCCAGTAACTTCCCTTCGGCGGTCCGTCGATGACTCGACCCGATGGGCACGTCAATGGATAAAGCCCTGCGTCGTAGCGATTGCGAGCCGCCAAGTCTCCCGATGTCCACGGGCCTCTCGGATCGTTGTCTGGGTTCTTGTAGCGCGCAAGCATCTCCTCCGTTTGAGGCAGCATGCGAGGTGCCCACGCATCGCCTTGCTTTGCATAGACCAAGATGTAGTCATGGTCCTCAGAGAACCATCGTGCGCTGTTCTTGGGAGCAAAGACTTTCTGCCAGATGATCTGCGCGACGAAGTTGTCCTCTCCGAACACTTCACTGCACAGCTTCCGCAGGTTGTCGACCTCGTGGTCATCGATCGAGATGAAGATGACACCATCTTCTTTCAGCAGGTTCCTCGCCAGGCGAAGCCGCGCGTACAACATACTGAGCCAGTCCGAGTGGAAGCGCCCGTTGGCCTCGGTGTTTACAACCAGTCGGCCACCCGCCGCGTCAGTTTGGTTTGACTCACGCAGGTAGCTTTCGACGTCGTTGCTGTAGTCGTCGTCGTAGATGAAGTCCCGCCCAGTGTTGTACGGCGGGTCGATGTAGATCAGCTTGACCTTGCCGAGATAGGTCTCCTGCAGAAGCTTCAACGCGTCCAGGTTGTCGCCTTCGATGAACAGGTTTTTCGTCGCATCGAAGTCCGCGCTCTCAGCGCGGCTTGGCCGCAGCGTCTTGGCAATCGGTGCGTTCGCCGTCAGCAGCGCTTCGCGCTTGCCCGGCCAGTTGAGCTGGTAGCGTTCCTGAGGCCCCTCGACGAGCGATCCCGAAAGCTCCTGCCGGAGTTGGTCGAAGTCCACCGCCAGCTTGACGCTGCCGTCTTCCCCCTTGGCCTCGGTCACGCAGCCCGGCAGCAACTCCCGCAGGCGGGCGATGTTTTCGCGCGTGAAGTCGGGCGAGTGCATCTTCAACTTGTCCATGTGAATCTTCTTGTGGCGTGCATACTCTCGGTGTCCTGGTCGCCTACGGGCGACTCATAGGCCGTCAAACGGGTCAGCGTCATCTGGATCGGTTTCGGCCCCGTCTCCGAGGGGCACCTGCTGCCAGTCGGCAGCAACGGCAGGCCACTTGACGGTTCGCTCGATCGGTTTGCCTTCGGCATCTCTAGCGAGACCATCCCCGGACCATACGGCCCAGAAGTCAGGGTCATGCGAGCTTGGCTGCTGCTCCGTTGGCAGGTTGTTCATCTGCACCAAGACTGGAAGCTCGGATGCCCACCCCAGCAGGATGGCGTGGCGAGAAGGCAAGGAAGGCAGATCGCGCAACAGGCCGCGCAGATTGTCGGGCACTAGCTTGTGAACCAGTTCTTGGTCACGGTCGTTGCTGATCCGGTGAAGCAAGTAGCTGTTGCATTGGGACAGCACCGTCTGCGACAGCTCGCTGGGACGCTGGGATGACAACACTAGCCCTAGGCCGAACTTGCGCCCTTCGCGGGCGATCTTCTCGAAGACCTGGCAGCAGATGGCCGCAGAGTTCTGGTTTTCTGCATCGTCCGGGTAGCGGCGGATGAAGGTGTGGGCCTCCTCCATCACCAACACCGTGGGCAACGTCTTGCCAGCATTGAGCTTGCGATAGCGCTGCAAAGCTTCCAGCGTCATGCGTGCGATCACGGCGGTAATGACGTGTACCACTTCCGCCGGGACCAGCGAGAGGTCGATGACGGTGATGGAGCCGTTGGAGGCTTGGCTGTCGCCGATGTACTTCGTCAACCACTGATGAAGCTCAATGTCCGCGGCGCCGCTTGTGATGCTCTTCATGCGGTTATCCGAAAGGATCGTCCTAATCCGCATCAGCATCGTTTCCACGTACTCCGAGACACCCATCAACTCGGCGTTGGCTTCAACGCTACGCAACAGTTGGTCCCCGGTAAACGCACGCGGCACGTCCGCGTCAATGGGCAGAACATCGGTATCGCTGCCACCGAAAGCGGAGTGGGCGGTCTGGGCCAGGCCAAGAAACTCGTCAATTTCCGGCTTCGTGAAGTCCAGGTTGGGATACTTGTTGGCGGCTGTAGGGGTTCGAGCGGCGACAAGCTCGTCGAGCTTTATCTTGAGCGCACCCAGTGCGTCACTCTCCGGCTGTGAGAAGCTGTTGTCGTCAGCCAGCCCTTCCTGCCACTTGTTGATCTTCTCAAGAAAGTTCTTAGGGTGCGGAAAGTTGGCCCATGGCCGGCCAGCGTTTCGTTCGATCTGGAGCACGCTCACCAGCGTTCTAAGGTACCGGCGCATCTCGTGGCTGGGGGTGAGTGCGGTCCCTACCGCGCCGTCTCGAACTGAGCGAAGTGCCTGGATCAAGGTCGGGCGCTGCGCTTTGGCGCTGGCTTGAGTGAATGCGCTCCACTCGGCGCTGTTCCAGAACCACAGAGGCACCTGGAGTTGTTCGACGCCCTCCTGCGGATCGACCGCAAACACTCGCACCTTACCCATCCCCTGGAAGGTGCTCGCGTACTCGCCGTTGGGGTCCAACACGATGAAGCGGGCATTTGGGTCTTTACCGTTCCGCTCCTTCTTGGCCGCATCCATCGACCAGCGAACCAATCCCGCAACCGAGCATGACTTGCCGCTGCCTGTGTTCCCCAGGACCGCCAGGTGGCGGCCAAACAGACGGTCAGGGTCGATTCGGACTTCCGCGTTGGCTGCCAACGGACTCACTCCAATCTTGACGCGGCGCTTCTCCCCCGACTCGACGATGGCGCGTAGCTGGTCTTGCGTGGGAAGCAGTACCGGGTCGCCGACCGAGGGGAAAGCCTGCACACCGCGCTTGAACTCGTAGCGAGCCTTGGCATCGCCTCCGCCCATGTAGAACAAGAGGCCCAAGGGGTTGAGGCTCATCTTGCGCAGCGGATACGGCAAGTCCACCAAGCCGAAGTCCTGCATGCCTTTGCGCTTGGGGTACTGGGAACGCTCGACAGTGATCCACTCCACCTGCGCCACCAGGTAGCCCTGGTCGCCGGGCGCCAGCACATAGCCGTTGATGCGAGGGAACGGACGTGGCGTGCCGGTGTTCAGCGAAACCCCATCAGGAGCCTCGATATCCAACAGCACCTTGATCTCGTCGGGCGAAACGAAGTCGATGGTGCCGATGCGCAATGAGTCGGCATGTGCCAATGGCGACAGGCTCATAGCTCACCGCCCCCTTCAACAGCATCTGTCCCTTTGGTCTTGAGCGCACTCTGCTGCGTGCCGAACCGCTGCTTCAGCAGTTCGCTCATGCGGAAGGTGGCCCTGTCGATGGCGGCCTTCGGCAGGTAGTTCTCGGTCAGCGTCGTCAAGTCGGCAAGCACCGGGCCAAGCAACAGGCTGATCTGCGACGGCCGGCCAATCTGCTCATAGGTCTGCATGACTCGACCGAGCGGGTCGCCATGCGAGATCACGACCAAGTGGGTCGAAGGGATGGTGAGCATGTCGCGAATGACGCGGTTGACATGTTCGTCCCCGAAGCTGTAACCGTACGTCACGAGCGTACTGTTCGGGCGACAGACTGCCACAGCGAGGTCGCGGAATAGCTCGACATAGGGGTAGTCAGCGGTTTCCCTGTCCTTGGCAGCGTTGGGGTAGATCATCAGTTCGTATGCAGTCGCTCCACCCAGGCCCGGAGCCTTCAAATAGGGATCGACCGTGTCCGCCCCAAAGGGCAGGCCAATACGTCGAATGTTCTTGCCCGTCTGGACCCAGTCCACCGAGCCGTGCAGTTTGACAAAGCGGGCCACACCCTCCAGATAGCGCGGCTCGCCGCGGATGCCAGGCGGGTTGTAGTGCATGTCCACATCGAGCCGCGAGGATCGGAAGATAGGCATCAGGTTGCCGAGAAAGCGATCCAGCAGGTGCAGGCCCGCCACCTCGGCTCCTGCCTCAATCAGCCGGTCGTAGTTGGTCGTGAAGATGCTCAGGCGATCCCGCGTTCCGGTTCGGCTTGCAAAGCTCATCAGGAACGTGACCAGCGTGTTGAACGCTTGCTCTCGCTGCTTCTCCTGGGCAGTGGCAATTCCTTGCTCGCTCTTCAGGATGGACTCTGCGAACTCCTGCATCCCGGCTTGAAGTTCTTTGCGCAGAACGTCAACCTGTGCGTCTTGCAGAATCTCCAGGCCGCGAACCAGTTCATTCGCCACGCGCAGTTGGTCCTCGAAATTGCCCTTCTCGCGCCCAGCTTCCTTCGAGGACTTCTCTGCCGCCGCGTTGATCTTGTCTTGATGACAAGTGAGGTTCATTGCGCCCATACCGGTCGCACCCGTGCCGGCAGCCAGGTAGTGCACCGCATGAGTAAGCCCGGAGCCCACCAACAGGGAAAAGTGCTCCGATTGGAAGAGTGACGTTAGCCAAGGCTCGATCCGCTCACGAAGCTCCCTTTGCCCGAACTCTTGCCCGTCGCTGATCCACGATGCCTCGCTGCCTTCTTGGAGCTTGAACTTCTCGCCATCCGCGGAAAAGTAGAGGGGCCGATGGTCGTCTCTGACCTTGATGACGTTGGCTGGCTTCTGCGGGACAGCCGGCAGCTTGATGGTTGTTGACATCGTGTTGGTCCCTTGGTGGTTCACCGGCTCAATGCCGCATGGTCGCTTTTCAACTGTCGCAAGCGGGCGTTGATTTCCACCTTCCGGTTGAACTGCCTTTCCTTCTCAAGGCGTGCCGCGGTCTTGTTCACTTCGCGCTGTAACGCTTGGAGTTGACTGAAGCGATCTACTAGTGCGGCCATCGACTCATGGGGGCGCGCCGGGAGAGGAATCAGCGTGCGCAGCAATTGCTCGTAGAGGCCGCCCAAGTGCAGAACCAACGGCATCGGGGCGCGTTCAGCGCTGGCGGGCATCCAGCCAGTGGTGAAGTAGTCGCTCAGCACCCAGCGGCTGGCGTCGCCTTCGTTCGGGCGCTTGTGGCAGGCCACGACCTGGGTCTGGCCGGCGTGCGTCAGCTCAAAGATGAGGGGAAACTGGACCGCCTGATCGATGGCGCGCAGCACGTCGTAGCTCAGTTCCCGGGTCTTCAGCTGGATGCCGAAGACCTCGATCTCGGGCACGCCAGGTCGGGCCGGCAGGTTGATGGTTTCGGGCGCCAGCTTGTACTGCCAGACGATTTGCTCCACCTGCTGCACGAACAGGTTCTTCAGCCGCGTGCTGGCATGGCCGTGCGCGTAGAGCTTGCTCTTGGGCAGGGTACGGCCGAAGGCCGCCTGCGCCGGGTAGTGAATGAAGGCGGGGTGCGCAACGGGTTGTGAGGTGAGCCCGTTCATCCCGACCCCTGGATGACGAGGAAGGTGATGAGCTCGAAGTCGTCCAGGCCGGCGATGGCGTTGACCAGCGCGGTGGTCCGGCCGCCGGTGAACAGGCTGTCCAGGTCTTTCTCTTCCTTCACCTGGATCATCGAACGGATGGCTTGGCCCAGCAGGTCAGAATAGGCCTGCATCTGCCGGCCGTCGGCCGTCTCGGCGTTAAACCGGCGGCAGGCTTCAGGCATGGGCTGGTCGCGGCCTTTGCAGGCGGCGCGCACCAGGTCCAGCAGGCGCTTCACTTCGCTGTGGTCGTGGATGACCTGACCCTGGCGGCTAATGTAGACGAGGTAGTAGGGGTGCAGGCGGTTGTGGTCGTTAACGTTGACGCCGCGGTGGCGGTTGCGTAGCGTGAAGATCACGCCGGGCAGCAGGCCGCCTTCGGGCTGCGCGGGCACCACGGCATGCATGCCGTTGGGGGTGTGAGCCAGTTCTCCATGAGCCTTCACGTAGTTGAGAAGGTCCATGCGAAAGTCGTTGAGCCCCAGGTCGGTGATCGAGACGCCGGTCTTCAGGTCTTCCAGCTCGATCACTTCCTCCTGCAGGCGCCGCAGCTGTTCCTTTCGGTAGGCCACGTCGTTGGCCTGGGCGCTCAGCACGTTGTCGTCACCGGTGGCGGTCACGTCGGCGATCATCATCCGGCTTTCGACTCGCTCCTTGAGGTTGATGTACTCGTCCAGTGAAATGTCGGGCCAATAGTTGACGAGCTGGATGCTCTGGTTGGGCGATCCGATGCGGTCAACCCGGCCGAAGCGCTGGATGATGCGCACCGGGTTCCAGTGGATGTCGTAGTTGATGAGGTAGTCGCAGTCCTGCAGGTTCTGGCCTTCGGAAATGCAGTCGGTGCCGATGAGCAGGTCGATCTCGCTCAGCTCGCCGGGCAGCACCGCCGTCTTCTCTTTCGACCGCGGGGAAAAAAGGGTCAGCAGCTCCTGGAAGTCGTAGCCGACGTTCAGCGTAGACGCGGGCCTGTCCTTGCCGGTGACCTTCGCGCTGTGCAGGTGCAGCTGCGATAGCAGCTCGGGCGCCAGGTTGGCATAGAGGTAATCGGCTGTGTCGGCAAAGGCCGTGAAGATCAGCACCTTGCGGTTACCCGGATTGATGGGCTGGCCGATCTTGCCGAGCACGTGGGCCTTCAGGTGCTGGAGCTTGGCGTCTTGCTGTGGCGTCACCTGGTCCATGGAGGCCAACAGCGCATCGATGAGCGCGAGGTCTTCGGTAAGCTCGTGCTCCCAGCGCGGCAGGTCCATGTCGGCCAGGTTGATCTTGATCTTGCCGCCGACGGCGTCAGAGCCTGCGCCGCTCAGGTCTTCCAGGTCGGGCAGGTCGTCGTCTTCGGGGTCGAGGTCGGAGAAAGCGTCGGTCAGGTCCGCCACACTGGCGGCGCAGCCGTCCTTCTTGAAGGCGTTGATGCGGGCCAGGGTGCCCGTGTGGTTGTTGCGCAGCGACCGCAGCGTGAGGCGGAATGCATGTACCGAGCTTTCCAGGCGCTTGAGCAAGTTCACCGTCATTAGGGCCTGCAGGCTCCGTTCACGGTCGACCTGACGGAACTTGCCCCCGCCGCTGGCCACCTGGGTGTCGTACAGCGCCTCGTACTTCTTCAGCCGGCTGGGCAGGATGTAGCCCAGAGGCGCATACACGGCCAGCTTCAGGCGTGAGAGGTGGCTGAAGATGTCGTTGAAGCCGAGCACGTCGCTGCGGTGCGTGATGGGACAGTGGTACGAGAGCGGCTTGCGCCGATCCGGGAAGCGGCCGATGTCGGTGGTGTCGTAGAAGGTTTGGATGTGCTTGCGGGAGCGGGCGATGGTCACGCTGTCCAGCAGCTCGAAGAAATCGAAGTCCAGCGCGTCGAGGATGGCGCGGGCCGTGCGCTGCTCGGGCGGCAGCTTGCTCCAGCTGTTGAAGGCCGCCTGCGCGTGGCGGAAGATCTCCTCGACCGACTTGCCCGTGCGCAGCTTCTTGCTGAGGTTCTCGGAGTCGCCTTCGTAGGCCAGCGCCAGCTGGTTGCGCAGGTCGTTGAAGCGGTTGTTCACCGGCGTGGCCGACAGCATCAGCACCTTGGTCTTGACGCCCTGCTTGATGACCTGGTTCATCAGCTTCTGGTAGCGTGTCTCCCGGTCCTTGAAGACATCGTTGTTGCGGAAGTTGTGCGATTCGTCGATGACAACGAGGTCGTAGTTGCCCCAGTTCACCCGGTTGAGCGCGGTACCGAATGACTCGCCACTGGTACGGCTCAAGTCCGTGTGGCACAGCACGTCGTAGCTGAAGCGGTCTTTCGCGAAGAGGTTGGTCTTGAGGTTGTGGTTGAAGGTGAGCCAGTTGTCGGCCAGCTTCTTGGGGCACAGCACCAGCACCGAGCGGTTGCGCAGCTCGTAGTACTTGATGACGGCCAGGGCGGTGAAGGTCTTGCCCAGGCCCACGCTGTCGGCCAGGATGCAGCCGCTGTAGGTCTCGAGCTTGTTGATGATGCCGGTGGCGGCATCGCGCTGGAAATTGAACAGCTTCTTCCAGATCAGCGTGTCTTGGTAACCTGTGCGGTCGTTGGGTAGCACGTCCTCGTCCACGTCACCCAGGAACTCGTTGAAGATGTTGTAGAGCATCAGGAAGTAGATGCTCTCGGGCGAGTTCTCCTGGTAGACCGCGGCGATGTGGTCGACGATGGCGGCGGTGACGTCTTCTACCTTATCGGCATCGTTCCAGATCTGGTCGAAGAGCTGGAGGTAGGTCGCCGTGAACGGCGGCTCGTCCATCTTGTTGACGAGGTTGGAGACGGCGTTGCCGGGCTGGTAGCCGAGATCCACCGCGGTGAAGCCATGCAGGGGCATGTAGACGATTCGGCCATCAACTGAGCCGCCTGCCTCGACGCAGGCGAACGGCTGCATCGGCGCCTGGGTGCGGTTGGACATGAAGCGAGCCTTGCGCCGCAGCCAGTCGGCGCATTCCCTGGCGATGGCGCGCTGGGTGAGCTTGTTGCGCAGGTGGATCTCGAACTCACTGCCGTACAGGCTGCGCTCGCGGTTGAGCTTGGGAATGTGGAATTCCTTGCGCTCCTTGCGGATCTTGTCGGTCACCTCTTCGGCCACGAAGGTGGGGGACGTGAAGATGAAGTGGAGCTCTTCGACCTGGTCCAGCTCGGCCTTCAGCGCTTCGAGCGCATATATCGAAAAGCAGGACGCTGCGACCTTCAACCGTGCGCCCGGCTTGAGCGTTTGCTTGAGGTCGTCACCGAGCAGGCGGTTGATGTTGTCGATGATTTCCATCAGCGCTCATCCGCCTTCTTGTTGTTGTGGATGCTCGCGGCTATCCATTGATCCAGCTCCGAACGGCGGAAGCGCCAAGTGCCACCCAGCTTGAACGCTGGAATCTCGCCGGTTGCCGCCAAGCGATAGACCGTCCGTTTCCCCGCCTTCAGGAACACGGCGACCTCGTCGATGGTGAGGATCTCGTCTGGCAGCTCGCTCATCTCATCACCAGCAGGATGCGAAACATGGGTTGGACTGCTGGCGCACATTGTCGCAGTTGGGCACAATTATGCAAACTTGGCAATATCTAGCGAGTTCGTGCCACCGCGCCTTTGGTGGGCCGCGCTGCCACACGCAAGATTCGCGCGGCAGCGCGAGTCGAGCAGTTGGAGTTGACTGATCGATGTACGTCATCGACCTGACCCACTACCTGGACACCAAAGGTGCGATCGCGCCCGAGCGGGGGCCCGCCCGAAAGATGGCGGACTTCCTGACCGCCGTGGTCGCCCACGCCTCCGATTTCGATCGACCCGACGACGCGCCGGGTCCGGTCTGCTTCAAGTGCCGCAAGCGTGACCAGCGCGTCGTCGAGACCGGCATCACCGAGGATGATGTCGTCGTCTGGCGCTGCCTCGCCTGCGGCACCGAGGGGCGTATCTCGAACTGGCAGGGCACGTTCTGGGACTTGAGCCGGGGCACGCCGTCGAGCTGAACCGCAAGCCCCCTCACCCCATGGCGAAACCAACAAACGAAGACCTGGAAACCTTCCTCCGCCGTCAGGACGCGGGGGACCTGGTCGCCGTGCTGCTCGAACTCGCCAAGGACCACGAGGCCGTTCAGGCACGCCTTGCGCGCATGCAGCTGGCCGACCGGCCGGACAAGCTCGCCGCCGGCTTCAAGAAGACGCTGTCCGGCTGGCGGCGTTCGACCAAGTTCTATGGCTACCGCGAGGCGGGCGAGTTCGGCCGCATGCTCGACGGCTGGCTGGACCAG
>Ga0138256_10004807_pt1 | contig 14341 bp, 11 predicted proteins | sample KNB2016incub_MG_FD_105486 | JGI IMG/M metagenome (GOLD analysis project Ga0138256, IMG submission 105486) | Active sludge microbial communities from wastewater in Klosterneuburg, Austria - KNB2014incub_MG | ecosystem: Engineered > WWTP > Activated sludge > Unclassified | place: Austria...
TAATCTGATTGGAGCGATGCTTCGAAGTCGGGTCAGCAAATAATTGCGTGCCGCAAGTGGTCGATATGGAAGAACGCTATCCGAGTTGAAAGCTGCGGCTTTGACGACCTCAGCCGGAGACCGCACCATTGTGGTCTGTTTCGAAATGGCTTCGTCATCTGCTGTGGCAGATTTTTCAGAGAGCTTGCGATGGAACCCGGTCACACGCCAATACTGTGTTGGAGCAGGCTCAAATGTTGTCCATCCGTTTTGTTGTGGCTCAGTTAGCGTTGGTTGGCTGTTCTGATCGGAAGTTTGGTTAGCAATCGGCTGAGTTGTTGCCGAATCAGGCTTGATGGGCGTCAGCTCAAATCCGAACGCTTCCGCAATTCCAACGGCCGATTCGACGTCGTCCGGAATCAAATCGATCAGATCTGCTCGACCCAGCAGTCCCCGATGCATGACACGCCTGTCGTTCATTCGTCGCCTTTCTGCATCTCCGCAGCCTTACGAACAATGAACTTACGAACATTCGCCAGCAGCGACAGTTGCTTGTCAATGTTCCCGTTAGATCGCCGGATGACGGCCCGCATCATGTCGAGATACTCAGCCTGTCCGGGCAACGGTTTCAGCCTCTGCGCTTCCGCTTCTGCTCGATCGTCTGCCAGTATCTGAGCTGCTTCGTTTAATACGCGTCTTTCCGTCCCCGTGGAGAAGTGAGATTCCCCGACTTCGATAAGTTTGTCGATCAGCTTCTGTGTCTGCGTCGGCAGAGCCAGGTGAAGGGCGACACAGCGGCGTTCGAAGGCAGCAGGCAGGATCCGTTCTTCGTTGGTCGTAATGATGATCAACGGTGCGGGAATCTTTGCGGACAGTTTTACCGGTGCGTCCATGTCGGGTGGAGTAAATTCTCCGAGACCCAGTGCTTCCAGAAGACCGTTGGGAACATCCGTTTCGGCTTTATCAATTTCATCAATGAGCACCACCCAGCCGTTCGCTGCACGTTCCTTGTTACCGGGCTGCATGAGTGGCGTAGACGCAAGCGGAACGCCGCTTTCTTCGCAATGGCGTTTTGCCCCGTCTGCATCAAAGGCCCACCAGAGTGGTCCTGGTCTAACGAATCGCCTGACGGCCAGCCTCGTTCGCGCTTCCACCGGATCTTCGTGCCGCAACTGGGCTTCTGCAAGTCGGGCGACTGCGTCGAATTCGTACATCAAATCGCGATGTTCGGTCCTTGAGTCAACGACCTTAGAGACGAATGCCCGCTTGAGTTTCCTGGCAGCGGCCTCGGCCAGTTGACTTTTCCCAACACCCGGCTCTCCTCGTACCAGCAATGGTCGCCCGGCCCCGAGTGCTGCGTTGATTGCATCAATGCTGCGCTGGTCGAACTTGTGAACACGTTTGATCTCAGCATCTTCGTTCGACAGAACAATGGGATCGCCGAGGGATTCGATAAACTGAGGCATCAAAATTCCAATCAGGACTTGCGAAATCTTTGGCGACAACGGATCACGTGCAGGATAGAGGCTTCATGCTGATCGGCTTCCTCCTCACGCGAAACAATTTCAACAAACGCCAGTTTTGGCACGAGGTTGCAAACTTCCTGCAGACAGGCAATTGCATCACTTCGCGGCGGGCCAGCTTTTGGAAGCCGTATCAGCCCATAGACTGTCTTTTTCTTCTGCTTTGAATACGGGACCAGCCATCCCGTCAATTGTGTTGCCAGAGCTTGTACGGTGCCTGACCCTTTGTCCTTTGTTCCTTGAAATTCACCTGCAAACTGCTGGACCAGATCCTGCAGCAAGTGTTGTACGCTCCAGGCGCGATCTTCAGGACCAACCTCAGGTGTTTCCATGATCTCTAGTGCCGTCCGGCCGATGATCTTTGCTTCGCGGCCAATCCGGACAGCACTGTCTGCAGGCCGACAATCGATACCAGCCATAATAATTTCCGCGATGGATGCGTCCCCGGCGCGCTGTTCGACCAGGCGCAGATTCTTCTCCATCATCGACTCCTGAAGTTGCTGCAGGTCGTCGCAGTACCGCAATGGAAGCAGACAATCAAGTAGTGCCCCGATGTTATCAACGTCACCGGGGTCGCAGTTCTCCAGTACTTCATTCAGAGCGTACGAAGCGTCAATCAATGCGGAATCATGAATCAGCCATCGACAGAACTCGGATTTCGCGACGTGGTGATCACAATATTGTGTCTCGGTAATGATTCGCTGGAAGCCAGGTGTTGAGACTTTCTTGAGCGTCTCCTCCAAGTCTCGCTTGAGTTTTTCAAGCGTTCCGAGTCGATCGATTTCCTTCGCCAGGCGGCGAGTCCGCTTCGCGATTCCTTTTGCCAGCCGATTCACTTCGGAAAAAAAGTTGCGGTGGTCTGGATTGTCCTCACCGGGAACAGGATGTCCGATTCGAATTCGATGCCCCTCTTCAGCGGCAACCGTGTCTTGCTGCCAGAAGTCACGTGCACGAAATTCGCCGAATTCCACGGGCTTTTCGGCGAAAGGAAGGTTGCCGATGTCAATAAGGAAGATTCGCTCTTCGGGATGAGCCTTTACATGCACTGCCTGAAAGAATGCCTCGCGTTCTGCTCGACACCAATTGGAGCTCACGTATCCCCGTGAGAGAATAGCCACCAGACAAGCTGACTTTTGCACGCCTTTGCGAATGTGGTCTGGCAGGTTTTCCTCTCCATCTATGTGTGAACTATCCCACCACACGCGATTTTCTGCCCTGACGCCAAAGGCTGAATTCAACTCTTCGCGGAGATGTTTCACAAACGCCGCAACCCAACCGTTCTTTGACGGAATATCGTCCACGGTGGCGTAGCTGACAAAGACGTCGTGATCAAATCCCGTCACGTAAGCCATAATGAATGATTCTCGAAGTGATCAGGGCAGACGGATGTTTTACGAAGAAGGTAACGTTCGAACTGACGCGAACGGACAAACACCGTAGAGGAGAGTTGACGATCCACGACCGATTAGTATGGCTGAGTCGCGACAGAGATTCAAATCGACTTCAACGACAGTGGCCGGTAATTTAGTTTCCCCAAGGCATCCCTCACGGGTGCCTGCCACCACTTTTAACCCTCAGTCTTCATGTTGTTCGATAGCCATCTTTTCAGAGCGATTACATAAGGCGGCAAAGCCACAAGCGGCCCCAGTACAATGAGCGAGAACCTGATGGCGGCAGATACCGTTGTGACGAGTGGCACGAAAATGGATTCCACGTGACCGGACATGCAACATGTGAAGCATCCCCATGTTTTCGATTGCGTCGATGCTTCCAGCCACCCTCATCACCCATGCGAGAATGACCAGGAAAAAAATCGAGAACCATTTGTGCTAAACGCTCGGCCAGCCCTCGGGTTCCGGAGAGACGATGGCCGTGTAGTTGCCACGTCGTGGCGGGGTTGCACTGGTGTCTGCCGTCGTGCCAGCGAGGTGATGATGGTCGCCCCAGTTTTTTGGGGACTTGGACATCCACATCAATCGCTTCAGGAATAGAGCCGCTTCGTCCTCCTGCGACATGCTGATATGGACTTTGTGTTCGTCCTGGTGTCCGTATGTTAGTCGACCCAGTGCGACGTACCCGAAGTCATGAACCTTGTTCAACTGAGCAGTGAATGCGGTCTTCAGAAATGGGTGGTCTATCAATGCGGACTCAAGAGCCGCTCGAATGGCAAGCGGTGGCAGGTGGGGTACAACGTCATCGCCAAATTCAATTCGATGAATCGAAGGACACAGATCGTTGACGCTCTCCACGAAGTCATCATTTCCTGCTCGCGGAGGAGCAAACATATATGTGGATTCAACTGAATAGCCCGCAGCGGTCAATGCTGGTATTGCTAACGCTGTCTCGCCAGCGCCCTGACTGTGCCCAGTCACGACCACTGGCTTTCCGATGCCTCCGCTTGCTGCCAAATGTTCAACAATCCTGGACTGAACAAATCTCAATTCTTCCAGGAAGCCATGATGCACCTTACCTTTCAAAATGACTCCAGCAGCCTTGCCGATGTGCGAACCATCAAGTGTAAAGGGGACCGGTCTGGCTTTCCCGTCCTGTACCCAATCCTGAAACGAGAGAAAAGTCTGCTGCGGATTGTGCAATAAGTCGAACTCTACCTCAGTGCCCATGTAGCTCACGACATTGCGATCGGCAAATACGAACACGCAGGCCTTGGATGTTCTGCCTGCTCCATCTCCCAGAATGGTTAAGGAACTCTCCAACTTCCCAGTGATCGTTTCGCCCGCATGCGTCGTCAGGTAACTATGCGAATCGTCGCCGTCGTTCTTGTTCTTCGTACCTCCAGCGCCTTCGGCGTAGGTAAAGCGACACGCTTCAAGCAGGAGTCTGGCAAGTTTACGATCAAAGGTTCCGGTCATGGAGTTGTTCTCTTGGAGGCGGCGTGGCAAATGAAGGCACAGACGGTTTCACAACGACTTCATGTACTCAACCAATTGCTTTCGTTCTCCATCAGTGAACGGCGTGCCATTGTCGTGGCCGTAGTTGTGGCCGGTGTTGAGGTTGCCTGGTAGTGTTGGGTTGAAGTCTTCGCCGGTGTCGGTTTTGTATCCGACTTTCACCGGATCAAATTCCCGGCTGCCGACTTTGAAGGTGGCTTGCGATCGTTCCTGTGGACGCTTCAACAATTCGTCGAGATTCGGGATCGATCCGTTGTGCAAATACGGAGCACTCGCCCAGATGCCGTTGAGTGGACGGGCTTTGTAGTTGAGTTTGATCTCAGACGGTTGGCTGACGGCTTCTTCAAGTCGTGATTCGGCGGCTCGCAGGACTCGACCGGTCAAGTCGCGAACACGCCGTGTGACTCCGTGCGTTCCACCGAATCCGAATCGCCCGGCAATCAAATGATTCGCGTTGGCAGCATCTTCAGAGACCTGACCAGAGACTTGATAATCGACTGCGGATTGCAGTTCATTGAAAAGTTCGGCGACGTGTTGCTGACCTTCGGCAAGGATTTCCGGCCGGGAACGAATGATGGCTCGCTGCACGAGATGTTTGAGTATCAATCCAACGGGAGCTTCAGCCCCAAACTTATCCGTGTTTGCTGACAGAGGCTCAACACGACGTCCGTTCAGCACACCCGTTTTGCCTTTGCGAGATAAGAAGTTCAACGCCATGGCGGGATCGGTTTTTTCATCGCTCATGCGAGATGTCACTTTGCGTTCCGGATCATCGCGATCGATGGATTCGTGGCAGGATGCACAATACTGGTTGAACAGTGCAGATCCCTGGGATTTCAATGCCGGATCAATCGGTGGAAACTCTGCAGGCCATTCAGGCGACCACAGTGACTGCAACGAATCTTCAATCGCAATCAGGTTGTCGCGTTTTGCCGAATTCGGATAGTGACGAAGTTCCGTGATGGAGGGTTCAACCGATGCGTCGATTTCGCCGAAGACTCCCAACACTTCGCCCGTGTTGCGTCCGAGTGCTCCGATATGTTCCGTGCCCACAAGCGGCTTCGTCAGCAGACTGCGTTTGTTCTCAGCAGCACCATTCCATTGCACAAAGTCGTGTTGCGGTGCATCCCAGAGCACAGGGTAACTCACCGGCGCTCTCGCTGGTGCGGAGTTGCCGGGCACCTGAGCGAATCGGACTGCAACCTCGTTCATGATTGAACCAAATGCATCGACTCGGCCTGGTCCAAACGGGGCCGCACCGTGTGCCGGAAGGTTGCGTTCGTTGTATGCCTTTCGAGCATCATGTGCCGTTTGCAATTCGCTCTTCAATTTCGTCCTGGCATCTGCTGATGGATTCGCACCCAGAACTTTCCCCGCGAACCGGTCAAACTTTTCAGTGCTGCTCAGAGTGGCCTCAAGAGCCGTGACAAGGCTTCGTTGCAATTTTTCGAAGTTGCCGTTGGTGGGGGCACCGTCAATGATGAACGTCTTGCCTTCGTAGTTCACGTGTCCCGTATGACACGCAGCACACGTCATTCCGAGATAGCTTTCAACGCCACCACCGGCCAGCGGTTTGTCGTCGCGAGTGAATCCAATCGGCAGCCCGTCTGGATTCTGCGCTCCTGGATTCTGCGCGTCTTTCGTTCTCGATAGATAGCCCAGCGCCTGGATATTGGCTGTATCGCGAAACAGAATTGAGGAATCAGGCTGCTCCAGATTCAGAAACCATTCATACCGCAGCAGATACGATCCCTGAGGAGCGTTGTAGAACCACGAGGCTTCTTCGTCGCTCCAGTTCTGTGACACCGTTTTGATGACGTGTCCGGGCTCAGGGATAACTCCACGCGGATCGAATATCTGAGCCATCAAGAGTGATTTTTGAATCAGTGCCGACACTAGCAACACTGGGACGACGGAACAAATGCTTTTCGAGATGGCCCGGAACTCCTGTGTAAACTGCCTGCATATTGCCTCTGGGCCTGAAGATATCAACCGCCACAGCGGTCAGCAACTCACACACCCCGTGGGCGGTTTCTGTAGACCCCCAAAAACTCAACCAGGCAGCGTGAAAAACATTCCTGTGGTGGATAGGATTGGCAGCGGTCATCTGGCGGTGATCAGGGTCAGCACGTTTTCCGAATGCGAGTTTTTTCCAACAAAAGCTTGTGAGCTTCGGCTGAGCACGCCCTGCCACGAACGCCCGTCGTACGGAACACCTCAACCCTTCACAAGCCCACTCTCTCTACGCCGGGCGAAGTCAAAGCCTCACGTGTTATCCGACGTTTCAGCGTGTCGTGTATCCGCCGTTTGCAAATATCGTCTGCCCTGTGATCCACCAACCGTCAGTAACAAGAAAGCGAACAAGCGGGACGATGTCCTCGATCTTTGTGAGGCCACCAAGTGCCGACGCCGACTTGTGATAAGCGACAGCGTCTTCGGATTCCTGGCCGTAAAAGAATGGGGTATCCATCGGTCCGGGGCCAATAGCCGTAACCGATATGCCTCGGTCTCCAAATTACCTGGACGCAGCACGAGTAAAGTGTTCCACGGGTGCTTTCATTCCGCCGTATGTTGAGTACAGCCCCGTGTAAGCGGCAAGCAAAGAAGTGACGATCGTGCAGAGCTTTCCATTGTTGTTTAGTTGCTTGCCAGCCTCCTGGATGAAGAAATAGGCAGCTTTGGAGTTGATTGCAGCCATCGAGTCGTATTCGGCTTCGGTTGTTTCGACCAGTGGCTTTTTAAGAACGCGGCCAACGGTGTTGATCGCGACGTCAATCCCACCAAATCGTTTCTTTGTCGCCGCGAAGGCAGCGACAATGTTCGCGGGATCAGTAAAGTCACCTTGTATCGAAAACGCTTCGCCACCCTTGTCCGTAATGGCAGAAACGGTCTCGTCAGCATCAGATTTGCTTGCATCGCTGTGGTAATGCACGGCGATCTTCGCCCCATCGGCAGCGAAAGTTCGACTGATTAGGCCGCCGAGGTTTTTCGCACCACCGGCGACGAGTACGGATTTGCCATCAAGTGTGTGTTTTGTCATGCAATGGATCGCTTTATTTAGTTGAATGGAGGCAGAATGGATTTCAGTCGGACAACGAATTGCGATCTATGCGGCAGGCGATTAGCCGGACGGTAGATCGTGCGTTGAACTTTTCCACTTCGTGGGGTTGCTTTGTGCGGAATCAATGCGACTCGCGAAGCGACACAGGTCGCATGATACATCCCGGGTGGCGGCGTATCACGAGGACTGGGGCGATCAGGGTTTAGTTTTCAGTCTTCAGCACCACACATGAAATGCGATCACTTCTTATCGCATCAGAGCGGGAATCGACATGCCATTCTGCAACAGGTGGTTCACGCGCGCACGATGTGGAAATTCCCGACAACCTGGAGATCCCACACAACCACCGGACCGAAGTCCTCCAAAAACATTGTGGCATGGTACTTCCGAAGAAATCGAAGCACATCGTCAATGATTGTCGCTTCGCGGGTGACAGCACCGTACTTCTGGTAGTACTGGTGTGAATGCCGACGATAGACAAGAACCCACTCGTTAATTGTCAGTAGTGACCCGGAACGTCGTTTCTCTCGCAGCGTGGCTGACGTGACACTTGAGACCTTGCTGGCCGATTCTCCAGGCGGTTTCGGTTCGATGGCGTGGTCGCGTCCCTTTATGAAGGCTGTATTTTGGTGGTCGGTGGAACAGACGTGGCATGTGCTTAGCCCTTTGCTCAGGAGCCAAAAGGGTAAGTTCCGGGGACTTACCCCGTAGCGTTACCCTTTTGCAACTGGCTTTGAGCCGCACTGCCGACCAACGGGAGGTCACCTGAAAGCAGGTTTCAGCAGGATTTGAACAATAAAAAACCTCACGGAATGAATTCCGTGAGGTTTTAGTGGCGGGGGCCGGATTTGAACCGACGACCTCGAGGTTATGAGCCTCGCGAGCTACCAGGCTGCTCCACCCCGCGACAGTGTAGTCATCAGCTCTCAGAAATCTGATTCGGCTGAATCGTCGCAAAAATTGTTGGGTGTTGAGTCGCACGAGTTCATTTCTCGTGCGAGGGACGCGGCATACTATCGGCGAACCGGACGATTGCCAGTCACTTTTTTTCGCAATTTATCAGGTTCGCACGAATGGTTGATTTTCGGTGGCACACGGGTGTCAGAAGTTAGACGGGGTCAATTCTCTTTCCGCGTTCCCCCATTTACTCTGTCTTCGCCCTGACGTGTGCAAAGCGATGTCGGAAGGCTCTGGTGTCGTCAGCCGTGGTCACCCAGAGGAACATTTTCCCGGCTTCATCGACTCGCACGTCAAAGCCCAGGTCCAACTTGTCGCCCACCGCCGTGAGTAGCCGAGCGGGCGAGATGCGGGCGTCTTTCCGCGTGTACTTCAACGTATCAATATGCAGTCCCTTTTCGTCCAGTGCGTATGCCGCCGAAAAGAACGGCAATTGGAGCTTTTCAGCGACGGCACCGATCAGTTTTCCCGTCTCGACGTCCTCGACATCCAGCGGGATCGCTTTGAAATACGCGGGAAGGATTTCACTAAAGGACTGTTCCGGCTTCCAGCCGACTGGCCACAGGTTGCTGGCTTCGTTCCCGCGATCGATTTCAAGGTCGTATCGCCCCGGGGCCACACATTTCGGACGGAAGCCCAGCCCGTACTGCGCGAGCACAATAGCAATCGCCGTGCCCCTGCTGACAGTTTGTAACTCAAGCGAGTCCGGAGCGGACACCGGGCGTTTGCTGATCGCCAGTCCGCGAGCGGCGTCGGTAAACTTGAGCCGCATGTTGTCCGGAAGTCCGATCGACTCAATCGCCAGGACCGGTGATTGAAGCTCGACCGCATTCCTGACGGGTTGTGCCAGCAGTTGCGTGACCTCTTTGAATTGCTCATCGGTTAGTCCCCATGTGGGACTGGCGTTTGGCGGTCCGTTGGCACCGTAGCGTCGGATTTCTTCCAGCAGCAACGTGAGAGGCTGGGGGCTTTCGATGGCAAATCGGTAATTCCCAAACCCAATCGATCCATCAGGAGCCATCGCGGCCACGATGTGAGTGGATAACAGATCCCCTGAGTCCCGATCTTCCACGCCGGGCGATTCACCGGCGCGAGCTTCGCGAAACTTGACGCTGTAACCCAGATCCTGCAGCACGCGGCCCCATTCCTGTGCCTTAACGCGATGTGAGGTTTGCGACTGGATCAACACTTCGATATCCAGCGTCCGCCGCGAGGATTCCGAACCGTCGATTGCCGAGATCTGAGAAAAGGCCGTCGCTGATTGTAGCAACAAGACCGCAAACATGATGTGACAGCTAAAGCACAACCTTCGCACAGCAAAACCTCCTGAATTGCGATGAATCTGAGATGCGTATTCTGCGGACGAAGTCCAGGAATTACCAGAGCGACCTGAAACAAGCGGTTTTTGGGGTCGATTCCGCTCCGGAAGCAAGCCGACCGTCCTGTTCGAATTGAATGCAGCGAATTCAAATCAGGCTGCGGTGCGGGAATTTGAATGCAGGCAAAACCGTGACAGTTGGCGGCGAATGCAATGCCCGTTATACCTCACGCCAGAATACCGGAAGCTTCAAATAACAGAAGTCGCGGGCCGTGCGATTTATTAGTAGGACAGGCTTCCAGCCTGTCAAAGCAATACTGACAGACTGGAAGCCTGTCCTACGATCTGAAGTCCACAAGTTATTTATCGTATGTCCCCCCGCCTCTTCGGCTTGAGATTTGGATTGATCCTCGATGTCGCGCATTGCTGAAACGTTTCAAACAACTGCCCGTGAATGCCGAATGGCGTTTATGCCGTTTGTAACCGCTGGTGATCCGGATCTGAAAACCACGGCCTCGGTCCTGAAGGCTTTGCGAGATTCCGGGGTCGATCTGATCGAACTGGGATTTCCCTACAGCGATCCGATTGCTGACGGTCCGGTGATTCAGGCGTCTTACACGCGCGCCCTCAACAGCGGAATTACGGTCGATGCGATTTTCCGAATGATGGAGTCGCTGAAGACCGAGCAGTTACCGCCGGTGCTGGCCATGGTGTCGTTTGCCATCATTTTCCGCCACGGAACAGCGTTGTTTGTGGAACATGCGGCAAAGTCGGGTTTCAGTGGGCTTATCATTCCCGACCTGCCAGCCGATGAAGCTGGCGATCTGAAGGAAGTTGCCCAACAGCACAAAATGGATGTCGTACAGTTGATCGCACCGACGACCACTGCGGAACGGACGAAACAGATTCTGGCGGCATCCACGGGATTCCTGTACTGCATTTCTGTGGCGGGCACGACAGGAGTTCGCCAGGCTCTGCCGGAAGAATTGACGGCCCAATTGCAATCCCTGCGAGCGCAATCGAAATTGCCTTTGGCAGTGGGCTTTGGAATCAGCAGCCCCGAACAGGTCTCAACGCTGGAAGGTGTCGCGGACGGCATTATCGTCGGGTCCGCAGTGGTGCGAAGAATGGCCGAAGCGGGCAGCGCCGATGCCGCAGCAGCCAGCGTCTCATCTTTCGCGAAGGAAATGCAAGCCGCAGTGACGAAGACCAAACCAACGCGAATCGCCTAAACTACTCTGGCAGAAACTTCGTCGTGAAACATTCTTCCGGTTTTACGCTGCCACGTTTGATGTCGTTGATTTCTTCGATCTGGCTGACCAGCGTCTGCCACCGATCAAGCGTCATCTGACACAGCGGTTCGCCTTTGCCAACCTGGCACAACGGCGTCATTGCTGTCGCACCGAATTGCAGAGCAGCGGGACTCATGCTGCTGTTCATTGCGTGAATGGCGTCATTCGTCGCCTTGGGATCTGCGAGATATTTGTTCCAGCCCTTCACGCTGGCGGCGACCATTGATCGCACAAGTTCCGGCTGTTCGCGGATCGTCTTTTCGTTCGTAATCAGGACACTGGCATAAGGATTAAAACCGATGTCCGATACCATCATCGTCTGCGGGTCGCCGCCCTGTTCTTTGGCAGTGAATGGTTCGCTGAAGACGAATGCCTGCTGAGCAAACTCCTTCTTCGTCAGGAATTCGCCCACGCTGCCTCCGAACGGAACCAGCTTCACATTTTTCAGTGGCAGTTTTTTCTTCATCCACATTGCGAAGGGCCGCGTGTCGCTGATCGCCAATTCAACATCGGCGATCTCTTCCAGCGTTTTGAAACCAGATGCAGCATGGACCATAATGCATCGCGGAGAATTCTGCAGTGGAGCCATCAATGCCACAATTGGCAGCCCCGCCGCCCGCGCCTTGACCACATTGTCGGCATCGGAAACGGCGAATTGAATGCGTTCGGCGGCCAGTTCCGTAATCACCAGTTGCGGCGCGCCGGGGCCACCGGGGACAAGCTCAACGTCCAGTTTTTCAGCATCGAACAGCCCGAGCGTCTTTGCCGCGATGAAACCGCCGTGTTCGACTTCCGGATACCAGTTCAGAGCGAGCTTGACCTGCGCAACGCCATCGACAGATTGCGGCGTCGAGGCACCGCCAGCACAGCCAATCAGGATCAGAAGAAACAGGCAACTGGATACCAAGCGGTGCAACATGTGTTCATTCAATTCCGAAAAGGTCGAGTTCAGGCACGTTCTTGCAATAGTGTGTCCAGTGCTCTGTCAGTTATGGATTGACGGGTGGCCGGGGTTGGAGGACGCCAGTCCGAAACCCCGGGGCTTCCTTCGCTCCGCTCAGTCCAGCCCCGGCCACCCGATCTATCAATGCAACATTGACAGGGCACGGGGCTGCAACACGTTATAGAGAATGATGCGTTGAGGCAAACCGGACGACCGAAATGGCGACGGCAAAGTGAATCCCGGAAGGCTGTTTCCAGATCCGCCACTTCCGAAAGCGTGGAATTCCCGATTGCTGTGTTCCGCGCTGCCGCGGATTGACTGTTTTGAAATTCTAACCTCGATACGACTACAATCCCCCGCTGTCAGAGATCTCTGGCCGTTCATTCTCATTTCGAAAGGTTGTGTGTTCATGGCATCTCCGATTCGCGTTGCTGTTACAGGTGCGGCTGGTCAAATTGGCTATTCCCTGATTTATCGAATTGCTTCCGGTGAGGTCTTTGGACCGGACCAGCCCGTCATTCTGCATCTGGTGGAAGTGCCTCCGGTCCTCAAGGCGCTCGACGGCGTTCACATGGAACTGGACGACTGCGCGTTTCCGACGCTGGCGGGTGTGGTCAAAGCTGACAGCGACCATCTGGAAGACGGTTTCAAAGACTGCAACTGGGTTCTGTGCGTCGGCAGTGTGCCGCGCAAGGCAGGGATGGAACGCGGTGATCTTATTCGTATCAACGGGCCGATCTTCACCAGCACGGGTCGTGCAATCGCCGCTGCTGCCGCTCCTGATGTACGCATCCTCGTCGTCGGTAATCCCTGCAATACTAATTGCCTGATCGCAATGAAGAACGCAAAGGGGGTTCCCGCTGATCGCTGGTTCGCGATGACCATGCTCGATCAGAATCGATCAGTTTCTCAGTTGGCTCAGAAAGCCGGAGTACCAGTTGCAGCCGTTACCAATGTCGCCATTTGGGGCAATCACTCAGCGACTCAGTATCCGGACTTTCACCATGCCAAGATCAATGGCAAGCTGGCGACGGAAGTGATCTCGGACCATGACTGGCTGAAGGGCGATTTTATCACGACGGTTCAGAAACGTGGTGCGGCCGTGATCGCCGCTCGCGGTGCCTCCAGCGCGGCGTCGGCAGCGAATGCTGCACTGGATACCGTGAAAGGCGTCATTCGCCCCACTGCAGCCGGATCATGTTTCAGCGCGGCAATCTGCAGTGATGGCAGCTACGGCGTTGAAGCCGGTCTGATCAGCGGCTTTCCGCTGGTGAGTGATGGCAAAAAAGTGTCGATCGTGCAGGGACAGAAGCACAATGAATTCGCTCAATCAAAGATCGACATCACGGTCAATGAGTTGAAAGAGGAACGCGACTGCGTGAAAGATCTGTTGAGCTGAGTCGAATGCCCGGTCAACGCGGCATCGTGTTGTAGCCGGACTCGTAAAAATTCGGACCAGAAGTCTCACGACTGCTGCTACATTCAACGCCTGATTCCGGGTCACGGGCGGGGAAAACAGGAAGCAAAGTCCCTGAGGCAGCTAGCTTCGCAACAATTTCGCCAGTTTTGCTGATTTTCATCAGGATTTGACGAACGACAGGTTGAAGTCCTCCGTGCGTTTGCTGTAGTACGCACACGCATCGGTTCCGTGAAGACGACCTGATGAGCGGTTGGAATTGCCGCCTTGGCAATGGATCAGAAAAAAGAAACAGTCGAGTCGAAAAAACAGGACTTCGGATTATCGGCATGCAGAGAATTTTTATCTCAGGAATCGGCGTCGTCAGCTGTCTGGGAAATGACCGGCGCACGTTCTGGAACAATCTCAAGACCGGGCAATGCGGTCTGGATCGATTGACGCAACACAATGTTCGCGACATGGAAGTCAATATCGGCGGCGAAGTGCGGAACATGGATAACACCCGCATCAACGTCAATGACCTGGTCTCGACGAGAAAAATGGATCGCGCGAGTCAGTTTGCCGTACATGCAGCGCATGAGGCTCTTGAGGACGCCGGGTTGCCAACAACGGATATTGGCGGAAATGCCGCCGTGATTCTGGGGGCTGGTCTGGCGGGTCTCGAAACCTACGAATTTCAGATGGAAAAACTGCTCACCAAAGGCCCGTCGCGGGTAAGCCCATTCACGATTCCCATGCTGATGCCCAACGCCCCGCCCAGCAATATCAGTCTGGCGTTTGGCGTCCGCGGGACGTGTTACACGACCAGCAGCGCCTGTTCATCATCCGGACATGCCATGATTGATGCGATGGAATTCCTGCGCCGCGGGGACGCCGACTATGTCATCACCGGCGGAACGGAAGCATCACTCACGCGTCTTGGTATTTCGTCTTTCGTGAATA
>Ga0138256_10004809_pt1 | contig 14336 bp, 12 predicted proteins | sample KNB2016incub_MG_FD_105486 | JGI IMG/M metagenome (GOLD analysis project Ga0138256, IMG submission 105486) | Active sludge microbial communities from wastewater in Klosterneuburg, Austria - KNB2014incub_MG | ecosystem: Engineered > WWTP > Activated sludge > Unclassified | place: Austria...
TAACAGCATTATGACCGACACTGTTAAAGGATTCAACGCTGCACATGAATACAACGGCTCGTTAAGTCTGAACACAAGAATTTATGGTATGAAGCAATTCAAGAAAGGGAAAATAGCTGCAATAAGACATGTGCTTTCGCCAACATTAAGCTATATGTACAGACCGGATTTTGGTGAGAATAAATATGGTTATTATAAAACTGTGCAAACAGATAGCATTGGCAACAGCAGACGTTATTCCATCTACGAAAACACACTTTATGGCGGACCTTCACAAGGGAAATCAAATTTGCTTAGTTTTAGTTTAGACAATAATCTGGAGATGAAAACCAGACAATATACTGATACAGCTGTCAACATTAAAAAGATTAAAATTCTGGAAAGTTTTGGTTTATCTGCATCATACAACTTATCAGCAGATTCATTTAATCTCTCGCCCATCGGTATGAATGCCCGAACTACGCTTTTTGATATGGTTAGCTTAACAGCATCAGGAACTTTTGATCCATATCTGATGAACGATCAAGGAATACGAATTGCAAAATATTCTCTTACAGAGAATGGAAAAATTGCACGACTCACCTCAGCTGGTGGTAGTGTTGGTTTTAATCTGAATCGTCAGAAAGGAAATAAAAAAAGTTTAAAAGGAACCATGGAGCAGGTAAAAGAAATCAATGATCATCCTGATGATTATGTTGACTTTTCTGTACCCTATAATTTGTCTGTCAATTACAGCATTACCTATTCACGACCGACAAATGAGAAAGGAAATTTATCGCAAATCGTTGGTTTCAATGGAGATATTTCATTGACAGAACATTGGAAGATAACATTCAATTCAGGTTATGATTTTCAAACCAAAAAGCAGTCTTATACCTCACTAGGATTTTATCGTGATTTACATTGCTGGGAAATGCGTCTTAACTGGGTGCCTTTCGGTTATCAGGCCAACTATTATTTTCAAATTAACGTAAAGTCTAGCGTACTTCAGGATTTAAAGTTGACCAAGAAAAACGACCGCTACGATAATTTCTAATTTTATTCAACACTAAATTTCTGACCTTCAATGGCAAGTTCTGTATTTTTAAATACTGTCCGTGCTTCATCGAGCAAAGGTTTTAAATCGCGATAGCGTGCAGAAAAATGACCCACTATTAGTTTATCAACCCCTGCTTTTTTTGCAATAGTTGCAGCCTGCAGGCTTGTTGAATGAAAAGTTGTTTTAGCCCGCTCTGCCAAATCATTCATAAATGTTGCTTCATGATAGAGCAGGTTTACGCCTTTTATTTCATCAATAATTGATTCATCATAACATGTATCGCTGCAGAAAGCGTAAGAACGTGGTGCTGTAGAGGAAATAGTCAGCTCTGCATTAGGAATAATTTTTCCTTCGTCATCTTCGTAATCAAACCCGTCTTTAAGTCTTCCATAGAAAGAAAAAGGAATATTATGTTGTTGCAGCTTGGCAATAATTAACTTTCTGGGCTTAGGCTTTTCAGAAAAAAGATATCCCGTGCAAGGGATGCGGTGGTTAAGAATAATTGATTTAATGAGCATATCATCATCTTCATAAATTATGGCAGGTGCATAATGCTGAACAGGATGAAAAATCAACTGATATCGCAATCGTGTTTGCGACAATCGTAATTGAAGTTCTATAACGTCCATTAACTCCGGCTGGCCATAGATGTGTATTTCGCTGGTGCGCCCTTGCAGGTGCATTGTTGAAAGCAAACCTACAAGGCCCAAATAATGGTCGCCATGCAGGTGTGAAATGAAAATATGCGAAAGTTTATTGAGCTTAAATTTATATTTCAGAAACTGCCCTTGTGTGCCTTCACCACAATCAATCAAAAAAAACCGCTCGCGGATATTTAGAACCTGAGCGGTTGGATGACCTTGAAAGATGGGCGTTGCCGAACTACTACCTAAGATCGTTACTTCAAAATACATTACTTTGAAATAATCATCCTTCTGGTGATGTTGGCTGTGCCCGAATTGATAGAATACATGTAAATTCCTGCTGAAAGATTTTCGGCATTTATAGTATAAGTATTCACGCCTCTTTTTGCAGAAATTGTTTCACTGAAAATATTTTTACCAAGAATGTTATAGATTTTAAATTCGAGCTTGGTGTTTACCGGTGAATTAAAATACACAACAGACTTTTGTTTAAAAGGATTCGGTAGGTTTTGCGACATACTTAATTTGTCTTTTGGCAAAAGCTCTATCACTCCTGAATTGGTGTCAATGGTAATGGTATAATATGTCACTGACATAGGCTGGCCATAAGATATACCAAGGTTGGTTATTTTGCCTCTGGCAATGATATCTACAGTAATAGGATATACACCAGCTGTTACAGGTGTACCAGAAAGCAGAAGACAACCATTGCTGCTTGCCAAAAACTGACAAGTTCCGGGATTGCATGCATAGGTCAGTCCGGGAGGTAATCCTGAAACACCCAGAATGGTAATTGAGTCCAATTCAAAATTTGCATTAAATGGCACACCATTAAAATTGATTGTGGCAGTAGTATCAAAAAATGTTCTTACCTGAATAACCTGATTGTAGGCTACACCCACTGTGCCATTGCTCAAGCCGGTAGCACTGTCGGGATAAACACCGGGATCAATTATTGTTGGGTCAGGAGTACACTGCGACATTGCAATGCCTGACATGGAGATGAACATCAACGAGAAGAGTAACTTTTTTATCATATATAGGAGTTTAAAATTCAGTTTACAGAAGCGGCTTTGTTGATTTGAGCCAATGCTTCATCAATTTTTGGCACAATGGTTAATACTGAATCAAGTTGTGATATGTTGATTAGTTTCTTTACCGGTTCGCTGATTTCTGTTACAATGAAATTACCATTGGCATTGCGGCAAATTCTATTGCCTACTAAAATAGCACTCAGTCCTGATGAATCACAATATTGTGTATCGGAAAGGTCGAGGACTATATGAATGAAGCCCTGGCTGTTGAGTATCAACAACTCCGATTTAAGTTCAGCGGAAATAAGTGTATTAAGCTTTTGTTCGTGAAGCTTCAGCACTGCGTATTTTTCTTTTTTGTCTAAGGTATAATGCATACTAGTTGGATGTAAAAATGTTGCAAACAAATATAAAAAAGATATTTTAATAAAAACAAATAGGCTGTCCTATTTATAAAATCAACCTACCGGCTGACCGGCTAATAAATATAAAACTGCCATGCGAACAGCCACACCGTTTTCAACCTGATCTAAGATTATAGACTGATCGGAATCAGCAACTTCAGTAGTAATTTCAACTCCGCGATTGATTGGCCCGGGGTGCATGATGACAATTTTTTTCTGTAATTTTTTTAATATGTCGAGTGTGATGCCATATTGCATAATATACTCTCTTAAAGACGGAAAGTATTTAATATCCTGACGTTCAAGTTGAATACGTAATACATTAGCTACATCGCACCAGTTCAAAGCATTAATGAGGTTGGTTTCAACTTTCACACCCAACTGCTCAATATATCTTGGAATCAAAGTAGCAGGACCGCAGACCATTACTTCTGCACCCGATTTTTGCAGACAATAAATATTAGACAAAGCTACTCTTGAATGCAAAATATCGCCAACGATAACCACTTTTTTACCTTTTAATGTTCCTAACTTTTCACGGATTGAAAAAGCATCAAGCAGTGCCTGTGTTGGATGTTCATGTGTTCCATCGCCTGCATTAACTATCACAGAATTTACTTTTTGTGACAAAAATAATGCTGCACCAGGTTTGGGATGACGCATCACCACCAAATCAACCTTCATGGCAAGAATATTATTGACTGTGTCAATTAATGTTTCGCCTTTATTGACTGATGATGATGATGCTGTAAAATTCAGCACATCGGCAGAGAGTCTTTTTTCGGCCAGCTCGAATGAGAGACGTGTGCGGGTAGAGTTTTCAAAAAATAAATTCACTACTGTAACATCACGCATGGAAGGCACCTTTTTAATTGGCCTGTTGATGACTTCTTTAAAAGTTTTTGCTGTATCAAGAATAAGGTTGATATCTTCAGGATTCAGGTTTCTGATACCAATAAGATGTTTAACGCTTAACTTTCCCATTCGTTTTTGATTTGATTTCAGAAACCAACCACACACCGTCTTTGCTGCCGCTCTCCTTCCACTCTACCTGCACTTTATCATTAATGGCTGTATCAATTGCCTGACCTGTATAATCTGGCTCAATTGGAAACTGTCTGCTGAATTTTCTGTCAATTAAAACTAATAACTCAACCTTGGCAGGACGTCCAAAAGCCATCAGTGCATCCATTGCTGCTCTAATGGTACGTCCGGTAAACAACACATCGTCAACCAAAACCACATTCTTGCCTTCAACAATAAAATCTATCTCTGTTCGTGAGGGCATCAGCAACTTTTCACTTCTGCGGTAATCGTCTCTGAAAAATGTAATATCCAATGCGCCATGCTGAATAGTACTCTCCGGTAAAAATTCTGAAAGCCTTTTACAAATGCGTTTAGACAAGGGTACACCCTTTGACTGTAACCCAATGATACAGGTATCTTTAAAGTTGCCGTGGTTTTCAATTAGCTGATGACAAAGGCGCTCTATGGTAATATCCAATTGTTTGCCCGCAAGAATTAAATGTGTCATCGTGTGGCAAAAATAGCATTTGATCTTAATTGTAAAAAATCAAATTACATTGCCGTTTAAAATTTACCCTAAAATTTTACGGAGGCATCAAATACTCTAATAGCAATACCGATATTTAAACGGTTGCCTTTTGCTTCTTTAATTGTGGATTTAAATGCTCTATGGCATCGGCCAAAAAGCAAGGAATAATGGCATGGTGCGTCAGCTCAATTTTATTTGGATCACTAAGCGACTCAATCATGTCATAATATTTTTCGCTGCTGTAGTGCTCAATAATTTTTTCCTTTTTATCAGGGCGATTAAAATAGCGGTACATTCCCTCTGCATCTGCTTCCGGATGAAATTGCACTCCCAATATTTCATCACTGAACCGAAGTCCCATAATTGCACGCTCAAAGGGAACATGGGGTCTGATTTTTTCAAGGCAAAGTAATTTGCCACCACTACGTACTATTTTATCTATGTCAGGTGTGGTCACCTGCCATTCTCTGGAGTCAACTGCAAAAAACGGTTCAGGAAGACGGCCAATAATTCTGTCATTATTCCCATCTTCAGTTTTGTGAATGGGAAAAATTCCGAACGAGGGAGAATGTCTTTCACTCACTACTCCAAAGCCTAAATGATGTGCCATCATCTGAAAGGAATGACATATCAGAAAGGCATATTTCTTTTTATTGTCAGCGTCAGCATTGTGCTCTAAGAGTTTATCCCAAAGAGCATAAAATGGTTCTTCCCACTCATCACCTGCCGGCAAAGGACAACCAGGACCTCCTGATGATATATAGATATCGTAGCTTAAATCAGGCACTTCATTCTTTTGTCTGACATCAAAAAAACTACATTCAATAAACTTACTGAATCGGTCAAGAATGGTGCCGATGCTGCGCATGCCTTCGTTGGGTTCACCATTATACAAATCGAGCACTGCAACGCGCACAGGAATAAAATTTGTCATTACTTTTTTCCCTTTTTTACGGGAATATCAATATTTGTTTCACTTATTATGTAATCTACCACCTTTTTCAGGTCTCCGGTTTTCTCAAAAACTGCCAATTGCCTGTCGGCACCGGTACCATTCTTCATCATATTAAAAACATGATTTACCTCCTTGCGTGAACCTAAATCGCCCACAACATCATCAATAAACTCTGTAATTTCTTCAATCAGCAATTGCGTTTCTACCTCTTTTTCTTTACCGAAATCAATCAATTTGTCATCAATACCATAACGTGCGGCACGCCATTTATTTTCATTGATTAATGCTCTGGAATAGGTTCTGAAACTCAGATTAAACTGCATCAACAAATACAACTTGGCGATGATGCCCTGCATGATAGCTGCCAGTGTAATAGTTTCTTCAATACGCATCGGAATATCGCAAATTCTGAATTCTATGGTATTGAAGAACGGATGCAATCGAATATCCCACCACACTTTCTTGGCATTATCCATACAATTTGTCTTTACCAGCAACTGAATATAAGCATCATATTCAGCAGCACTCGAAAACTCGTCCGGAATACCTGTCCTCGGAAATTTATCAAAAACCTTGGTTCTAAAAGACTTAAAACCTGTATTTCTTCCTTCCCAAAACGGTGAGTTGGTAGAGAGTGCAAAAATGTGTGGTAAGAAATATCGTGCCTGATTCATCAGTCTGATACCAATTTCTCTATCGTCAATTCCAATGTGCACGTGCAATCCAAAAATGAGATTGCTTCTTGCAGCGTCCTGCATCTCGCGAATAATTTCTTCATAACGTGGATGGTCGGTAATGAGCTGATCCTGCCAGCGCGAAAATGGGTGTGTGCCGGCAGCTGCAATCACCAGTCCTTGTTTATGCGCCAACTTAGCCACCATCTGACGCAGATAGGTAACTTCCTTTCTTGCTTCAGAAACATCTTTGCAGATGTTTGTTCCCACCTCCACAACACTCTGATGCATTTCGGCCTTTACCTGCTCTTTTAAAATTACTTTGCCACCTTCAACAATCTGATGCATGTGCGATCGCAACTCTCTTGTTTTCGGATCAATCACCTGAAACTCTTCTTCTACACCGAGTGTAAACTGAGGTAGTCTGAATTTTTTATTGATGTATGCCATACTTTATTCAGGGATGTTTATTTCATTGTGTAAGATTCCATCATTGCATCCATATTCTGCTTACTCACAATATGCCCTTGTGCAGCATGTTTAACAAAAGCACCCCATGTTAAGTTATCTTGTCCTTCGCGATGTGTCAGTGCTTTCTCAATACACATATCGGCAACAGCATCAATAACCCAATTAAAATTTTCTTCACCTACACTATGGCGGTCGGCATCGGGGGCGGGATTGCAGAAGTCTATGGCATAAGGCACACCATCACGAATGGCAAACTCAACAGTATTGATGTCATAACCCAATGCATTACAAAGCTTAAAAGTATATTCTTCAACTATATCGAGAATATGTTGCTCAGGTGCAGGACCATCAACCACATAGCGCAGATGGTGAGGGTTGCGTGGCTCATAACGCATAATCTTTATGCGTTTGCCACCAATACAATAACAACGGAAATATTGATCAAAAACAATCTCTTCCTGCAGGAGCATTACCAACTGACCTGTCTCTTGATGTTTGTTATAAAAATCCGCAGCATCATTACATTTATACACATTTTTCCATCCACCACCTGCAAACGGTTTCATATAGGCGGGAAAACCAATGTACTTAAAAATATTATCCCAATCCAAAGGCATCTTCAGGTTTCTGAAAGAATTTTCATTAGTATCAGGCGGATGAACATTACTTGGCAGCAGAACCGTTTTGGGTACGGGTACACCAATTTTAGTGGCAAGACAGTTATTAAAAAATTTCTCATCGGCACTGTTCCAGAAAGGATTGTTAAGCACTGCTGTTCCACAGATGGCAGCATTCTTCAACATACCACGATAAAAAGGCACATCGTGCGAAATTCTGTCAACAATCACAGCATAGTCCATAGGCATTCCCTGCACCACCTTGTCAACCTGAACTGCCTCGGCCATAATGCCATCAATATTTTTTGAGTTAATTCGTTCTACAACTGCCGGTGGAAAGCTATTCTCCTGTCCGAACAAAACGCCTATTTTCTTCATTGTACAATGTATATGTGTTATCGCACAAAAATAACAAACAGAAGCGTATGAACAAGAAGTGTAAAAGTTGGTACTACACCTCATCTTGAGGGAATATCGTAAAATGACTCATTCATTCCTTTCAGGTCGAGCAAGTTGAATAAAACCACAAAATTAACTGCCGACACTCTTGGCCCTTGCAATAAACTGCTCACCCTCCTCTTTCTTTCCTGTCAACACTAAGGTAACACCCAAATTGTTTAATGCTTTCGCATTAGCAGGATTCAATTCAATTGCTTTCCTGAAATAAACTATTGCATTTTCATAATCTTGCAAAGCAGCATAACTGTTTCCTGTGTTGTTAACTGCATCCTCATTGGTTGGATTAATTGCCAATGCCTTTTTATAATTCTGTATTGCCATAGCAAAATTATTCCTATGGGCATAAACATTACCTAAATTATAATATGCTCCGTCCGAAAGTGAATCTATTTTAATCACCTTCATTAAAGACGCTTCTGCTTTATCCGATTCTTGCATTTCATCATAAAACACACCTAAATTCAGATAGGCTTCTTTTGCAGAAGGGTCAAGGTCTATGGCATGGTTCAAAGCTTTTACACTTTCCTGATAACGTTTTGCTTTTCCGCAAGCAACACCCCATGAAATAAAAAACTGCGGATCGGTAAATGTTTTGCTCTTTGCGGCATGTTCAAAACTCTCAATAGCTTTTGCATAGTTTTCTCGTTCTTTATAAGCCAATCCAAGATGATAAAAAGCCTCGGAATAAGTTGGCAAAATAGCTACTCCCTTCTCCAATTGCTCAATACTTTTATCAAGAAGATTCATCTTCTTTGACTGATCCTTTTCTTTCAAAGCCTGTTCTATAAGTATGGCACTGCCGTAAGCATATCTTATCCGCGCACTTTCAGGACATGTCTTTACATCCGTTGCCAGCAAGGTCAGATTGTTTTTCCATTTCGCATTCCTCGCTACTGTCATTCCACTATAAACAACAAAAACAAGTAATATCATTCCGAAAAATAATTTATTTGCTGCTAAAATTTTATTGATATCTATTCTTTCACTAATAACAATGTCAATTTTAAAGAAAGAAAAAAGAACTGATGTCAATGCGATGCAGATGCCTAATGATGGAAGATAGGTAAATCGCTCTGCCATTACAGATTCAATCAGAAAAAACACATTACTTACAATGCTCATGGTAAGTAAAAAATAAAAAATACCAAATGAAAACCTGCTGCGTGACTTAACTCCTTTAATAGCCATAACCAATAAAAAAACATAGCTTGCCAACGACAGTAATGCCTTTACTTCTGAAAAATCTACAACAGGAAAAGTGTTGTATGAATAATCAAACGACAACGGATAAGGAATGATCAGTAAATACAAATATTTTCCGGCAATCAAAACGGCTGTTGCTAATTGTTGAAGATAGTTTTGTGAATTAACAATTGAATTGTTAATTGGCAATATTTCATTAAAGTTAGAGATTCCTTTAAGCACAACAAAGCGCAATGTCAGATAAACAGCAATGGCAATGGCCGGTGACCATGACAATTTAATACTTCTACCAATTGTTTGCTGTCTGAAGAAATAGGCAATCAACGGAAATATGACTATTGCAGTAACAGAGCTTTCCTTTGACAGAAGCGATAAAATAAAATAAAACAATACCCCTAAGGCATAGACAGGTTTTGCCCTGTCCAGGAACTTTAAAAAACAATTGAATGAGAGAGCTAAAAATAAAAAACAAAGAACTTCATCACGGCTTTTAATATTTGCTACAACCTCTGTATGAATTGGGTGTACGACATAAATGAGTGTGGCGATGAATGCAAACAGCCAGTCGTCTTTAAGAAGATTGGTCAGAAAAAGAAACAATACTCCTGCTGTGAGAGCATAAAGCAAAACATTAACCCAATGTCCGATAGCAGGGTTTTCAGGAGCAATCTGCCACTCAACAGCAAACATTGCCACAGACAAAGGACGATACAAACTTTCATTCCTGTCCCAAAATCCTTTGCGATATGCTGTTGTAAAAATTTCAGGTATTGCACTTATGCCCTTCTTGACAATTTTGTTGTTTTGCATTACAGTGCCATCATCAACAGTGTAATCGTGATTGAGTGTATTTGCATAAAGCAGAAATGCTATTGCAGCAAGCAATAATCCAAGGTATTTTTTTAATTGTGATAACTTAATACCTGACTGCGTTTTAACCTGATTTACTTGCATTGCAACCGTTGCCTTTTTTTTCATTCTGTGATGTTTGAAACAAAGTAAAGTGAAATTACAAAAAATACAGCACTACTCCCAAAGCATTTTTCAACCTATTCAATGTTCATTCTTATAAACCATGCACGTGGGTAGTTAACATTAACACGCCCTGCTATTTTTTTTAAAAACATCATTGGTAAGTTTTGATAAACTATCAAATGCTGACCTAATGGTAAAGAATCCAACAAACGCGTTTCACCTTTGAGCAGTTTTAACATTGTGGTTTTATCAACTTCTGCCCTACAGAATTTTTCTTGTATGATTTCTGTTGACAAGGCAAACTCAAATGAAGGCAATAAATTTTTATCCTTAATTTCAAAGGCTGCTGTTCCGGCATGAATTACCGGCATATTTAGCAACTGGCTTAATGTCTTTTTTAAGCTCATAGGCATAAACCTGATATGATTGTCATGTATAAAACAAAACATATCCTCTCCCCTAGCAATATGTTTTTTCACCAGGTCTGTTTGAACTTTATCTGCTAGTTTTAAATTCTTAGGAAGAACTCTTTCTGAATTTGCATTACCTACATCAGGCTTTCTTAGCACTGCTAATGAAAATATTTCTGTCCCCGTTTTATGCGGAAAGAAACGATACATAACAGCATCTTCTCTTTGAAACTCTTCAACTCCAGGAAAATCTTTAACATTAAGTTTTATACACTCAGCATGATGCTTCTTAATAAATTGCTGAACATTGGTTTCATTCTCTGTCAGATTTGATGTGCAGGTTGAGTAAATAAAGTAACCTCCGGGCTTTAATGAATCCCACAAATCATTGACAATTCGTTGTTGACGTAAAGAACAATATTCTACATTTTGCAGACTCCACTCGCTTATAGCTCCTGCATCTTTTCTAAACAGCCCTTCACCCGAGCAGGGAGCATCGCAAACAATGACATCAAAAATATTTTCCAATCGTTTAAAAAGCCCTGCATCTCCGCGGGTGATAACTAAGTTGGAATAACCCCACCGTATAGCATTCTCTACAAGTATTGGGGCACGGGATGCAATAACTTCATTTGCCACAACAAGAGACTCCGGATGCAATAACGACAATAAATGTGTTGTTTTTCCTCCCGGTGCAGCACAAGCATCCAGAACATTTAGTGGTGTTTTACAGAGATTAAGTTGCAAAATTACCTGCTCCAAGAACATGCTCGAAGCTTCTTGAACATAGTATGCTCCCGAATGAAACAATGGATCGAGAGTAAAAACCGGACGCTGTATCAGAAAAAAACCTTGCCTGCACCATGGCACAGAAATACCTGAAAAAGACTCAACAATCTTTTTTGGATTTACCCGTATTGACACCGGCACAGGACTTTGTAATGACTGCACAAACAGCTCTTTTTCTGATTCAGAAAGTGGTAATGACTCCAGAAATTCTATTGGCAACAACAAGTCTGTTATAAAATAAATTGTGGCTGTAAAAATACATGAATCTACATAGTTTTATATCACTCTGAGTTACAGCCATATTCTGAATTCCACATCACCTCCTCCTATGCTGCATTTATTATCTTTGCCCTGTTTTTTTAAAAATATGGATAGAAATTCGATTTTAGGAGTAGTGTTAATTATGGCTGTGTTGATTGGTTTTTCAATCTTCAATCAGCCTTCAAAAGAAGAACAGGAAACAGCAAAAAGAAAGCAGGACTCAATTGTATTGGTTGAAAAAAAGCATCAGGATAGTTTGAAACTTGCAGCCAAGTCTATAACTGCTCTAAAAGCAGATACAGCAGCAATTGCAGACACCTTAAACAATGACTCAATAGCGCAAACAAAAATCACAGACAATTTTGGAGCGTTTGCCTTAGCTGCAACGGGCGAAAGCAAAAGTATTACGCTGGAAAGTGATTTGTTGAAATTAAAGCTTAAAAACAAAGGCGGGCAGATAGATTATGTAGAATTAAAAAAATATAAAACCGGTGAGGGAAAACCTTTGGTGTTGAACAATGGAGATAGCTCCCAATTCAGCCTTAGCTTCTTTTCAGAAAACAGAATGATTTCTACTGGAGATTTATATTTTGATTTACCCGAAAAAGGAATCACCGTAACAGGTAAAGACTCGCAGTCTGTTTCTTTAAAGTTAAATGCAGGTGAAGGCCGTTATATTGAATATATCTATTCATTAAAAGGTGATGACTATCGTGTAGGCTTTAAAATTAACTTCGTAAACATGGGCACATTGGTAGCTTCCAATGCCGGATATATGGAGCTAAACTGGAATCAGAAACTATTGCAGCAGGAGAAGAGTCATCAAAATGAAAGCGCTGTTTCTACAATCTACTACCGCTATACTGACGAAGAAGTTGACCATTTGAGTGAAACCAAAGATGATGGAATAGAATTAAAAACAAAGGTTCAGTGGGTTGGATTTAAGCAGCAATATTTCTCCAGTGTATTAATTGCCGACCAGGCATTTGAAAGCCCGACAAGAATTAACAGTACTGTTATTGCCAACGAGGGTGCTGTGCGAATGATGCATGCCAACTTTACCATTCCTTTCAGTCATCAGACTAATGAAAGTACAGGCATGAGTTTTTATTATGGCCCTAATCATTATCAAACGCTAAATAAATACCACATCGGAATGGAAAAACTTGTTCCGCTTGGATGGGGAATTTTCGGCTGGGTAAATCGTTTTGCTGTGATTCCTGTGTTTAACGTTCTGAATAGTTTTAACATCAATTATGGTATTATCATTTTAATCCTAACTGTACTGATTAAAATTGTGTTGTTACCGTTAACATACAAGTCATATATCAGTACTGCAAAAATGAAAGTGTTGCAACCGGAAATGTCGGAGATACAAGCTAAGTTCAAATCCGACCCAATGAAACTGCAGCAAGAAACAATGACATTATATCGTAAAGCCGGAGTAAGTCCATTAGGTGGTTGTTTACCTATGGTGCTACAAATGCCAATTCTAATTGCCATGTTCCGTTTCTTTCCTGCATCTATTGAATTGCGGCAAGAAGGTTTTCTATGGGCAAAAGATTTGAGCACCTACGACTCTATTCTTGATTTACCTTTCAACATTCCATTTTATGGCGACCATGTGAGTTTGTTTACCATTCTCATGACGGTGTCAACACTCATCTATACACGCATGAATATGCAAATGACTGCTGCTACCAATCCATCCATGAAATATGTAATGTACCTGATGCCAATTATGTTTTTAGGTATTTTCAACAACTACTCTTCCGGATTAAGTTATTATTACTTTTTAGCAAATATGATTACCTTCGGACAGCAATACTTGTTTAAATCATTTGTTGATGAAAAAGCCATCCATGCAAAAATCCAGGAAAACAAAAAGAAGCCTGTAAAAAAATCAAAGTTTCAGGAGCGACTGGAGAAAATGGCTAAAGAAAGAGGAGTGAAAAAATAATAAAGTAAAAAGCAATGTAGTTATGAATAAAATTGTAAAAAATGTTGATGACGCCATTAAAGACTTTCGCGATGGCATGACCCTGATGGTTGGAGGCTTTGGACTTTGTGGCATTCCGGAAAATTGTATTGCAGCCTTAGTGCGAAAAGGTATAACCGGTTTAACTTGTATATCTAACAATGCCGGTGTTGATGACTTTGGTTTGGGTTTGTTATTGCAAAAAAAACAAATCAAAAAAATGATATCAAGCTATGTTGGAGAAAATGCAGAGTTTGAAAGACTGATGCTGAGTGGTGAAATGGAAGTGGAACTGATACCTCAAGGCACATTGGCTACACGCTGTATGGCCGCTGGATATGGCATGCCTGTAATTTTTACACCTGCAGGTGTAGGCACCGAGGTAGCTATTGGTAAAGAAACAAGACGTTTTACTTTTAATGGAGTTGAAAAAGAATATTTAATGGAATACGCCTTTGATGCAGATGCCGCCTTGGTGAAAGCGTGGAAAGGTGATACAGAAGGCAATCTAGTTTACCGTTCCACTGCACGTAATTTTAATCCAATGATGGCTATGGCAGGAAAAATAACCATTGCAGAAGTAGAAGAACTGGTACCTGCCGGCACATTAGACCCTGATCATATTCACACACCCGGAATTTATGTACATCGTATCTTTCAGGGCGAGAAGTATGAGAAGAGAATTGAACAACGAACCGTGAGGAAGAAGTGACTAAGTGATGAAGTGATGAAGTGATGAAGTGATGAAGTGACTAAGTGAGGAAGTGAGGAAGTGAGGAAGTGAGGAAGTGACCGAGTGAGGAAGTGACCGAGTGAGGAAGTGACCGAGTGAGGAAGTGACCGAGTGAGGAAGTGACCGAGTGAGGAA
>Ga0138256_10004811_pt1 | contig 14331 bp, 9 predicted proteins | sample KNB2016incub_MG_FD_105486 | JGI IMG/M metagenome (GOLD analysis project Ga0138256, IMG submission 105486) | Active sludge microbial communities from wastewater in Klosterneuburg, Austria - KNB2014incub_MG | ecosystem: Engineered > WWTP > Activated sludge > Unclassified | place: Austria...
CCAAGCACAAGCGAGTTGCTCGTGGTCACGCGCGCTTTAGGTCCGATCGCAGTGGCATTGCTTGTCGCTGATCCGCTGGCCTCCGCATTACTACCGATGGCGGTATTTGAATTTTGCACAGCCAATGCATTCAGTGTGTTTAACCCTATCGCTACATTATTATCACCTGATGTGAAATTCTCAAGGGCATTATAGCCCACCGCCACATTCTCTGATCCGGAGATATTGGCATTCATTGCCAGGTAGCCGACAGCTGTATTTGAACTACCGGAAGTGTTGTTTTCAAGTACATTAGACCCGAAGGCTGTATTTCGCTGCCCCGCAGCCGTAAGTTGTCGCAATACACTATAGCCTATTCCCGTATTATTCTGGCCGCTTGCTGATGTTTCGCCTGCATTTTGGCCCAGGAAAAGGCAATTATATTCTGCTTTGACTTCTATCATCGTCTGGAGCAGTACATTCCGACGGATCACCAATCGCTCTACTCCCCCAAGCCGGATCCGAAAGATATTCTCATTGAAATTCTTTTCTATCTGCATCTTGGAATCACCATCCGTGTCTTCCAGTACATCCGTATAGTCAAGGTTCCACTGTAATCCTTGACGCACCGGGATCATCCCTCCTATGTCTCCGTTCGTTTGATTGAATGCATTATTGGCATTGGTCCATCCGCCATTGGCGTTGTCAAAGAAGTAAAGTGATTTCATGGCATTGTTATACAAAAGCAAACCTGCCGGTTCACCATTCATGTCATTGATAGCAGCCTGGCTAAGTCGTGGCAATAGCAGTCCTCTCGTCGTGGAAGTAAGATCAAGGATTGCTTTGGTGTGAGGATTCGAAATACCAATTCCTACGCGAGGTGTAGTGATGGAACTCCCCAGGATCAATGCATTGCTTGAAGACACAATCGAATGCGCACCAATCGCAGTGGCATTGACGAGATTATTTGCACTCACAGCAGCATTGTAGCCAATGGTGGTGTTTTCACTTCCGGTGGTATTGGTGATCATCGCCTCAAAGCCCATTGCCGTATTGTTGATCCCGGTCGAATTATTGCGAAGGGCATTGTACCCGACCGCAGTATTCCTGCTTTCGGTGTTGAGTAATAGTGCATCACTACCGATAGCTGTATTTCTATTGCCCGCGATATTGTTATATAATGCTGAAGCCCCAAAGGCTGTATTGAATTCGCCAGTAGTGGTTTTGCCAAGTGACTGGGAACCAAATGCGGTGTTGCCAATTCCGGTTGTAAGATCCTTGAGAGCAAATGCACCAGTAGCTGTCACCCCGGAAAGGGAGATTGAATTGAGCAGTGATTGATAACCTGCAGCGGTCAGTTGGATCCCGGTGATGTTCTTATTAATAGACTCAAATCCAAGGGCGGTGTTATCATCGGCAATGGTATTATACTGCAGGGCAAATTTTCCGGAAGCTGTGTTGTTATCTCCGGTAGTGTTGGAAAATAAAGTACCAAAACCAACGGCTGTATTATAATTGCCGACTGTGTTATTCATGAGTGATGTGGCGCCAAACGCAACATTTTCATTTCCATTTGTATTTGCATGGAGCGACTTGAATCCAAAGGCCGTATTGCGGGTACCGGCCACATTGGAGCGCATAGCGAGGCTGCCTGCTGCGACATTGAAGCTGGCTGTGTTGAGGTTTAGCGATTGTTGGCCCAGCGCTATGTTAAAAAGACTGGAAGTGTTTGCTGATAAGGCTTTGCGGCCCAGGGCAATATTATTTGTGCCAGCTGTCATAGACAATAAGGCGGAGTCGCCGATGGCAATATTGATACCATTGGTCGTGGATGCACCTGCTTTGTAACCGAGGTAGATACCTCCATTGTTACCTGGAAATTCGATACGCTGTTGGTTGCTTGCATTTTTCCGGAGGACAAAGTGTTCTGTCCCGGCAAGATCCATGCGGATGACATCTTCATCAAGGCTTTCTTCAACTTGTATTTTAGTATCCATGTCAGCATCCTGTAACCTGAGCAGGGTAGGGCCTAATAGATGCCAGCTGCTTCCGGTATAGAAATAAAAACCGGCTTTTGTGTCAGTCTGGAATACAAGCAAGCCTGTCGCGGGTGAAGTGATCAGGTTGCGCTGCGCAAGGGTCATTCGTGGGATGAGCAGACCTTTGGTGGTAGAGGTAATATCCAGGATGGCGGAGGCGTGCGGTGAGGTGGTATTGATACCAAGGTTGGATTGGGCCAATGTAAATAGCGGGCAAACCATTGCCAAGGCAATGAATCCAATATTCTTTAATCTTACTGGAAAATTCACATGGTGAAAATAGATAGAATGGTTGCCATGAATGTCATCCGAAAGGGTGAATTCGGGTTGGGAGTAAAGAGATAAAGTTGAATGATTTAAGGAACACTTTTTGATCATCTGTATAAGGGATTGAAAACGGATTATGCCAATACAGAATGTACCGTTACTCCAAGTGGAGTGATCATTGTCAATTAAAAGCGTTCCGATAGCCATCAGGCGAGAGAAGTCAGGACAGGTACTGTTGGAGTTTAAAGAGGAAATAGCAGTTGACTAAACATTATACCTGACGGAGATGAACGAAATCTGGAATTAGCAATACCTTCAAGCGAATACTATAGCGAATTACCAGACCTGCATGCCAATCAACTCCGTTGGATATTATTTGTTCCACAGGGTCAATGCAAAAGTAAACCGATAACGTAAAATGAAATGACTACTGATGGCGCTTAAGACGATTTTGCTTTTTAATGTAATGATTGCGGTTATTTCGTGCAGTGGACAAAACGCGTCTAAAACTGAAGTCAGCACAATTCAATCACCCGTTGAAACAGGTGACACTGTACAAGCACTGGGAGATAGTTTATGGTATATGTACCAAGACAAAAAAGGTAATTATTGGTTTGGAAGTAATGGTGAAGGGGTCTATCGCTATGATGGGAAAATCATCCGGAATTTCACAACCAAAAATGGATTGAGCAATGACAGTATCCGACAAATTCAGGAGGATGAATTTGGAAATATGTATTTCTCTACAATGACGGGCATCAATAAATTTGATGGTAAAATATTTACAACTTTACAGCCCATAAAAAGTAAAGAATGGAAATTAGAAGCGAATGATTTGTGGTTTTATATTTTAGGTAAAAGGAATGAACATGGTCCCTATCGTTATGATGGAAAGGATTTATACAGTTTGGAATTTCCCAAACACTACCTGCACGATGAATTTCATAAAAATGGCATCAATCCATTTTTTAGCCCGTATGAAGTTTACTGTATCTATAGAGACCGTAAAGGTGCTATGTGGTTTGGCACTTCCGTTTTTGGTGCTTGTCGATTTGACGGACAATCTATAAAGTGGATGTACGAAAGAGATTTGACGATAGTTCCAAATGGTGGTTCTTTTGGTATTCGCTCCATTTTTGAAGATAAAGATGGGAGTTTTTGGATTTGCAACACCTTGCATCGTTACAATGTAAATATGGAAGAAACTGCCAATAGCGACCGACTCAAGTATCAAAAAGTAGTCGGAATTGGGAATGCGGAAATCTTTGGTGGTGATGCGTACATTTACTATTCATACATTTTAGAAGATGACAAAGGAGCTATATGGTTGACCACCTGGGATAAGGGCGTATTTAAGTATGATGGAAAAAAAATCGCCCATTATGCAGTTAAAGATGGTTCGAAAGATGTCAATTTGGTTTCTATGTACAAGGATAACCAAGGCAATCTCTGGCTTGGAACACCTGAAAACGGAGCATTTAAATTCAATGGCAACACATTTGAAAGATTCAGACCATAGCGATGGAAAGAAGTGCAGCCACTAACAGCACATTTGGCATCGGCAGGGTTCCTTGCTCCAAAGACAGTTTTTAAGATAGTAAACCAGTCAAAATGAAAAATCTGCTTCTATCACTTGCAATTATTTTCTTTTCATTTAGTATAAATGCCCAAAGCCCACCGTCTCCTATCCTGTTTATCTATGATGCCAGTGGCTCGATGTGGGGACAAATGGATGGAAGGACCAAAAAGGAAATTGCTTCAGAGGTATTGACAACAACCGTTGGAAATTTGCCAGACAACCAAAACATTGGCTTAATTGCCTATGGACATCGGGAAAAAACCGACTGCAACGACATTGAATACATGGTAAATCTAACCAATGGTTCAAAAGCCAATGTTACCAATGCTGTTAAAAGTCTCAACCCAACTGGCAAGACCCCATTAGCCCGCAGTGCAATGCTGGCTATAAATTCGCTTAAGGAAAGTAATAGTAAAGCAACCATTATATTGATTACCGATGGCATAGAGTCTTGCGATGGTGATATCTGTAAAGTAATTGCAGATGCTAAAGCCAATGGTATCGACTTTAAACTACACATTGTGGGATTCGGGCTTAAGGACGGTGAAAAGGATCAATTAAAATGTGCTGCACAGGCTGGTAGTGGAAAATATTTCGATGCTGATAATTCAGGAGGTTTAGGGGATGTATTAACCGAGGCCACAACCGAAACTGTCGACAAGCCAAACGGTAATTTTTCAGTGTACGCTGTAAAAAATGGAAAACCTGTAGATGCCTGGGTGATGCCAAAGAATTCCATCACAAAAAAAGATCTATCAGGCGCCAGGACGTACAGAGATACGGCATGGGTGTATCTACCCTCCGGAACATACGATATAGAAGTTAAGCCTTTAGAAAATACAGATATCCCGGGAACCACCATTTTTGTTGAGATGAAAGAAAACGAAATAAAGCATCAGGATGTAAGTTTTGATGGCGGCATTCTTGAGGTTTCAACAACAAATAATGGAGAACCCTGGGATGCAGTTGTAAGAATGTATGCTAATGAGACGGAAGAATTAGTCTCAACTGCCAGAACGTATGGCACAATAAAGCAGATGGAAGTACCACCAGGTTTGTATAAAGTCACTTATGCAGCACTAAATTTGGATGGTATTGATATAAATGTGGAGGTTAAGGACGTAAGGATAATAGCCAATGCAACAAAAGCAATTTCACATGATTTTAAAAGTGGTATTGTCAGAATAGGTGTCAAGACAGCAAGCGGTGAACTTATTGACGCAACTGTTAATATTTATGAAAAAAGTACGGGAAACAACGTTGCAGCAGGTAGAACGTATACTTCGGAGAGTAGTAACCCAAAGAAATTTGTTTTAAATCCTGGGATGTATGAAGTGAAAATCCTGACTTTAGGAAACCACAAAGGGAATAAGGATTCAGTTACTATTACTATCGAAGAAGGAAAAACCGTTGAAAAGATATTTTCTTTTTAGGTGTAGCACCACGAAATTCAGCTTTGACTTTAATACCCGCACATGTTATTGCTGCAATGGGTTATGACTCCTACTTCCCCTGGTCCATTTACCGTTGAAGAAAATGACTACGCACAGGAGATTGGCTTACCAAGCCAGGAAGTAGCGTAAGTCATGGATCTCACCCAAAGGTGTGATGCAATAGGACGTCAGAAATGGTCTCTTTGCAGTAAATGCCGGAGGCGCCCTATGAAATATCTTTTCCTATACGTCAGCTGTATGATCACGTCCATTAGTGGTACAGCTCAGGCCATTCTCTGGAATGGTGGTACAGGCAACTGGAATGTTCCTGCAAATTGGGATTGTAGTTGCGTGCCGGGAGTATCAGATTCAGTAACCATCATAAATGGAACTGTCACGATTTCTGCTGGATTTCCTGTGCTTTCTGAATTGATCATCGTTTCAGCCAACAGCTCGTTAATCAATCATGATACCATGGTCGTAGCTAATGCTGGCGCAGAGGGCCTCATCATTGAAGGAAGTTTTGAAAACCACGGAAAGTTGGTCATTACACAAGCACTCATTGCTGGATTGATGATCAAGAGTTCTGGTATAGTAACTAATCTTGGTATTCTCGAAATTGATTCAGTCGATGCAGCAGGAATAAGTATGGAAGGCACCGCCATCCTCATCAATGAGAGCGTCATCGACATCGTTGCTTATTACAACAGATTTGGCATCTATGATGAATCTGGTGGATATACTTTAAATGATGAAGGAGCAGTGCTCAATGTTTATGGGGGCTATCCCTTTGCCTCCGCCCTCAGTATTGATGGCCTGATGATAAATGAAGGAAACATCAATCTCTATCGGGGTGATTTTGCAGGGCTAGGCAAATTGATCAATCATGGTAATCTTTATATGGACCATCCCCTGGATGATCTGCAACAAGGCATTCAATTGAGGCGGATCATCAATGAAATGGATGGACATATTTCTGTTGCGCATACAAGTTCATGGGGTTTTGTATTTAACGATACCATCATCAATCGTGGATTGATTGAGACTAGCAACACGTTTACCGATGCTTTTAATATTGCGGGTACCTATGTTGTTAATTACGGCACGATATCCATTGATTCAAGCGGCCGGTTTTGAATACTGACAGGTCTCAACACGGTACTTCGTAATGAGAGTGGTGGTGTGATTGAAATCGCCAATGCCAAAGGTGCCGGATTACGTATCGAGCGCACCCAGCTATACAATAATGGTTTGATCACCATGGATACAGTTGGGTCAAACTTCTCTGCTGATACGGATCATGGGATCGAATGTGTGATCAATGGTAGCATGTATAATGATACACTTGGACAGATCATCATCGATAGTTGTTTTGCATCAGGGCTCAGTCTCGCTACAGCTTTTACTTCAGCCAACCATGGACTCATCCGGATTCGTCGTGCCCGTCAGAATGGCATCGCGCTGAGTTCCAATCATTCCTTTCACAACAATGGCCTGATTGATATCGATACATTGCAAGGTGTCGGGATCATACTGACCAGCACCACTACGGAATTCTACAATTCCGGAGAGGTGATCATCGGGCCCAAAATGGACCTGACGGACTTCAGTATTAACAATTCATGTTTTTTTATCAATGACACGTGTGGTTATATTTCGACTGTCAACAAGTTAAGGAATGGTGGCACGTTTACCAACCATGGTTTCCTCAAGAACCGATCAACCAATGCGCACACCTTTACAGCCGGTGGAACTACCACCAATGAAGGTGTGATCGAAGATTATACAGGCTTTATTTTTGCAAATGCCAATGTGGATAATCTCGGAATCATATTGAATGCACGCATCTCCACAGGATGTCCTTCCTATTCGATGACAAATGCATTGAGTCTGGGTGACAATTCGGATTATATAATCACTGGAATATATGCAGACAATCCGGCACGCAGCGAAGTGGCTGTCTATGATGCTCTCTCCAATAGCGCATTACAGTCAGATATTTTTCCTTCTACAATGGATTGGTTGTGGGTGTTTCAAAACGTTCATACTGCGTGTGAAGACACCATGCGCATGAAAGTAACTGTTGCTTGCCCGATAATGTGTAGCACAGGGGACACTAATTATTGGACAGGATGCCTAAACACCAGCGAGTGGGCATCTGCGGGCAATTGGACATCCGGAATTCCGATCATGACGGATGATGTAGTGATTCCATTTGTGGGTATCAGGCCGGATCCCCAGCTTTCGGTAAGCAGCATCATCCATTCCATGGCATTGAGAAAGGGGACGGAGATTGTGCTCCAGACGGGAAGTTTGCTCAGCATTGAATAAATTTGAAGAGAACACGACAAATTCAGGCGGATGAATTTGGAAGCATATCCTTATCTTCAATAAGAGGCATCAGTACCTTTGATGGCCTTTAAATAGTGGTTACCTACTGATTCTTTGAAACAAATTGCCATGCTTTGAAAAGGAAAGTCTGGAGGTTAATATCTTTTTTTCAGAGATCCACTGACTGTACTTCGCCAAGCCCCTTCCATTTGCAACCTTGACAGGACCGGTTCCAACATCTCATAGTATACCAATAATTGAAGAATTGAGCCCTATATTTGTCGCAAACTCATCGTACGTCCTGATAACATTCAAGTGAAGAAAGTCAAGACAAGTACAATTGGAAGCAGAAGTGTAAATATGAAATGGTAAGGGAATACGATACTTCGCAAGTAGTTGGGGATTGCTGATTCTTTTATTTGGCAAGCTAAAAAAATGATGTATGAAAATCTATGTAAAGAACATGGCTTGTGAAAGTTGCACATAAACTATATGACAGCAGCGTAGTCCATTTATCATCACAGTTTAAAAAGGCTACAGGATTGACTCCATCTCATTTCAAGGCATTGAAAGAAAGAAGGAGAATCACCATTCAAAACATTTAAGTATCAATACGCTGTGACAATTGGATCAGTTTGGGTCACGCCGTGCAGCCGGTAGCGTTTTTCAACAGCCCTGCCAAAAGGGTGGCGATGGTTTAAAAGTATTCTTCAAAATAAAAGCCAATTATTAGATTTGCGCCTATGTTCGGAAACCTACTTTTTGGCCTAACCACCCTTACGTATATCGCACTAGCCGTTTACAATATCCAGAAACTGAATGTACCGGGGGAGCGGCTCGTTGGCGCAAGTATGATAGCGTTTGGGTTAATAGCGGCCTATATTGTCTTCAGTTTATTTCTAACCATTGCCATTGCCTCCAGGGATGGGTTTAACTGGATCTCCAGTTCCGCATCCTCCCGCAATATCGTCATTGGTATACTTTGGTTTGGCATGGTAGCCGGTGTTGTTTTTTGTTCTATGCTCACTACAGAATACCAAAACGATCAATCCACAGGTATTTTCCGTTTAATTTCCTTACCGGTTTATTTTGGAGGCCTCTGGTTGCCATTACTGATGTTGGTACCGTATGCCATCTTATTAAATTCCGGATGGCGTGATTCGCTTTCCCCGATGGTCTATAAACTTCCATTATGGGTAGCTTGTATAACCGGAATCTTAATCCTGATGACGCCAAAAATAGTCACAACATTAGGAATTACCGTTCCAAAGAAGCAAGTCGATAATAACCAGGTCGAAGCAGATATCAAAAGTACAATTGACAACCAATCATCCATCAGCGACCTTTTAGCATATACGCAGTATGAAGATGAGCGGTACCGGATAGCAGCATGGGCAAAAATAAAATCAGATCCAAATTGGGAAGGTGAATTGATCAAGTTGCTGGAACATGATGACGAGTATGGGCATCATTACTTTCGGTTTGTTTATATATTCCTGGATGATAATAAAGTTGATCATCCTGATCGTTTCATTGCACCGGTCAATACCTCCATTGCTACGATTGCGGCAGAGGTGCAACGGGTGCTTAATAAATCATTTCTCTATTCGCCTGATTTGTCAGTGCTGAATATTGACATCATGTGCCGCGTGATGGACGAGCAGTTTAAAGATAGCAGCAATGTATTCCGGCCAAACATGCTGAAATTACAGGAAGCTTTGGATGCGCCACCTTTGGAAAGGCCTGATACAGACCCGGATTTTACTGCATTGCGTAATACATATCGGACAGCTGTAAAAAATTGGTTGGGGGAGCATGAAATGGGCTGATCACCATCTACCGACTTATCCAATAACAGTATTTTCTACAGTAAAGATTTCCGACCTTTAGACTAGATTAAAAACCAGAATTCTTGCCGAAGACAAATTACCGTGTATACGTTATCGAATTATCCAAAAGGGTATATTCAGAAAATGCAAGGTTTCGGACGGCCAATCCTCAATTCAATGGCGTGCTCGAATGTCTGTATGTCGGCATGACAAGTAAAGACCCAGAAGAAAGATTGAAGCAACATTTGACTGGATATAAAAGCAAAAAGGGATATACCATTTCATCGAAGTTGGTAGAGAAGTATGGCCGCTATCTTCGACCTAGTCTATATGATCCTATTAATGCAAACCCAATGACCAGAAAAGAAGCCCTCACGATGGAAGAAAAGCTTGCCCTGGATCTACGGAGACAAGGGTATGCGGTTTGGTTTAACTGAGAATATTGAGAAATTCAAGTTTTAAATTGGGTGGGAAGATCAATCACTGTTAGCATTGAAATAACAAAGGATTTTCAAAAGTTGCCTATTCATGTTCAGCAACAGTATATCTTACGGTGCTAACATAGCTAGTGCATTATGCATAAGAGGATCATATTGTTACTGTCGGTGATGTCTTTCATTGTTTCTGTGCATGCGCAGGTGTTCACGGACAGCAACTTACCCATTGTCATGATCACTACAGATAACAACTGGCCTATTCCGGATGAGCCCGGTGTGCTTGGATCGATGAAGATCATCTATCGCGGACCTGGATTGAGAAATTATGTGACGGATAAGGATTCTATTCAGTTTTTAGATTACAGTGGCAGGATCGATATAGAGATACGAGGATCCTCTTCACAAGTGGTTGATAAAAAGGCATATGGTTTTACGACCCTCAAGCCTGACAATGTCACTAACAATAATGTCAGTCTGCTGGATATGCCAAGTGAAAATGACTAGATGCTCAACGGCCTCGCTTTTGATCCTTCCCTGATCAGGGATTATCTTTCTTTCAACTTGTCAAGGCAGATAGGCCAATATGCCAGCCGCACCGCCTACTGTGAAGTTGTGCTTAACGGAAACTACAGAGGGCTTTATGTCCTTGCAGAAAAAATCAAAGTAGATAAGGGCAGGGTCAACATTATCAAAATGGAGGAGGACGACAACAGCCAGCCAGAATTATCCGGGGGATACATAGTCAAATCAGATAAGACGACCGGTAATGATCCTGTCGCCTGGTCCATGTCAAGTTATATCGGATCCAACGACAATGAATTTATTCATCATGTTCCCAAACCGGATGAGGTAACCATACAGCAGAGCAACTATATCAAATCTGTTTTTCTAAACTTCCAGACAGCGTGCACTTCTGGAAACACATCTGCTTATACAGGATTTCCTTCTATGATCGACATACCTTCTTTTGTCGACTTCATCCTGATCAATGAATTGGGCAGTAACGTGGATGCGTACACCTATAGCACCTTCTATCACAAAGACAGGAACGGTAAATTGAGAGCAGGCCCTGTCTGGGATTTGAATCTCACGTTCGGAAATGATCTTTTTGTTTTCGGTCTTGACCGGAGCCATCCGGATGTCTGGCAGTTTTCCAATGGCAGTTTGGAAGGTCCAAAATATTACAGAGACCTATTTTTTAATGTGAAGTTCAAATGTTATTTATCCAAACGCTGGCATGAACTTACTCAACCAGGCCAGCCATTTAATCTGTTGAGCCTGGACAATTATATTAACGATATCGTGGAGTTGATCAGTGAAGCAGTTCCCAGAGAGAATGCCCGCTGGGGTACTATTGGTGACCATCAGGAAGAAATTGCATTGCTGAAGGAATGGCTTCAGTTACGGATTCCATGGATGACAAGTCATCTTGGTGGTTATAGTGCTTGCCAGAATGTAATGACGCCTCCGTTGGTATTAACCCGGATCAATTATCATCCAAGCACATCTGTTGCTTTTCCGGATGATGATAAACTTGAATTTCTTGAAATAACTAATTCCGGTTCTTCCAGTATCGATCTGACGGGAATTTATTTTGGTGGAACAGGGCTGGTATATCAATTTCCTGCAGGCGCACAGCTTTCTGAAGGAAGTGCTATTACGATTGCAAGCGATTCAATGACATTTAAGGACAAATACGGCGTGGCACCTTATGGCCAGTTTACCCGCAACCTTTCCAATGCGGATCAGGATCTCAAACTATCCGATGCATTCGGAAATGAAATAGATCATGTCCATTATTACGATGACTTTCCATGGCCGGATGCGGATGGCAATGGGTCAATCCTTCAGCTGATCAGTGACACGCTTGATAACAGTCTTGCTTCAAGTTGGATGGCTGTTGACGATAAAACAGTGAGCTCGAATTTTCCCTCCATTGATCCATTGATTCATCTTTATCCAAACCCCACAACAGGTCAAGTGCAGATACATGCCGGGGAGGTTATGACAAACATTGAAATCACGGATCTGCAAGGCGGGGATCTGGCAACTTTCGCTGTACATGAAAACGATTTTTCGTTTGACATATCGTACCTGCAAGTTGGCATGTATTTTATCCGGGTCATTATCGCACAGGATAGGTGGATCGAAAAGATTTGCAAGAATTGAGTGGATAAACTTTGTACTCGCGGTATCGCCTGTTGCAAGGTCAATTGTCAATTGTCAATTGTCAATCGTCAATCGTCAATCGTCAATCGTCAATCGTTAACAACACTATAGCAAATTAAAAAATTCACAACATGAGTAACAAGAATAAGAAATTGTCAGCAGGGGAACGTGATGGACTCCTCAAGATATTGAAAGCGCGTTTTGAAAAAAACATGAGTCGCCATAAAGGGCTTGAATGGGCCAAGGTGCAGGCAAGGCTGGAAGCAAATGCGGGGAAGTTGTGGTCACTCAGTGAAATGGAAGAGTCCGGTGGCGAACCGGATGTAGTAGGCCATGATAAAAAGACGGGCGAATTCATTTTTTATGATTGTTCTGCTGAAAGTCCTAAGGGTCGTAGAAGCATTTGCTACGATCATGAAGCGCTCGAATCACGTAAGGAACATAAGCCTCAGAACAGCGCTGTGGAAATGGCTTCCGACATGGGGATTGAACTTTTAACGGAAGAGCAATATCGCGAGTTGCAACAACTCGGAAACTTCGATGCCAAAACATCAAGCTGGGTGAAGACTCCTATCGCCATAAGAAAACTTGGTGGCGCTATCTTTTGTGATTATCGGTTCGGCACTGTCTTCGTGTATCACAACGGTGCAGAATCCTACTATGGGGCCAGAGGGTTTCGAGGTTCCTTGAGGGTCTGAATGCAAGTGCACAACTGTGCCCTCACCAGGAAGTTCATGTTCGTTTGATGAAATATTATAAGGGTTTTCTGCAAAAGAATTTTTTCTATATTTGATTGTCTCAGGCCATCAACAGTTCAGATAATACCCCAGCCTGAGTAAATCATTGATATTCAGTTACTTTTTTTTGTCCTTATCTCAACCATCAAACCATGAAGCGCATAGACTTCTTAAAATTAGGGGCCATGGCAGCAGCCCTCGGACCTTTGGATTCGATATTTTCCAGCAGCCTCGGCAGGATCAATCTTGCATCCTTCCTTGAAAATAATCCGCAGGATGTTGCAAAGGTGAGTGCCACCGTGCAAAATGAATTCACGGAGCTTGTCGAATGGCTTGCGAAGAATGGCTGGGTCGACTATCTCAAGCAAGTGGCCGGAGTCAATTTATCCCTAAACGGTCAGGCCCGTAATGCGGAATTGCTCAAGGACCTTGACGCCGCTACCCTTAAGAAATTAACAGAACTTCCTGACTCCGGATTTGATGATTTTGCCGGGATGAATCTGATCAAGCCTGGTTTCCCTGCTTTCAGTTTGTTGTATCACGCACTCGCTAGCCCCAGGGTGAGATCATCCAGTATAAAAGCCTATCCTGATCTAGCACAACTGGACACGTTGGAAAACTACATATACGCATTGGCTGAATGGGAGCATCTCAAGACTGTCTATAATCTGTCTTCCAATGAAGACCTGGTCCTGGCTGTATTTGCATATGAGTATCGTCCAGCCTTTAAAACGCCACACCATGAACACGCAGATCTTGTGTATTCAAGGACTGGTGTGGCAAGGGTAGGCCAGAATGAAATGAATTTCGATCGTATCAACCGTTGCTTTACAAACAAACCAAAAGATGGAATTCCTGTTCAGCGATCTGCAGTAGTACCTGCCAGATATGGCCTGTTTATTGCGAAGCGCGTCAAATCCAGTGAAATTGATTTGATGACCACCGGCGTGTATAAGCCTGGTGACAAGTTTGATGACAGCGGTGATCCACAACGTACCTTTCTGCAACCTATCCGGAAGGTATTTCATAATGACCTCCTCTTTGGAGAAGCTAAACTTAGTTTCAAAGAGATGCACAGAAGCGAGAAACTGGCTAAACTGGTCGAACATACGGATCTTACTTTTTACAATAATGTCAAACCCACTGTTCGTGATTCTTCACACCTGATCGTGCAGGATTCTAAAACAACAAATGTTCGTTCGTCCTTCCTGGTGATTTCGCAACCGAATGAATTGATCCGTATTTCAAAAGAAAACAACAAGCCTGTTTATTTTTGGGTGCCCGCCATAATTCCCGGTGAGGATGGATATTCGCGCAACCGGTATTTTACAAGTTATAATACACAGGAAGTACAGGATGTTGAATTACTGGTGCCTTCGAAAGGCAAGAATAAGTATGAGAAAATACCCAATCAATACAATGAACCACGGACACAGCCATTGTTCCTGAACATTTCACATGAGCAAGACACTGTAAATGGAATGGGGTATCGCGAAGTGATCAAAGATGATGCATTCGAGAAACGGCTCAA
>Ga0138256_10004812_pt1 | contig 14329 bp, 7 predicted proteins | sample KNB2016incub_MG_FD_105486 | JGI IMG/M metagenome (GOLD analysis project Ga0138256, IMG submission 105486) | Active sludge microbial communities from wastewater in Klosterneuburg, Austria - KNB2014incub_MG | ecosystem: Engineered > WWTP > Activated sludge > Unclassified | place: Austria...
CGCTCAATGGCGTACTGGCCCCGCAGGGCAGCGCGTACCGAGGCGATTTCGCCAGACGGGGTGGGGGCAGGCGCAACAGCGGTCATAGTGTTCAAGGTGTACGTTGGCGCTGTGCGTCGGGTGTCAGCCCAGCTGGTTCGTTAGCATACCCCGTGGCACTTGCATCCTGCAGCGGTGCCAAACCCGAACCGTCGTGAGAATTTGCGTGTTCCGAACATCAACGAGTGCGGCAGTCGGCCTGGTGATGCTGGCCATAGCGGGGGTGGCCGCCTGTGGTCTGTCCGCTTGTGGTGATCGTCCGGCGGCCCCTGCCGCCGACAGTCTCACCTCTGCGGGCACACCGATCGAGCTTGAGCGCACCGACAGTGACTACCTCTCCGAGCCGCTCGCCTTTACGACAGGCGCCTCGTCGACGTTCGTCTCCGACGCCGCCAGTGGAACGGTGCTGGAATATGCGTCTGGGGGAGAGTTTGTGCGCCGCATTGGTGCGCGTGGGAACGGACCCGGACAGTTCGTCGGTCCCACGGCGCTCGCCGTGGTGGGAGACACCGCCCTGTTGGTGGCGGACGCCGCCTTGCGACGGATCAACGTGTTCTCGCTCGACGCTGGCGTTGCGCGCGGCGCGTACCGGGTCGAGGCGCAGGCGGCGAATCTTGCTGTGCGTACCGATACCATCGTGATGGGCATGCAGGATCTCGCGCAATCCACCAGCGCGGGCATCCTGATTCTCGGCGATTCGATGGTGCGCCGTATTGGGGCCCTGCCCAAAACGCTGCGCGCCTTTCCGCGGATTGCCGAGAACTATCCGCTGTCCTACGCGGTGATGTCGGGCGATGTCATTCGCGTGGCCTTCATGGGATCGGACCAGCTGTATACGATCGACACGCGCGGGGCGCTCCGCGACTCGATCCGACTACCAGCGCGTCATCGCATCGGCGTTCCCAACGACCTCGATGCTCGACTGGCGAATCCGAAGGCGCGAGGCAGCGAAGCGGCGCCGGCGTCCGTCCTGTCGTTTGTCGGTGCGTTGGCCGATCAATCGACCGTGTTGGTGCACGTGGATTTTGCGATGCAGAACGGCGCCGTGGGTGCCCGCGCGTGGCTGTCGCGCATCGACGCGGCCGGACGTGTCACGTGCAATGATGTCGCCGTGCCAATCGCTGCAGATGCCCGCGCGGTGTTTGCACTGCGCGGCGATACACTGCTGGTGCTGCAACATCGGGCGCGCGCGGTGACCGGTGTGATGGCCACGACGGTGTCACGATATCCGGTGCCGCGCTGCTGACCTGACTGCACAACGGGGAGGCCGATAGCTCGGCCTCCCCGTTGTGATCGTCCTGCCACTGGTCCGTGCGGTGTTCAGTCCTTCGGATCGAGCATCGTCTTGATCTGATCGCGCACATCGGACAGATGGGCGCGTGACACCCGATCGCTGGTCTTGCCGATGGCGGCAGCGAGCTCACGATCAAGCGTGCGCATTTCTTCCTTGATGAGCGGGCGGAAGTCACGCGTGTTGGGCTGTGTCAGACCGAGCAGTGCCGCCAACTGCGCATCCTGCGCGGTCGGGGGTGCCGGCTTGATCTTCGCGGCCATCGCTTCCACATACGTGGCCTGCAAGCGACGGCGATACGCGTCGATTGGCGCGCCGGTGTAGATCTCTTTCCAGAGGCCGCGGCGCAGATCGTCGAGCATTTCCGTGAGCGGATACACGTCGCTCTTGTTGGTGCCCATGGCTTCGAATTCGACCATGCGCTGGAGCTTCGCGTTGGCAACCAGTGACGAGAGCGTGCGCGCCTGCGCGCCGCTGACGCGATTGATGTTGCCGTCCGATTCGATCTTCCGGAGGATGTCCGGCTTGATCATCGCGGTCGGTGTCGCGAACACTTCGTCATTCAGGAACTTCACGGCTTCCTTCTGACGGGCGCGTGAGACCGGCGTCCACACCGGTCCGCTCTGACTGACGGCCTTCTCCTGCTTGTTGAGACCGCCCACCACACGCGTGACGTGCTGCGCTTCGGTGGCCCACTGGTTGAGCACACCGGAGTACGTGGTGCGCAGCAGCGAATAGTCGGCCGTCTTGTCGGCGGTGGACGCCGGGACGACGAGATCGACAATGCGCTTGAGGTTCTTGAAGCCGAGTCGCGTGGACTTGACCGCGTCCGCGTCGCCGATCGCTTCAGACTGTTCACCCGGATCGACGGCGCCGCCGCCGAAGCGATACCAGGGCACCGTGTCCTGCATGCGCGCCCAGTCATCAAGCGTGGTCTTTTCATCTTCCGGACGCTTGGCGCCGGCGATGGGGGTGTAGCCCCACTTCACGGCGAACACGTCGTACGGTCCAACCTTCGGCACGAGATTGGACAGCGGAATTCCGTCTTCGGGCTGCGCGATGTAGTTGAAGCGCGCGTAGTCCATGATCGACGGCGAATGTCCCATCTTGGCGACCCAGGTCTTCGAGCGAATCGAATCGACCGGGTACATCGAGCTGCCCTTCATGTTGTGCGGGAAGCCGAGCGTGTGACCGACTTCGTGCGCGGCGACAAACTGCACCAGCCGTCCCATGAGCGAGTCCGGGAACGGGAATCGCTGCGCGCGCGGATCAAGGTGTCCCACCTGCGTGAAATACCAGTCGCGCTGCAGATCCATGATGTTGTGATACATCTGGACGTCGGCGTCGATGATTTCACCGGTGCGCGGGTCGAGCGTGCTCGGTCCCACCGCATTGGCCACCGGCGACGGCAACCACCGCACCATGGCGACGGTGGCGTCTTCTCCGGAGAAGTCGGGATCGTTCGGCGCGTCGGCCGCGACGATGCCCTTGGAGAAGCCGGCTTGTTCGAACGCGCCCTGCCACTCTTCGATACCACGGCGAATCCACGGCTTGAGCCATTCCGGCGTCGCGGGATCGACGTAGTACGTGATCGGCTTCTTGGGCACACACAGGTTGCCCACTTTCTGATCAGAACATTCGAGCCGCCACCGCGAGATGTACCGTCGCGGCAGCACCCGCTGCTCGGCCGATCCAAAATCGGTCTTGCTGGTGCCGAAGAACCCAACGCGGGCATCCATGAAGCGTGGCATCATGGGATCGTCGGGCAGCCGAACGAGCGAGAAGGTATACGCTTCGGTCGTGGCGCCGCCGGGTCCACCGAGGTTGAGGCCGGGGATGGCGATGCCACCGGCCGCGCCGCGTGTGAACGTCTGGCTGGCCGTGACATTGACGTTGCGCGAGAAGGCGGCAAACCGTTCGATGAACGAACGCGACGCATCGACGTTCACGCGCTGACCGCCGCCGGCGAATTCCTGAATGCCGCCGGTGAACATGCGCGTCACTTCGATGACGGCGGCGCTGTCCTTGCCGTACGATTCGACATTGAACGCCGCGATGATCGGATAGAACTCGATCAGCGCCATGGCGCGTCGTGTGGAGAGCAGTGAATCGGTCGCGACGTTGTTGAAGTTGATGTCGCGCATGAAAATGCGATTTTCGCGCCGTTCAAAGCGGACCACGCGATCGGGTCCAAGCGTCCCGTTGATGCCGATCCCCGCGGGCGTGCCGGCGAGCACGGTGGTGACGACGAAGTCGCGGCCGAGTTCCTTGGCGGGGAGTTCGAAGTACAAGCGCGAGCCGACCTGGTGCACATCGAACACGCCCTTTTTGGACTTGGCGCGCGGTGTGATGACCTGCGCGTAAGGGCGCGGGTTTGGGTCACCGCCGGCGCCGCCGAGTCCGAGGTTGGCGAGGTTGGGGAGTCCGGCCGGCGGCTGCCCGCCGGTGGTCGGGGTGCCGGGCGCTGGGGCGCCTGGCGTGGGCGCGCCCGCGTTGCCAGCGGGGCGGTTGGGAGCGGGCGTCGGCGCGGTCGCCGGCTTTTTCGCCGGCTGACAGGCGGCGAGTACCAGCCCTGCCGCGAGGAGCGGGAGGGAGCGGATTCGCATTGCGGGTTGGATAAAAGAAGGAGCGGCGAACCCCAAGCGGGCGCGGCCGCTTTCAGTCTACGCGATCGGAGGGGGGTGGGACAATTGGCGCGAGTGCGCCGTTTCGCCGCCGGACGGGTTGGTTATGTGCTTGGCATCTTTGGGGTGCGATGGGCCAGTGGGTGGGGAGGAGTGCCGATACTCGACGTAGCTGAATGCCACACGTCGTCCACTTTTTCTACAATCCCACTCTCATGATCAAGCCTTCACTCATTGCCTCGCTGATTGCGTGCGTCGTTCCGGCGATCGTGCTCGCGCAACATCCGGTCGCCAAGGCGGTCGCACCGACGGCGAGCAAGCCGCCGATCGTAGCGCACGACGCCCCTGCGGCGGTTGCTGTGAAAGGCGCGCACACGGCGGATGCCCACGCGGCGGTGGCGCATCACGCCACCAGTTCGTGCAGTGCGCTGACACAGATCACCGAACGGGGCAGCGTGTTTCCGGAAACGGCTGGACCGGGCTTTGCCTCATACATCGACCCGAGCGTTCATCGCGAACATGCGGAACGGGTGATGATCGGATGCAAGTCGTTCGTGGCGCCGTTTGCCTCGCTTGATGGGACGCTGGGCCCGATTGCGATTGGCGACGAATCGAACATCCAGGACAACGTCGTACTGACTGGCAAGTTGGTGGTGATTGGCGATCATGTCAGCATCGCGCATGGTGCGACGATTGTCGGTCCCGCGACCATCGGCGCGCCGAAGGGATTGCCGGCGTTTGTCGGATTCAATTCCGTGGTCGATGGCGCGACGGTCGAGCCGGATGCGATGGTCACGCATCTCGTGAAGCTGTCGCCGGGCATTGTGATTCACTCGGGGATGAAAGTCCTGCCGGGCAAGTGGATTCGCACGCAGGCGGAAGCCGATGACGAATCGCTGGGCAAGGTGACCAAGGTGACCGATGCGGATCGCGAGTTCATGCACGGGGTGTTGCACGTGAATGGCGCGTTCGCCGCGGGTTACGCGGAGCTCGCGCAGATTTCGCCATCGCAGTTGCTGGGCGCCGGTCGGGATCCGGGTCACTCGGATTTCAACCACGATGCGGACATGCCCACGTTTGCCGGGCATGCCGAAGCCCATCCGGAAATTCAGATGCGTATCGTCGGTGGCGTGCGCATGGATGATCCGCTGGTGGCGCTGCTGGCCAAAGTCGGACGTGATGTGTCCATTCGCGCCGATGAGGGAGAGCACTTCCACTTCGGTATCGTGGGCCGCCTGCAGGATCGTGTCACGTTTCATGCGCTGGAGCACAGCGACATCGACATCGGCAACGGCGATCAGTTCGGATACCACGTGGTGGTACACGGTGGTCCGGATGATGCCAGCCTGCCGCACGAGGTCACGCGCGTGGGTGACAACGTGACCGTGAAAGACTGGGCGGTGGTCTTCCGCTCCAAGATCGGCGCGAATGTCACCATCGGCGTGCGCGCGTATATCGATGGGTCACATCTCGCACCAGGCACGATCGTTCCCGACCGCACCATCATGATCCGCGACAAGATCGTGGGGTTGGTCGAGTGGTGAGCTGACCTCGATCCACGTTCGCACGGTTCGGTTCGGTGCGGACGGCTGACGGGGCCTGGGACACTGGGCCGACGAGCATTCCTTCGCTGGTGCCTCGCGCTTCGCGCGAGTCACGGCGCTCGGAACGAGTCGTCGGCCCAGTGCCCCAGGCCCCGTCAGCCGTAGCGGCCTTGGTGCGGGAGGGAGCAGAGATGCGCGTACCACGTCGACGTGGGTGTGTGCACGCGCTGTCCGATCACAGGCGTTGGCGCATACGACGGCGGGGCGGGTCGGTGAGCCCTACCGCCAACGACTCGTTCCGAGCGCAGCGCAACGCGCGCAGCGAAGGAATGCTCGTTGGCGGTAGGGCTCCCCGACCCGCCCCGCTCCTCTAACCCTCAGAAACCTCAGTCCTTCGGGTCGAGCATCTTGCGAATCTGATCGCGCGCGTCTTCGAGGTGCGCGCGGCTCATGCGATCGGAGGTTTTGGCGATCGCCGAGGCGAGATCTGCATCAAGTGCGCGCATCTCGCTCTTGAGAATCGGGCGGAAGTCCGCCGTGGACACCGGTGCTGCGGCACCCGGGCCGCCACCACCGCCGCCCGCGCCCGCCGGAGCGGCAGGCGGATTGATCTTCGCGGCCATCGCTTCGAGATACAGGCGCTGCAGGCGCCGACGGAACGCGTCAATCGGGGCGCCCGCGTCGATCTCTTTCCAGAGACCCTTGCGCAGGTCGGCCAGCATATCCGCCACCGGATACACGTCGCTCTTGTTCTTGGCCAGCGCTTCGAGTTCGATCATGCGGGCCAGCCGATCGTTGCTCACCACGGATGACAGAGAACGCGCCTGTGCATTGCCGACGCGATTGAGACTGCCACTCGCTTCGAGTTTGCGCAGGATGGACTCATCGAGCAGCCACGTGGGCGTGGTGTAGGCGTTGTCGAGCAGGAACTGCAGCGCGTCCTTCTGGCGCTTCGGTTCGACGTTCCGCCACACGGGACCGGACTGGCCGACCATCTTCTCCTGCTTGTATTCGGCGCCGATGATGCGGGCGACGTGTCCCATCTCGGTGGCCCACTGGCCGACGGTGCGGCCGTAGAGCTCCTCGAGATTGTCGAACGTGTCGCCTTCCTTCCAGGCCGTCGCCGCTTCCAGCATGGCCATGACACGCTTGAGGTTCTTGATGCCGAGCGTCGTCGCCTTGACCGCGTCGGCGTCGCCGATCGCTTCGGACTGTTCACCCGGGTCCGCGCCGCCGGCACCGCCGTCGTTGGCAAAGCGGTACCAGGGAATCGTGTCCTGCATCCGGGCCCACTTGTCGAGCGTCGGCTTTTCCGCTTCGGGCGACTTGGCGCCGGGAATCGGCGAGTAGCCCCACATCACTGCGTACTTGTCGTACGGTCCGACCTTGGGGATGAGATCATCGAGGGCGATGCCGTCTTCGGGCTGCGCCACGTAGTTGTACCGCGCGTAGTCCATGAGCGTCGGCGTGTGGCCCATCTTGGCGACCCACGTCTTCGAGCGTACGGAATCCACCGGATACATCGAGCTGGCTTTGAAATTGTGCGGAAAGCCCAGCGTATGTCCCACTTCGTGTGCCGTTACGTACTCGAGCAGGCGTCCCGTCAGCGAGTCGGGGAACGGCAACTTCTGTGCGCGCTTGTCGAGCGGGCCGACCTGCGTGAAGTACCACGACCGCGTGAGATTCATGACGTTCAGGTACGTCTGGACGTCGGCGTCGATGATCTCACCGGTGCGGGGATCCTTGAGGCTGGGACCGACCGCGTTTTCGGTGGCTGACGGTAGCCAGCGCACCATCGCGACGGTGGCGTCTTCGCCCGAGAAGTCCGGATCGTTGGCCGGCGGCTCGGCGGCCACGATGCCCTTGTAGAAGCCCGCGGCTTCGAAGGCGGGCTGCCAGTCTTCGATACCCTTCTTGATCCAGGGCTTGAGCCAGGCCGGCGTCGCGGGATCGAGGTAGTACGTGATGGGCTTCACCGGCACGCAGAGATTGCCGACTTTGCGGTCGGAGCACTCGAGGCGCCAGCGGGAGATGAAGCGCTTGGTTTCGACGCGCTGTGTGGCGCCGGAGAAATCACGCTGCTGCACGCCAAAGTAGCCCACGCGATCGTCGAGCAAACGCGGCTGCATCGGCACATCGGGCAGCTTGGCGATGGAGAAGGTGTACTTCTCGGTCGTTGGCGCCGTGGCGGCCGCGGCGGCACCGCCGCCACCCCCGCCGCCACCCGGAGCCCCACCTTGCGGCGTGAAGCTCTGCACGGCGGTCACGTTCACATTGCGCGAGTAGGCCGCAAACCGTTCGACATAACTGCGTGCCGCGTCGACGGTGGCGCGACGGCCCAGGGCCGTGTACTCCGGCACCCCGCCGGTGAACATGCGCGTGACTTCGACCACGGCCGCACTATCGGGACCGTAGGCTTCGATGTTGAGCGCCGCGAGGATCTTCGTGACGCCGATGAGTTCCGCCGCGCGCTTCTGTGACGCGGCGGTGTCCGCGATGATGTCGCGATAGTCAGCTTCACGCACGAAAATGCGGTTGTCGCGGCGTTCAAAGCGCACGAGGTTGTTGCCGCCCTGCGTGCCGCGAATCCCGATTTCATCCGGCGTGCCGGCGAGCGTGGTGACAATGACAAAATCTTTGCCCAGCTCGGCGCGCGGAATTTCGAAGTACAAACGGCTGCCGACGCTGTGCACCTTGAAGACGCCGCTCTTGGTGACGGCGCGCGACGTGACGACGGTCGCGTAGGGACGCGGCTGCGGATCCTGCGCCGCATTGCCACCGCCCTGGGCGCCGGGCTGTGCGGCGCCTCCTGCACCACCACCGGGGGCGCCGCCACCGGGAGCACCACCGCCACGACCGGCGCCGCCGGCAGGCGTGGTGTTGGCGGGGGCAGCCGGAGTCGGCGCCGGCGTGGCGGCCGGCTTGGCGCAGGCGGCCAGCGCGAGTCCGGCCGCGGTGAGAAGAAGTCTGTTGGAGCGCATGGGGAGGTCGAAAGGAGGGCGATTCGCGATACAGGACCGGCGCTCCGGCCCGAGTGTGCCGGGCACGGCTGGCAGAAAGAGTAACGCGGCGTGTCGCCGTCGCGCTGGGCGAACGTCGTGGATCGCAGCCCGAGCGACGTGACGTCGGCGGCGTCGGCGGCATCGGCGCGCACGCACCGCTGTGCTCGCTCGACTGTGCATTCGTCACAAAGGGACCAGTTACCGAAACGCGACCGGTGCGCTAACTCTGATTGTCCACTCCCCAAATGCCTTCATGCGCATGCGGTTGGGCACGTCGTCGCCCCCGGTTTGATCACTTCCCTTCTCGACACGGAACGCGCGTTATGCGGTCGAAGCTGTCACTCGCTTTGTTCTCCACTTTCCTGCTCGCCAGCTGTCAGGATTCGCCCACCACAACGCCCAGTGAGGCGCGGCGCGAAATCGACGTGAGCGCGAGCGTGCAGCAGAAGACCTACATCGTCGTCTTTCGACCAGGCACGGTGAGTGCGTCGGCCACAAGTCGCACCATGGTCGCTGCGGCCGGTGGTACGCTCGAGCACACGTACAGCGCGGCGATTCAGGGCTTTGCGGCGAAGATGACCAGTGAGGCGGCGCTCGCGATGGGACAGCGTCCCGAGGTGGCATACGTCGAAGAAGATGCGCCGATGCGCGCATCGACGACGCAGAGTCCTGCGACATGGGGACTCGATCGCATTGACCAGCCGCTGCTGCCACTCAACAACAGCTACACCTATTCGACGACCGGCACCGGCGTGACCGTGTACATCATCGACACGGGCATTCGCACCACACATACGCAGTTTGGCGGACGCGCGCAGATGGTGCTCAATACCACAGGCGACGGCGTCTTTTCCGACTGTGACGGGCACGGCACCCACGTGAGCGGCACCGTTGGTGGCAGCACGTACGGGGTGGCCAAGCAGGTACAGTTGCGCGGTGTCAAAGTGCTCGACTGCGGCGGCAATGGCACCACCTCCACCGTCATTGCCGGCATCGACTGGGTGCGCCTGAACGCGGTCCGTCCGGCGGTCGCCAACTTGAGTCTGGGTGGCGTCTACTCGCAGGCGCTCAACGATGCCCTCACCAACGCGGCCAACGCCGGTATCGTGTTCGCGGTCGCTGCGGGCAACGACAACGCCGACGCATGCGCCGTCTCGCCCGCCAGCGCGCCGGCCGCGCTGACGGTCGCGTCGACCACCACCAGCGATGCCCGCTCGAGTTTTTCCAACTACGGCAGTTGCGTCGACCTGTTCGCACCGGGCTCCAGCATCACGTCGTCGTACCTCACGAACGACAACGCCACGGCCGTGTTGAGCGGCACGTCGATGGCGTCACCCCATGTGGCCGGTGTGGCGGCGCTGTACCTCGAGAGTAACCCGACGGCCACCGTCGCACAGGTGTCGTCGGCGATAGTGAACGCGTCGTCACTGGGTCGCGTCAGCACTCCCGGCACGGGGTCGCCGAACAGACTGCTGCAGCTGGTTCCGGTCGGCGGCAATCAGCCGCCGGTCGCGGCCATCACGGCGCCGACCAACAACACGAGTGTCGTGCAGGGCACGAGCGTGTCGTTTGCAGGCACGGGAACGGATCCGGAGCAGGGAACGCTCACTGGCACCGCGCTGCAGTGGACCAGCAATCGCGATGGCAGCATTGGATCGGGCACGGCGTTCTCGAAGTCCAACTTGTCGGTAGGCACGCATACCATCACGCTGACCGCCACTGATGCAGGTGGACTCACCGGCACGGCGACACGCACGCTGGTGGTCACGGCAGTATCCGGAAACCAGCCACCGGTCGCGAACTACACGTGGACATGCACGGGTCTCAAGCCGAGGCAGTGTCGCTTTGATGCCTCGTCATCAACAGACGACGTGGGCATCGTGCAATACTCCTGGACGTTTGGGTTTGGCACCTTTGTCGTCAATACGACCAATCCGATTCAGACCGTGACCTATCCCGCCGCCGGCACGTTCACCGCCACGCTGACGGTGACGGACGGCGCCGGACTCACCCACGCAAAATCGCAAAGCATCATCGTTCCGGGTGCGAACACGGCGCCGTCGGCCGCGATCACGTCGCCGACGAACAACACGAGTGTGCTGCAGGGCGCGAGTGTGAGCTTTGCGGGATCGGGGACAGATCCGGAGCAGGGCGCGTTGACGGGCACCGCACTGCAGTGGACGAGCAGTCTCGATGGCAACATCGGATCGGGCACGTCATTCTCGAAGAGCAACTTGTCGGTGGGCACGCATACCATCACGCTGACCGCAACCGACGCGGGCAATCTCACCGGGACGGCAACGCGCACGTTGATCGTCACGGCGCCCAATCAGCCGCCGGTGGCGGCGATCACCGCACCGACCAACAACACGAGTGTTGTGCAGGGCACAAGTGTGAGCTTTGCCGGAACCGGGACCGATCCAGAGCAGGGTGCACTCACTGGAACGGCGCTGCAGTGGACGAGCAATCTCGACGGAAGCATCGGAACGGGCACCTCGTTCACGAAGAGCAATCTGTCGGTAGGCACGCACACCATCACACTCACGGCCACTGACGCGGGGAATCTCACCGGCACGGCGACGCGCACGCTGATCGTCACGGCGCCCAATCAGCCGCCGGTAGCCGCGATCACGTCGCCGACGAACAACACGAGTGTCGTGCAGGGCGCGAGTGTGACGTTTGCCGGAACCGGGACTGATCCGGAGCAGGGTGCACTGACCGGCACGGCACTGCAGTGGACAAGCAATCGTGACGGCGCGATTGGATCGGGCACCTCGTTCTCGAAGAGCAATCTGTCGGTGGGCACACACACCATCACGCTGACCGCGACCGACGCGGGCAATCTCACTGGTACGGCGACGCGCACGCTCATCGTCACCGCGCCATCGGGCAACCAGCCACCGGTCGCGAACTTCACGTGGACGTGCACCGGCCTCAAGCCGCGGCAGTGTCGCTTCAACGCCTCGACATCAACCGATGATGTCGGGATCGTGCAGTATCAGTGGGCGCTCGGCTTCAATGGAGCGATTGCCACGACGGTCAACCCGATTCAGACCGCGACGTACCCCGCATCGGGCACCTACACGCTCACCTTGACCGTCACCGACGCCGGTGGCCTGACGAGTTCGCGCACCCAGATCATCACGGTCCCGTAAGACGGAGCTGACGAGGTGGTGCGCGTCACTTGAGGACGCGCACCATCCAATCAGCCAGCGCGCCGAGCATGTCGGGATTGACCTTGGGGTTTTCCAAACGCGAGTAGCCGCTTGGCAAGCCGGACGGATCGCGCAGAAAGAGGTGATTAGTGGCCGGAAACTTTCTGAGCGTCACGTCGCGATTGCCACCGGCCTTGATGGCCATGACGAGTGAATCGGCCTGCTCGGCGGTGACCTGTCGATCGGTTGCACCCTGCAGCACGAGCACCGGTTGTTTGACATGCGTTGCAGTGGGCACCGGATTGTACGACAGGAAGTAGCGCACCCACGGCGTGGCCTTGGCCATCGAGTCGAGCGTTGCGGGCACCGATTTCCAGATGGAGTCGCGTTGCGCGGCGGTCAAACCCGGTGCGCTGTCGATACCTTGGCGATACTGGAACTGAATGATGCGACGTCCGTCATAGGCCGGTCCGGCGAGCAGGGCGATGCCTTTGAGTTTCGGATCACTGGCCGCGATCATGGGGGCAATCAGTCCCCCTTCGCTGTGGCCCGCGAGCGCGATGCGCGATCCGTCGATGTCCGGGCGTGCACGGAGCCACGCGATAATCGAGCGCACGTCGTCGGCGAAGTCGGCGCTGGTGGAGTTTGCCGCACTCTCGCGACCGCTGGATTCACCGACCCCGCGATCATCGAATCGCAGCACCGCGATGCCTCGGCGGCCGAGCGTGTCGGCGATCTGCCGAAAGATCGCGTAGCCGGGCACGATGGAGATGCGACTATCGCGTTCCTGTGGGCCGCTGCCGCTGATGGTGATCACCACGGGCACCGGCGCCGAACGCACCGGCCGCGTGAGTGTGGCCGCAAGATCGTAGCCACGACCGCTGGGAATGCGTACGTGTTCAGCCGTATACGGTGCGCCGGCCGGTGCATCGTAGTTGACCTTGCTGGTCGCCGGATTCAGGGTGACGCCCGCGCGCATCACGCGGGCGCCCTGTCCGGGCAGCAGCACGTATGCCGGCAGGCCATCGGCGCCCTGCACGATACGCATGTCCGACGTGGCGAGACGGAAGGTGGTGGTGTCACCGACCGTGGCCACGGTGGCGGTGAAGGTCTGGCCACCCGAGGTGAGAAAGACCTCGATGGACGGTTGCTTCCCCAAGCGCGCGTACGAGGCGAGCAGGGCGGCGTGCAGCACCGACGCGTTCACCAGCGGCGTGGCGCCGGCCTTGGTGGACATTGCCTGCTTCGTGCGCTGGGTGGCCGAGGCGAAATCGACATACGCGCTGTCACCGCGAATGTCGACCGTGCCCGATTGGAGCGGGTCCGGGCTCGTGGCAGCAAAGATCTTGAGTGTCAGCACGCCGAGCCGCTGGTTCGCGTGCGCGTGCGACCACTCGATGCGCGGTTGTCCCTTGAGCGCCAGCACGCCACTGATGGCGTTGGCGGTCGTGGTCACCGTTTCCGTGCCGAGCGTGTCACCGTTGTCGCGCAGATAGTGATACGCGATGGGTGAGGTGGGCGCACCTTGCGCACGCGCGGCACGCGCCACAAAGAGCCCTGCCAACAGCGCGGCGATGGCCGCGGCGAGGACAACGCCACCGAGCCGTGCACTACGACGGAACGCTACAAAAAGCATGAGAGGTTCGGCGCACGGAGCGCCGCGGCATTATGCGGGTTCCGATCCGCCCAGGTCATCGACAGGCGCATCCGCCTGCGAGGGGTCGGTCGGTGCAACTGATGGGATGGCGTCACGACGCGGCGTGCGTCCCGCGTCACGGAGCGCACGCCGCATCAGGAACTCGATCTGCGCGTTGAGGCTTCGCAGGTCGTCGTTCGCCCAGCGCTGGACCGCGTCGAGCAACTCGCGGTCCACACGCAGGAGAAAGGACTTCCGTTCAGCCATGAGACACAGACTCCGATCGGGTCACGGTGTTACGTGTACAGCGTGCCGGTGTTGACTACCGGCTGCGCGGCGCGGTCCGAGCAGAGCACGACGAGCAGGTTGCTCACCATGGCCGCTTTCCGCTCGTCGTCGAGCGTGACGATGTTCTTGGCGCTCAGTGCGTCGAGCGCCATCTCCACCATGCCCACGGCGCCTTCGACGATGGTCTGTCGGGCGGCGACGATGGCGCTGGCCTGCTGCCGCTGCAGCATCGCGGCGGCGATTTCCTGCGCGTAGGCCAGATGGCTGATCCGCGCCTCGATCACCTCGACCCCGGCCTTGGCAAAGCGTTCACGGAGCGCTTCGAGCAGGCCTTTGTTGACTTCGAGCTGGTGCGTGCTGAGTGCGATCTCGCCGTCGCCGTGTGAATCGTACGGATGCGCGGAGGCGAGTGTGCGCAGCGCCGATTCACTCTGCATGGAGACGTACTGCACGTAGTCGTTGACTTCGAAAATGGCTTCGGCGGTGTCGATGACCTTCCAGACAACGATGGCGCCGATGTCGACCGGATTCGAGCGCGCGTCATTCACCTTGAGCTTGTTGGTCTCGAAGTTTCGGACGCGGAGCGAGACGGCCTTTTTGGACATGAACGGGTTGGTGAACCAGAGTCCCGACGTCTTGACGGTGCCTTTGTAGTTGCCGAAGAGCGTGAGCACCTTGCCTTCGTTGGGGGCGACGGTGAACAGGCCAGGCAGGCAGAGGCAGAGCCCGAGCAGGATGGCCATGCCGCCA
>Ga0138256_10004813_pt1 | contig 14327 bp, 8 predicted proteins | sample KNB2016incub_MG_FD_105486 | JGI IMG/M metagenome (GOLD analysis project Ga0138256, IMG submission 105486) | Active sludge microbial communities from wastewater in Klosterneuburg, Austria - KNB2014incub_MG | ecosystem: Engineered > WWTP > Activated sludge > Unclassified | place: Austria...
GAAAATCCCCGCGAGTGGACCGAGGCAAATATACAAACAATGCAGGGCCAGCTTCAGCGGCTGGGCATCAGTTATGACTGGTCGCGGCAGATCGCCGCGCACCGGCCGGAGTATTACAAATTCGACCAGTGGTTCTTCTTGAAGATGTACGAAAAGGGTTTGGCGTACAAAAAGAAGACACAGGTCAACTGGTGCGAGACAGATCAGGCAACGCTCTCAAATGAACAGGCAAGCGGCGGCCTTTGCTGGCGGTGCGGGAACCCCGTAACTAAAAAAGACCTCGAGCAATGGTTCTTCAAGACGACGGCATATACCGACCAATTGCTGGACGACATGGCCGATATCGAGAAAGGTTGGCCGAATAATGTGCTCAAACGGCAAAGGGATTGGATCGGGCGGTCGGAGGGCGTATTCGTTGATTTTACTATCGCCGAGTCGGACATTCACATCACTGATTCCGGCGACAGCGACGATCTTCCGAATAGCCGCAAGGCTGAATTCATTCGGGTTTTCACGACCCGCATTGATACGATCTACGGCGCAAATGCGATCGTTGTTGCGGCCGAACACCCGGTCATAGTGCGTCATACGCCTGAAATGGCACCGGAGGTCTTGGCAAAGATCCAGGAGATCCGTGCGTCTAAGATGAATCCGACAGATTATGAGACCGATGCGGTGAAGGACGGAGTCGATACCGGGCTAAAAGCTGTAAACCCGTTCAGCGGCGAAACACTGCCGGTATGGGTCGGCAACTACGTGATGATGGAGTATGGCACAGGAGCCGTCATGAGCGTTCCGGCCCACGACGAGCGCGATTTCGAATTTGCGAAGAAATTCCACTTGCCGATCCGCCAGGTTATTTCTGAACCTAACCTGGTTCACGAGCACAATACAATGCAGGCGATGGCTTTGGAGGTTCCGCTGACCGACTACGGTGTATTGGTACATTCTGATTTTTGGAACGGAAAAACGAGCGAAGCGGCAAAGGCGGAAATGGCAGCCTTCGCTGAAAAGAACGGATTTGGCGAACGGGCAACCACATACAGGTTGAGGGATTGGGGTGTTTCAAGGCAGCGATTCTGGGGCTCGCCGATTCCGATAATTTACTGTAACGGTTGTGGATTAGTGCCGGAGAAATATGAGAATCTGCCTGTGGAATTACCGGATACCGCCATATTTACCGGCGCCGGAGAATCTCCGTTGGCAAAGGTGCCTGAGTTCGTCAATGTAATTTGCGCGAGCTGCGGCGGCATGGCCAGGCGCGAAACTGACACAATGGATACGTTTGTCGATTCGTCATGGTATTACTACCGCTACACTGACCCCAGGAATGGCGAATTGCCGGTCGCATCTGACATCGCGAATTACTGGGCGCCCGTCGATCAGTACATCGGAGGCGACGATCACGCGGTGATGCACCTGATCTATGCTCGTTTTTGGACAAAGGTGATGCGTGACCTCGGGATGGTCGGTTTTGATGAGCCGTTCAAAAGATTGCTGACACAGGGAATGGTTGTTGGCGAAACATTTTTTGATGACTCGACCGGTAAACGAAAGTATTACATGCCGGCAGATGTTAATGTGACTCGGGATGAAAAAGGCAAGATCATTGCCGCCGCCGGCCCGGATGGAACAGTTCTTAGGCATTCGATCGAAAGGATGTCGAAATCGAAAGGAAACGGCGTGGACCCGGACGAGATGGTCGAGATCTACGGGGCCGATGCGGCGCGGCTCTTTGTGATGTTCGCGGCACCAATTGAGAACGAACTGGTTTGGAATGAAGCGGGCATCGAAGGTGCGGTCAGGTTTCTTCAGCGGATCTGGAGATTGGTTTACAAGTGGAAAGATCATTTGTCAGTTCCAACATCTGAAACCGACGGGCCGGAAATGCCGGAATCAGGGTCCGCCCCCGATGCCGCCGTTGGTTATGACAGGGCCCGCGAACTGAGGCGAAAGACGCATCAGACGATCAAGCGGGTCGAGGAAAGTTTAGAAGGTTTACAGTTCAATACGCCGGTTGCGGCATTAATGGAACTGTCGAACGCGATCAGCGATCTGAGTGTCGAGCCTGCCTCGGCCGGCAAGGCAGAGATCTTTGCCGTCCGCGAGGCGGTCGAGGCACTGGCACTGATGCTGACACCGTTTGCCCCGCACGCGGCAGAGGAGATCTATTCTATCGTTGCGGCGAATGACAATGGTATTCTTGCTAATGACGCCAGATTTCCGGTATTTGTCGCCGATCTTGCAAAGGCCGGTGAAATTGAGATACCTGTACAGGTGAACGGAAAACTGAGAGCAAAGCTGCTATTCCCGCCTGAAACGTCCGACGACGACCTGAGGGCCGCTGTACTGGCCGACGAAAAGGTCCGCGAGTACACTGACGGCAAGACGATCGCGAAAGTTGTCGTAGTTCCGAAACGGTTGGTCAGCATCGTCGTCAAATAAGAAATTTCATTTGGCAATTGGTGGGCCGGAGATAGCATATCGCTTTTTCCTTGCTTGAATTTGTTAAAGAAACTAGAATTATCAGCGAGGAGAAACGGCAAAAAATTCCACTTTTGACAGTCAATCCCGAAAAGGTGCTCTAACTTCCTGTTTTTTCGCGTTTACATAGTCAGGACGCAAAATGAAAGAATGCCAGCTTTGTAAAAACTGCTACACCGACGAGGTTGCCACCTGTCCCAAGGACGGGATGCCGACCATGCACACACTCGTTGGCGAGCCGGTCCTTGAAGGCAAGTATCACATCGAATCAAGGCTTGGGCAGGGAGGCATGGGCGTTGTTTACAAGGCAAGGCATGCGTTCCTAAAGACACAACTCGCGATCAAGATCATTCTGCCTGACCTCGTTGGCAACGATCCTCAACTTGTAACCCGGTTTAGACAGGAAGCGTTGGCCGCCGCGGCCATTCGTCACCAGAATGTGGTCGGCGTAACAGATTATGGCGTGATACAGGGTTCAATACCGTTCCTCGTCATGGAGTATGTCGAGGGGGAATCGCTGCACGACATGCTCACCCGCGAAAAGGTCCTTTCGCCCGAGCGAGCCCTCGAAGTTATGTCGGCCATTTGCGCCGGCGTTGGTGCGGCCCACCACCAGGGCATCGTCCACCGTGACCTGAAGCCGCTTAATATCATGATCTGCACCGACAAGCCAAACATGTCGCAAGCAGTCAAGATACTCGATTTCGGCCTTGCAAAGATTAAGTCAGGCGAGCTGCTCGGTTCATTCATTCAGGCCCAGACAACAGGTTTGATGGGGTCGCCGTATTACATGGCGCCCGAGCAATGGGCCGACGACGAACCTGATTCCCGCTCTGATATCTATTCGCTTGGCGTAATGCTTTTTCAAATGCTGACCGGCGACGTGCCGTTCAAGGGATCGTCGATTCCGGCGATAATGAAGAAGCATATCAGCGATCCGCCGCCGACCTTCGTTGAGCTGAACGTTCCGCTATCGATCGAGGTCGAACAGGCTGTCAGGCACACGCTACAGAAAGAAAAAGAACAGCGAACGCCGTCAGTCGAGCACATGATCGCCGAGTTGAAGTCGGCGGTCGAACCGGTGCCGATCGGAATTCATACGACCGGCAACGCCGCGAGTACGGCGACGATAAACATCAAGACCACGCCGGCACGTTCAAAGGTATTTATTGACAATGTTGCAGTCGGCGAGAGCCGGGATGACGGATGGATCACTTTGTCGGGCATTCAAACCGGAAACCATCGCTTGCGGGTCAGCCATGACGGATTTGAGGACTGGCAAACGGACCTGGATTTTGACGGAAGCCCGAAACAAGTGACGGCCGAGCTTCGTGCCGGCCAAACACACGCCGCATCGGCAGCCCCGACGGTCGCATTTAACGCGGGCGAATACAATACGCCGCATAAACTCGCCTCAACCCAGGGCGGCCAGATGGACATGCAAAAAACGTCCGTTCAGGTCTGGGAGACGGGTGATCAGGCATCGGCCGTTCACTCGATGCCGCCAAAAAGGAGCGGGTTCCTTTCGCCAATGGTGATCGGGGCAATTGCCTTGATCGGCCTTCTTGTATTTGGCGGCGTCGGCGTTGGCGGGGCATACATGGCGGGGCTGATCGGGGGCAAAACCGGCCCCGGGACCAATTCCGCAACACCCACGGCAGTACCGTCGCAGAGTCCGGCGCAAACCTCGATCAAGCCGGATATGGTGGACGTGCCCGGCGGGACATTTCAAATGGGCTTTGGCGACGCAAATTCAGTTTCCGGGCCGGTCCATCCGGCGGAAGTAAAGAGTTTTGCAATGGATAAGCATGAGGTTACGGACGCCGAGTATCTTGAGTTTGTCAAGGCGACGGGCCATACGCCTCCAAGCCACTGGGTGAACGGTGCCCCACTCGCAGGTACAGAGAAGAGGCCGGTAAGATATGTTTCATTCGAAGATGCCGAAGCATTCGCTAAGTGGCGTTCCGAGCGTGACAAGGCAGATTATCGGCTCCCGTCCGAAGCCGAATGGGAATACGCTGCCCGCAACGGCTCAAAGGCGACACTTTATCCTTGGGGCGACAAATGGAATTCAGCCGCGACGGTGATGGGCGTTGACGGATCGGAACCTATTGATGTCGGCTCGAAGCCATTGGGAAAAAACGACCAGGGAATTGTTGACCTGATGGGAAATGTTTGGGAATTGACCAGCTCAAGCCTGGAGCCGTATCCCGGCAATAACGCGGTAGATGTGGAGAAGAAGCCCGGCAAAAGAATTGTGCTTCGAGGCGGTTCTGCTCACGAGGACGCGGTAAAACTTAAGATCAATGCCGCTTTCAGAGTGGACGTTGCCGCCGACCAGAAAGAGAAGACCGTAGGCTTTCGGTTGGTCCGCACGCTTTAAGCGACGGCCTTAATGCGTTTCTAGGCGTAAGGATTCGTTTCTTTACGCTTTTTGTTTTCTCTTGTATCTGCTTCCACCGGCAGGTCCGGGCTTTTATTCGAGCCAAATGAACATAACTTTAGTCGAGATCACTTCCGCCGGGAGCAAGCCCGAAGTATCGTTCAACAGGGCGCGCGTGCGCGTTGGCCGCGAAGGTAATGACTGTGACGTCGCCTTTGATGGAACGCTGCACCCAATGGTGTCGCGACAACACGCCGAGTTTCGCTGTGAGAACGGCAAGTGGATGATCGCCGACCTTGACTCAAGCTACGGCGTATTTGTTGACGGAACACGAATTTCGGCCCCTCTTACGCTAAAGGCGGGGAGCAATGTTCAGCTCGGCCCTGACGGCCCCAGGCTGCTGGTCATTTGGTTAGAGGCTGAGGGCGGCATGACGGAGGCAGCGGCCCCTTCCGTCGCTTCTCCGGCACCGCCGGTTTTCGTCCGCCCGCCGGAAATCGTTCCGCGACAGGCTTCACAAGAGCCTAAAATAAAGCCGGCTGCCCAGGAATCGTGGGAAATGGGAGCCGCCCCCGCGGGACCCAAGGCGTCCTCGACCGCAAGTAAACCTACTCCGCCGCCAGTTGTTCCTAAGCTGGATGGTTCGTTGGAATTCGTCGATGAGCCGAGCCGGCCTTCGGTGAAACTTGACGGCGGTACGGCCTGGCTCGGGCGTGACGCATCATGCGCCGTAGTGATCGACGGCCAAGCCGGAATGGTGTCACGCCGACATGCTCAGGTCCGGGCCGAAAGCGGCAGTTTTTTTATCGAGGACAACAAAAGTTTTAACGGAACGCTGGTAAATGACACGCGAATTTCGTCACCAACTCCGCTTCGGCCAGGTGACCTGATCCGGCTTGGCATAGGCGGGCCGCTTTTGCGTTTTGCTTCGACTGATGCCCCGGCAGAACGGGGAAGTGTCTCAAGCTTCAACATCTCGCCAATAGTCAGTGTCCAGAAGGGCCAACAACCCGCTTTGCCATCTGGTTCCAACACGATGATCGTAGATCGTGAAAGCGCCGAGAAGCTTCGGGTGATGGACCGGCCGGTGCAGGCCCAGCTCATAATGTCAGTTCCGTTTGGAGAAAAGAGCCAGCTGAACATCGGACGTGACGAGCGAAATGAGATCAAGTTGGACGGCCTTCAAATATCTAACCGGCATGCACGGCTCCTCCTGACCGGAAACGGCGTCGCGGTTGAAGACCTGAAATCCACCAACGGCGTTTATATCAGCGGCCAACGTGTTAGCCGGCAGATGATACAACCGCAAGACGCTGTTCAGATCGGTGCATTCCTCCTGTCGGTGGATGCGGCAATGACCGTCAATATTTTCGATACGCGTTCGCGAACGCGTATCGACGTCGTTGATATAACGCGGACCGTAAAAGATACTTCCGGCGGCGGCCCGCTTTCGCTGCTTGATTCGATCTCGTTGTCGATCCAGCCAAACGAATTCGTCGGCGTATTGGGCCCGTCGGGTGCAGGAAAATCGATGCTCGTCGAGGTTATGAACGGGATGAACCCGGCGACGAGCGGCAATGTTCGCATTAACGGGCTGGACCTGCATCGACACTTTGATTCGATCAAGCAGTCGATCGGCTTTGTGCCGCAGGAAGACATAATCCACCGCGAACTTAGTGTTTTTCGCACGCTCTATTACGTTGCGAAAATGCGCCTTTCGCGTGATGTTTCGTCTGCCGAGGTAAAAGAGATCGTCGAAGAAGTACTGGATATGACCGGACTGTCGGAGCGGCGCGACGTGAGGGTCAGCAAACTTTCGGGCGGCCAGCGCAAAAGGGTTTCGATCGCGGTCGAGCTTATCACCAAGCCGTCGGTGATCTTCCTTGACGAGCCGACATCAGGCCTGGACCCGACAGCCGAGGAGCGGATAATGAAACTTTTCCGCCGCATTGCCGAATCCGGCCGGACCGTTGTGCTGACCACGCACGCGATGGAGAATGTCAATCTTTTCGACAAGGTCGTAATTCTGATGGGCGGAAAGCTCGTTTTTTACGGAAAACCTGACGAGGCCCTTTCACACTTTAAGGTGCCGGGCTTTAAGGCCCTTTTCGATAGGCTGGACGAGCCGGTTGAAAAAGGTGTTGACGAACATGGTGAATCGTATCGCCGCCAGATCACCGATAGCACTGCCCGGACTTGGGCAGATAAATTCCGGGCGACACCGCAATTTCGCGAAAATGTTCAAAAACCGCTGAATGACTTAACCGCTGCTCCGGCCGGCGGAACGAAAAAGAAGCATCGGCTAGGAATTTTAGGCACCGTTGGCCAGTGGGCGACGCTTTCACGACGGTATCTTGAAGTTTTATTTAACGACAAGCTGACGCTTTTCATTTTACTCGCTCAGGCCCCGATCATTGCACTGATGACCTATTTCGTTATGGATGGCGAACGGCCGCGCGATTTTGTTTATTTTGTCCTCGCTCTCGTCGCTATGTGGTTTGGTACGTCGGTTTCCGCCCGCGAGATCGTTCGCGAACGCGACGTTTACAAGCGCGAGCGAATGGTAAATCTCGGCCTCTTTCCGTATTTGGCATCGAAACTTTTTGTAATCGGGATCATCGTAACTGTGCAATGCCTGCTGCTCTTTGTGCCGTTGAAGATCTTTGACCTCGCCGGACTGATGTCGATGCCGGGCGAACTCGGCGGAGTGCCGCAGTTATGGGCAATGTTGTTGACATGTGCGGTCGGCGTGGGAATCGGGCTATTCGTCTCGGCGATCGTGCGAACGTCTGAGATGGCCACTAGCCTTGTTCCGCTTATCCTGATCCCGCAGCTATTGTTTTCGGGACTGGCCGGCATTCCGACAGGAGTTAGCAGGGCCGTCAGTTTAACGATGCCGGCCGCCTGGTCTTTTGACACGATGAAGCGTTTTTCGACGCTCGACACACTTGAACCCGAAGGGGCCAATGCCAATGGCAAAACCAAAGGATTGGGCCTGTATAAGTATATCGAGGCGGAAAACGAGAAGATCGTCGCTAAAGCGAAACAGGATTTTGAGGATCTGAGAAATCAGAACCCTGCCTCGTATCAGGGGACATCTAACGATCAAACAGGCAGGGACGACGTTTCAGCGGTTACGATAAAGAAGATACCTGACGACCTGAGCGGCTATGTGACATTCATCCATCCATGGATGAATGAGGTTTTGAATCAGTTCATATTGGTGCTAATGTTTGGTTTAATTACGCTTGCGGCCTTGCTGGTTTTGCGGCTAAGGGATTACTGAGAGGAAGTAATGAAGTCAGCTTTTAAGAGAGTCTCATTGATAGCTATTTTTACCGCGGCGTCGATGCTATTGTCGGCCTGCGGCAATACGGTCACATCGCAGAAAGGCCCGGTCGATGATCCGCTGCCTTCACCGGCATCGGGCAGCCAGCCGTCAACCTCAAAGAAGGGTTTCGAATACCCGAAGATCGCCTCGGCGGTGGCGACCGCCCAGATCAAAGGCCTTGACGGAAGTGTTTTCACTATCAACGACAAACAGGGAAAGGTGATGCTTCTAAATCTTTGGGCCACTTGGTGCGGGCCGTGCCGTTCAGAGATCCCGGCGCTTGCTAGAATGCAGGAAAAGCATGGAGCACAGGGATTTGAGGTGCTTGGCCTGAACACCGATGACGAGGACATTCAGCTAATAAACAATTTCGGGGCCGAGCTGAAGATAAACTACCCGATCGCCTATGCCGACACACAGCTTCAGTCATCGCTGCTGAAGATCAGTAAATTTCCCGGCATTCCGCAAAGTTTTTTGCTTGACCGCGAGGGGCGGCTGAGAGGCGTATTTCGCGGAGCCAACCCCGCGGATATTGCAAAGATGGAAGAGGTTGTTGCAAAAGTGGTAAGCGAATCAGGTGATGCTCCGCCGCCCTCAGTGCAAGAGGGAAATGTTGATAATGCCGATAAATAATCCGGCATTCGCTGGCGAGTTAAGTTCTTTCGACCGATGCCGGAAATTCAGGAGTCACTAAAATCGTTTTGAAACTCGCGAGGCTGACGAGCCCGGGTGCGGCCCCTTTCGGCTTGTTAACAAATTTTTTCTGTGTGTAGTGTACCGCCGCTTTTACCTGCGCCTTGCCCTGGCTGTAAAAGGCGGCAAGCTGGGCTGCCTCAAATAGCGTAGCCTGCGGGATCTCGACGCGATTGGGGTTGCGGACAACAACATGCGAGCCCGGATAGTCGGCCGCATGCATCCAGGTATCCAGCGATCTGGTCAATTTGAAAGTAAGTACGTCGTTGTCCTTTGCCTTTTTTCCAACTAAGATCTCAAAGCCGTCTGACGAACGGAATTTTCTCACACTTGAATCGAATTCATTTACTTTTTGCCGTGTAACAGATTTCCGCGGTCCGGCCTCAGGCCTCACATTGAAGGCCTCAAGATAGGCCGTGTCCTCTTGTTCGATTGCCTCACGGGTTTTCTGCATCCGTTGATTCAACTCGTTCAATTCCGCAGAGAGTCTTTCGAGCCTTTTGCTTGTTTCGTTCGCCGCGTTGCGAGACTTTGTATATCGGCGAAAGTAGGATTCGGCGGCTTCAGTAATAGATTGGTCCTCATCGGCGGCGATCGAGACCTCGGTGAGGCCGTCATCGAAAAAATCAATAACGACAAACTTGCCGACCTCGCGGCGTGCCGTTGCGACGTTAGCCAATAGCAGGTCGCCGCGCCGTTTCCATTCGTCCGCGTCTCCGTGGCCGACCAGGTCGGCATTGAGCTTTCTAATTAGTTTATGCCGCTGATCCAATTCAGCGGCGACACGCCTCAACGCAGATCCGGCAAGTTCATCAATCTTCTTCTTTGCGGCTAATTCCGCGTACAGTTCCTCGATAGCCTCCGATGGTGACCCGGCCGCGGTTGCGGCCGCGAGATCTTCTGGTCCTGACCGTTCCTTGACCGCGGCGCCCGGCCGGCCGGCCGGCGGCAAATAGTTTTCGCCGATCGCTTGTCCATCGCCTAACGTTTCGCGAACACGGTCGAGAATGACACCGGCATTGTTGATAAGGAATAAGTTCGCGGACTTGCCGGTAAGCTGGGCGATAAGGGCGTATATTCGACGCTCGCCGATCTCGTCGTCAGCTTTGAATGAAAACCTGACAATTCGTTCGCCTTCGTCGCGTTCGACAGACTGAAGCACGGCCCCCGAAAGGTGCTTCTTCAGCATCAGGGCGAAAGGCGAAGGGTTTCCCGAACCTTTTTCCAGGTCTCTAAGCCTCCGACGGATCAAGTAGATGCTCGGGCCGCCAGGGAGGATGTTGATATAAAGGTAACGTGAACTATCGAGTCGAAGGTCGAATGCAAATTCGGATCTCGAAATCTGAAACACACGGCCGAACCGATGTCCGACCATTTCGGAAGCGAGTTCATTGACCAGAATGTCGAGTGTAACAGTGTTCACAAAATTTATTATGGCTCAGAAATAGGAACGCCCGATACCGGACAACTCCGATATCGGGCCGGAAAGCGTTGCAAACAATAGTTAAACCCTTACAAGGATCGTGCCCGAAACTAAATCGTGGGCCGCCCGCTTCTCTTCGTTGAACATGATCGGAAGAAAACCGAGGCCGCCAAGCATAAGCGAAAAAAGATAGACAAACGAATTGACCGCCGCCTGTTGAAGCGTTGGCAATTCACTTTGTTCGACATCGACAAGCTCCAGCGAGAAAAGTTTCATCCCAAATGACCGGCCCAGAAACGTGATCGAAGCGGTTAGGTAAACAAACATTACGGCCAACAGGACCACAGCCGTCAAAAGTACGCCGCTCACCGTAAACCAGCTTTCCGACCAAGCCATTAGCGGTGAAAGTAAGATGCAAGTTGCGAATGAACCGATTATCAGATCGAAAAGCCCGGCATTGAAACGCATAGAAATTGGGGCGAGATCGTCGATCTCATCCGTTTGAATTTCGTCGGCTGCGGCAGTAATGGGCGATCTTTCCGCCAGATTCCCGCTGCCCTTGATCTCGATCCTCTGCGACCAGTTCTTTTTCAAACCAACATTCAATTCATCGGCCGGTTCAGAAACATCGGCCATATACGCCGCCTCGGGTATCGGGGCCAATTTGTTAGTATCGTATAGTTTTTTCTCGATCTTTATTGAAGAAACAAGTTTTGGGCGTACGGCCGGAACGGACTTTTCGGCCGGCTGGTTATTTATTTCTTTCAGATCGGTCGAGCGGGAAACCACGTTAAACGGGAAATTCTTGCTCGCGGCCTTCGCGATCCGAATGCCTTCGCGTGCCTTTTCGGTCGGCAAGTAGGTACGCCGTGATTGCTCGATGCGCTTCAAAGCATTAGCGACCTTCAATTCCTTTGGGTCGGGGACATTTTCAACCGTCGTTTCGGCGGCATATCTAGGTTTAAGCGCGTTTGCGCCGCTGGTATGAAGAGACGAGACCGCGTTCGTGTCGATCTCGACAGGCCGGCCGGAACGCTGGCGGATGGTATTTTGAAGCTCGAGGCGCCAATCGGGGATAGTCATATTAGGGGTTTTAAATTCAGCCAGCGTCGGGCTGGTATTTTTGGGCGTGAGGCCGGCTGTGTGAACCCGTTTCTCAACGGGCGTTTTTTCAACCGGCAATTCGGGTACGGGAACACATTCGACCGGTTCGGCCGATGCCCGGCCGAACCCGTATTTGACCGGGCCGGCGCCGGATGTAAGGCTCGCTTCAAGTTCTTCGCGAACGGAATCATTTTTCATTGCGCCGCACTTCGGGCAAACTGACCAATCCGGCGCGAGATCACGTTGACAAACCGTGCACTTCATAAGCTCAATAAACTGGAATTTAGGGGTTGGCCGCGAGTACTGTCGAAACACCGCAAGAATATCAGAAATGACTTTAAGTAGTCAATAGTAAAGCGCAGAAATAAAATATACTTCCGAGGTGCTAATCAAATAGTTCTAAAGTTAAAGGAAGCAAAAGCGAATAGAGGACTTACGCCGTCAGGCAGGGCATTTTTAAAGGCGTTGGCGTCCGGCGAACCCCGCTTCAACGTCGTGCCACCACTCTATTTCCTCACCCTCTCCAAGCTGCCAGCAAAGTAGCACGATGCGGCCTTCACGCATTGCAGGAAAGTCTATCAGGCCGCGGTTGTAATCTTTTAGCTGAACGCCCAAATCGAAGAGTTCGGTCGTAAGTTTTCCGACCTCGTAAAGCGATCTTACATATGAACTGCCGCCGGCCATTCCGCCGCCGGCCTCTGACGCCATTGCCGCGGCTTTCGCCTGATCGCGATAAGTTTCAATGACCGCATAAAGGGTGCGAATTGATTCGAGCTGCTCCCTGACCAGCGGCAGCAGGCCGTTTGCTTCGGCAAGGGTGAATAACTTCATCGATCTTCCTTGCCGGCTTGCGATTCACGCCGCACCTCATCGTCGATTGGATTCTTGTGACCGCCAGACGGGCGATGGGCCTGAAGATCGCGTCCATTCTGCCTGAAACCGGCACCTGTCACATGCATATCCTCAGGCGGAATGAAAGACGGAACGTCATAATCCCCGGTTTGCGTGATGTCTTTGCGGATAAGCTCGGAAATTTCGCCCAGGTCAATGAAAAAATCAGCAACATCGATCAAACGCGGGGCCGTATTTGATCGAAAGCCAGCAACCTCAACGCGACAGCCCTTATAGGCGACGGCGTTAATTGCATAAACAAAATCTTCGTCACCGGAAACAAGCACCGCAGTGTCATAGCGGCCCGCGAGGCTGAGCATATCGACCGCGATCTCAACATCGAGGTTAGCTTTTCGCGTTCCGTCGTAAAATGTCTTTAGCTCTTTCTGCACTACCCGGAACCCGTTTCGCCGCATCCAGAGAAGAAAGCCCTGCTGTCGTTCTGCTCCCGCATCGACTCCTGTGTAAAAAAATGCGCGGAGCAGGCGGCCATCGCCCAGCAAGATCCGCAACAGCTTGTTGTAATCGATGTCTATCGCGTGAAAGCGGGCCGCATGGAATAGATTATTGCCGTCAATAAAAACCGCGACGCGACCCCGATGCCCAAACTTCCAGGATGAGCTTGTACTCGTGTCGAACTGCATTTTGGTAACCTCGCTCGGAAGTATTCTGCAGCAATTTTGGGGATCGGCCGGCCGGCGGACGCCGTTGCGAGAAGGTCGATGGTCGTTTGGCAGATCGTTACTAGCCTTAAATTAATCGCGTTAACCAATAAAGAGTTTACTTAAATCGAATCAACTAAAATGTCTGATCAAATTCTCAATGAAAACCTTTCCTCAAAAATGTGCTGACCTTTAGTTTGCCTTTATAAATAGGCGTCGGTCAAGCAATTTCGACTTGAATACGTGATAAACTTTTGATAATCGGCTACCGTGCCACTGGTTTTTTGCCGCGAAAGTCATTTCCAGCACGATCGATATGAAAATTCAGTCTGAAAACATTGCGTTCGACGCCGGTGACCTGCTTGACTGTAATAAATGCGGCAGGCAGAATCCGCCAAACCGCGGAAATTGTCTCTATTGCACGGCGGCACTTGAAATTCCCGACACTATCGCCGGACAAGTAAAGCTGAACCTTCGGCCGCTTGAAAATTGGGAGAACGGATTCAACGTCGTGCTTATTCCGCCCGCCGAGCTGCCGAACATTGATGCCGTTGGTAAATATCTCAAATACGGGCCCGAACAAGTTGGCCGAATGCTCGAGGCACATGCCCCGTTTCCATTGGCACGGCTCGGCTCAGAGACCGACGCCGAAGCGGCCGTTAAGGTCCTAGCGGAATTGGGATTGAATTGCCGCGTCATCAGTGACGTCGATCTAAAGGTGGGCCGGCCGAACAAGCGGCTGCGATCGACCGGGTTCAATGACGGCCGTCTGTTCCTTACAGACTTCAATACCGGCGAGCTGCAAAAATTTGAAAGTGCCGAAATTATCCTTATCGTAACTGGACGAATAGTTGACTCGAAAACAGAAGCGGTCGAGAAACGAAAAAAATCTGAGCGAAAGGTAGTGTCGGAGTCGGCGACGAATACTGACGATCTGATCATCGACATTTATACGGCCCATAACGACACAGGTTTTCGGATTTCGACCCGGGGTTTTGATTTTTCCGGGCTCGGCAGCGAAAAGCGGCTGCTTTCAGTTGAGAATATAGCGTTGTTGTTGGCGAAACTGAGAGTATTTGCACGGGCCGCGAAAGTTGTGGACGATTACAATGGGATCATGTCGGCACTATCTTCGGTCTGGGATATTGACCGAAGGACCGATTTTGAAGGCCTTAAAAGATTGGACATTTGGAATTCCGGATATTCGAGTGTCGTAAGGACAACCAATCTCGAACAATTTACAAAATACTCGCGGCTGCAGCGGCTGCTTTTATGAAAGAAAGAACACATCAAAGTCGGAGCCGGAAAAGTCGGCCGGACGACAGGCATCCGGGGCCATCCTCGCGGCCGGAAAGC
>Ga0138256_10004814_pt1 | contig 14326 bp, 10 predicted proteins | sample KNB2016incub_MG_FD_105486 | JGI IMG/M metagenome (GOLD analysis project Ga0138256, IMG submission 105486) | Active sludge microbial communities from wastewater in Klosterneuburg, Austria - KNB2014incub_MG | ecosystem: Engineered > WWTP > Activated sludge > Unclassified | place: Austria...
GATGACTGCTTCAAAGAAAGAAAACCGGAAAAAATTATAACATAGGCAATTATTAGGTTGCCACGGTTCCATATCGGTAGCGTCGCAAACCTGTCAGGTTATAATCGAACCAGATGAATTAAAATACTCCGAATAAAAATTATCTTGTGTGGCTAAGACCTTACCAAAGCCATGACTTTATCTGTTTTCGATTACCTCATCATCCTGGTTTATTTTTTATTTGTAATCGGGGTTGGGTTTATCATCAAAAGAAAGATCAAATCCAGCAACGATTTTCTCCGACAATCCACCAGAATTCCATTATGGATTACCAGTCTTGCCTTCATCTCAGCCAATCTGGGTGCTCAGGAAGTTTTGGGTATGGTTGCCTCCGGGGCTAAGTATGGGGTGATGACCGTTCACTTTTATTGGATTGGAGCCATCTTCGCCATGGTGTTCCTGGGGGTTTTTATGATGCCGTTTTATTATGGAAGCAAAGCCCGCAGTGTACCTGAATATTTATCGCTTCGTTTTGATGAAAAAACGAGGGGGCTTAACGCCATCTCCTTTGCGGTCATGACGGTATTTTCATCGGGAATTTCACTTTATGCCCTTGCCAAATTATTGGAAATCATTTTGCATTGGGATTTTGATGTCTCCATTGTCGTAGCAGCCGGTATAGTGATGGCTTATATATTTTATGGTGGATTGACCTCGGCGGTCTACAATGAAGTGCTTCAGTTTTTCCTTATCGTACTGGGACTTTCTCCGCTGGTCATCGTAGCACTGCACGATGTAGGGGGCTGGTCGGTGATTAAAGCAAATCTCGCCCCCGAACTCACCCATGCCTGGAAGTATATGGGTACAGCGGATGCTAATCCCATGGGCATTCATTTTATGTCGCTGATTTTTGGTCTTGGTTTTGTCATGTCGTTTGGTTATTGGTGCACCGATTTTTTAGTGGTGCAACGGGCTATGATTGCCAAGGATATGCAGGCTGCCCGACAAACCCCGATTGTAGCGGCACTGCCAAAAATGCTCATGCCTTTAATTGTCATCCTTCCGGGTGTGATCGCCATTACCCTGATGACCCCGGCCCTCGCCTCAAAGGGATATTCAATTCCCACGGATGCCAATGGAGGATTGGATTATACCATGGTCCTTCCTTCCATGATAGCCCATTATTATCCAAGTGGACTGCTTGGTTTGGGCATTACGGCACTAATGGCATCCTTTATGAGTGGAATGGCTGGTAATGTGACGGCTTTCAACTCGGTATTTACCTATGATATTTATCAATCTTATTTTGCTAAAAACAAATCCGATGCCCATTATTTAAAAGTAGGTAAACTGACTACTGTGGTGGGTATTCTGGCTTCTATTGCTACAGCTTATATTGCCAAAAGTTTTAATAATATCAACGATTTTCTTCAACTGGTTTTCAGTTTTGTCAACGGGCCTTTATTCGCGACCTTTTTATTGGGTATGTTTTGGAAAAGGACCACCGGACATGGTGCTTTCTGGGGTTTGGTAGCAGGTACAGGTGCCGCTGCTCTCACCCATGGATTGACGCTCGCTGAAGGAAAAGGCGCCTGGATATATGAATTGGCGGAGATTAAAAGCGGAATGGGTCAGGCATTCATTATAGCCTCCATGGCATTTATTGCGAACTTCGTAACCACTATCATCGTCAGTTTGATGACTAAACCCAAACCTGAAGCGGAATTAAGGGGATTGGTTTATTCGCTGACCCCTAAAGAATCATTTGCTAAAGGACCCTGGTATTCCAATCCGGTTACCCTGGGTATCATTCTGCTGACCATCACCGTATTACTCAATATTCTATTTTTCTAACCATGGACAAACTAATAAAAAGATTGGATGAACTGAATTTTGTGATTGGCCTGTATTTTGGCTTTGTCTCCTTGATTTTATGGCTTGGTTATTTTACAAGTGAAGACATGCACCGGCCGCTGATTTTATATACGGCATTGACCTTTCTTGTTTTTAGCGCGTTTATGATCTGGGTCAAAGGGATAGTTGAATGAAAGTGACTTCAACTGTATCGGGGGTTATAATTTGATAAATAAGGGATTAGAAAAAAATCGCGGTTGGCTGATATGTTTTGAAGATATCGGTTGGAGGTCAGAAAATCCAACAACGGATGTCGCACTGCAGGTATTCGTTGGTAGTAAGAGATTCCACCAATGATGGAGGCGCCAACACGATTTACCAAGGACATATTAAGACTTGGGCATAAAATCAGAAAAGCTTATCCACAATAGCAGATAAGCCTTTCTTTAAACTATGCAGGTTGAGTACAAACTAAGTTAATAACAACCCTTCTATAAGATCAAGCTACACCATTTTCACCATACACCTGGACCGGGTGTGTTGGTTTTTCCGGATAAGGTCTTGCGCCAATTAATTTTTCAACATCAGATTTAACCAGTACTTCTTTTTCAAGCAAGGTATTGGCAATCAGATTGAGTTTATCCCGATTGTCTCTCAATACTTGTTTAGCCCGTTCAAATTGTGATTCCACCAATTTTCTAACCTCATCGTCAATCAACCTGGCGGTTTCATCGGAGTACGGCTTTTGAAAATTATCCTGACTCATGCCGTAAAAGGAAACATTGCCCACTTTATCATTCATGCCAAACACGGTGATCATGCTATAGGCCATTTTGGTCGCCTGATCGAGGTCACTTTGTGCTCCGGTCGAAACCTTATTAAATACAATGGATTCCGCTGCCCGTCCGCCGAAAGTCATACACATACGATCGAGTAAAGCTTCAGTCCGGGTAATATATTCTTCCTTGGGAAGATATTGGGCGTACCCTAAGGTGCCAATACCGCGGGGTACTATGGTTACTTTTACAAGAGGAGATGCAAATTCGAGCAACCAACCGCAAACGGTATGTCCCGCCTCATGAAAGGCGATGATTTCGCGTTCTTCCGGGGAGATAATTTTATTTTTCTTTTCCAATCCTCCAATTACCCGATCGAGGGCATAATTAAAGTCATCCATGTCTACGGCTGTTTTATTGCGTCGCGCGGCAATCAAAGCAGCTTCATTACAAATATTGGCGATATCAGCTCCTGCAAATCCTGGTGTCATTTCAGCCAGGATTACCGGATCTACGTCGAATTTTAATTTGATATTTTTTAAATGGACATTAAAAATGGCCTCCCTTCCTTTGAGGTCTGGAGCATCTATACCGATTTGACGGTCAAACCTTCCCGGTCGGAGTAAGGCGTTGTCCAATACATCGGGTCTGTTGGTGGCTGCCATCAGGATCACTGCTTTGTCGGTTGGGAAACCGTCCATTTCCACCAGCAATTGGTTGAGGGTACTTTCTCTTTCGTCGTTTCCTCCCTGCCAGGTGTTTTTTCCCCGGGCACGCCCTATGGCATCAATTTCATCAATGAAAATAATACATGGTGCTTTTTCCCGGGCCTGGCGGAATAAATCCCTGACCCTGGAAGCGCCGACACCTACAAACATTTCCACAAAATCGGATCCGCTAATGGAAAAGAAAGGCACACCGGCTTCACCTGCTACTGCTTTTGCCAATAAGGTTTTCCCGGTTCCCGGAGGACCAACTAATAGGACTCCTTTGGGTATTTTACCGCCGAGTGCAGTATATTTTTTCGGGTTTTTTAAAAAATCCACCACCTCCATGACTTCCTCTTTGGCTTCATTGAGACCCGCAACGTCTGCAAAGGTGACCGACGGGGTAGATTCTTTTTCAAATAACGTAGCCTTCGACTTGCCTATATTAAATATTTGTCCGGCAGGTCCGCCACCACCTCCGCCTCCTACCCGGCGCATGATAAACATCCAGATAGCAATGATCAGAAAAAATGGAATGATCCATCCCAGGACGGGGGTCAACCAGTCGGTGCGTTTGGTATGCGTGATATAGATACGGCTGGCTTCCGGCAACTCTTTGTTGAGTTCGTATACCTGATTTTCCAGAGACTCTACAGAACCCACTGTGAACTCAAAATGCGGGTATTCACTGTTGATCGTATTTTTTGGGGCATCAGGGTATTTAGTGACGCTTTCATTTTTGAGGTATACGTAGGCCTTTTCTTTATTGATGACCTCTATTTTTTTAATATCGCCTGATTTGACCATTTGCTGAAAACGACCAAAATCGATCTCAGTTTGTTTGTTTTGGCTCAACATCATCTGCATGATTAATATAAAGACGACGATGAGGCCATAAATCCAATAGATATTAAAATTGAATTTCTTGAGGGGCTTTTTATTTTTATCTTCCATGTCTGCTTTCCAAAATTACGGGTTATTTCATAAACATTTTATGGAGGCAATTGATTCTGTGTTCCGGTTAAATATTAGCTAAACCTGGTGGAACTCCACGGTTTTGGCATCACTCCACAATTGATCTATTTCATAATATTTGCGGGTATCCCTGTAAAAGATATGTACCATCGTGGTAAAGTAGTCGATGAGGATCCATTTGGCCTGAGATTCGCCCTCGGTGTGGTTTGGCGAACGACCCAGTTTGGACTTGACTGTCCGGGAAATATGATCCGCTAAAGCTTTGGTCAGCGTAATATTATCCGCCTCGCAGACTATAAAATAATCAGCAGGACCATCCAGATCTCTGAGGTCCATAAAATTAATATGGTGACCTTTCTTATCCAGGATAGTCTCTATGATCAATTCGTTGAGGGGATCTTTGGGTGCCTTGAGTGCGGGAGCTTTTTTTCCTTTTGCCAAGCGATAGTTTTATTTTCTTTTGAAAATATATGTTTATTTGTCATACAAAAGTATGAAAATTGAGGCATATCAACCTGGTTTGATGGGGAAAGTAAAAATCCTGCTCGATCAGGTCGATTCTACCCAGCTTTTTGCAGCCCAATTGCTTAAAGATACGGTGGTGGCCAACGGCACCCTGGTCATGGCAAGGCATCAAAGCGAGGGAAGGGGAAGACTGGGCAAAGCCTGGCACAGTAATCCCGCTGAAAATTTTACCGGCAGCCTGATCATTAAACACTCCTGGGAAACGGTCCCGCCTCCTTTTGCCCTTAGCCAGGTCGCGGCTCTGGCAATCAGGGCCTTAATTGAAGACATTACCGGTCAGACTGTGTTGATCAAATGGCCAAATGACATTATTATACTCCAAAAAAAAATATCCGGTATCCTGATATCTAATCAATGGAAAGGACAGGTCTGGGAATCCAGTATTGTCGGGATTGGAATTAATGTCAATCAACGTTCCTTTGAATCCAGCCTCCCCCAGGCCATCTCCCTGATTGGACTGACGGGTATATCTTTTGATATGAATGAGATCATAAATAAACTGATGTCTTTTTTAAACCTATACTACCAACAATTGTCTTCCGGGACCCTGGATACGGTTACCAAAGATTATCATCGTTTCCTGTATGGTATAAATCATCCGGTAATGGTAAAGCCAGGGGACAAGGATCAGGCCCAGTTGGCCAGGGTATTAGAAGTGGTCCCGTCCGGTGAAATCAAATTTCAAATGGAAAATGGGGAAACCCGGCTGTTTGATTTGGATCAAATCTCCATCTTGCTCTCATGAAAGCGATTTTAATAACTATTGGCAATGAAGTCCTGAATGGTCAGGTAGTCGATACCAATGCAGCCTGGCTTGCCCAGGAATTATTGGCTGAAGGCATACCGGTCATAGAAAAGTGGTCTGTGGCGGATGATATCCAGGCGATCGTTCAGGCATTGGAACTTGCTTCGGGCAAGGGTGATATCATCCTGACTACCGGAGGTCTGGGGCCTACAGCGGATGACCTCACCAGCGAAGCTTTTGCCCAATTCATGAAAATCCCGCGATTATTTCATGCCCCGACTTATGAAAAAATCGAAATTTTATTCAAACAGCTGGGCCGGTCACCAGGTGATTCCCATCTCGAACAAGCCAGATTACCCCATGGGGTGGAGGTAATACCCAATTCGGCGGGTACAGCCCCCGGTATGCATTTTTTGTATCAGGGCAGGCATTTCATTGCAATGCCTGGCGTGCCTTTTGAAATGAAAGCTATTTTTGACCCTCATGTCAAATCCCTGCTGAGGTCGGTCAATTCAGGACCTGCCCGTTTTAGTCATACTTTTCATACAGTTGGCGAAGGCGAAACCTTCCTGGAAGATCTTATAAAAGATATCACAAGCCAGGCTCCGGCGAATATCGGTTTTGCTTTCCTGCCGGATTTATATAGAGTAAGGATCCGGGTAGACCTGGATAAAAATTCTATCGATGACCACGACCAGTGGATCAAAATTATCAATCAAATCCGGGAAAGATTGGGCAAATATATTGTCGGCGAAGCTGACCTCACCCTGGAAAAAGCAATCGGCAAAATACTAACTGGTAGGGGATGGATGATGGGTACTGCAGAAAGTTGTACAGGCGGTCATATCGCACAGCAGGTGACCTCCATTGCCGGGGCTTCCGACTATTTTAAAGGTAGTATCATTGCATATCATAATGAGGTCAAAGTCAAATTTCTTGGGGTTAATCAATCAACCCTGGATAGTTTTGGGGCAGTCAGTGAAGAAACCGTAAAAGAAATGGCTCTGGGTGCTTTGCATGCCCTGAATACGGAGGTAGCCGTTGCAGTAACGGGCATTGCAGGTCCCGGTGGTGGTACAGTAGAAAAACCGGTGGGTACCGTGTGGATATGTGCAGCGCTGAAATCCGGTAAACTCAAAACCAAAAAGCTTCAATTGAGAAGGGACAGGCTGCTGAATATCCGGGCATCGTCCACCATGGCCCTGATTGTGCTCTATCGATTATTGATGGATGAATAATTCGTACCTTTGAACCGATGGAACATGACCTGATCATGCCTAAAATGGGTGAAAGTATCACAGAAGCCACTATTCTCAAATGGTTATTCAGAGAAGGGGATGAAGTGAAACTCGATCAGCCCATACTTGAAATTGCAACCGACAAGGTAGATTCTGAAATCCCGTCTCCTGTACAGGGAAAAATTACTAAAATATTATTTCAGGAAAACGAGGTGGTGCCGGTTGGGACGGTCATCGCAAAAATTCAGATACTGAGCGGGGTTTCGATAGAACCGGTGGAACCCTCTTCTGCATCGAATGGCATTCAGCAGAGCCCATCGCCACAGGAAACGGTAAACAATCCTCTTGAAACGGAATTATTAATTACTCCTGCAGCGGTACCCTATTTGCCGGTGGAGCCAAAACATTCAGAACCCGTAAACGAATCTACCCTAAACAGATCGGAGCGGTTTTATTCCCCTTTGGTCAGGACTATAGCAAAAGAAGAAAATATAGCATTGGCTGAACTCGATCAGTTGGAAGGATCAGGATCTGCTGGCCGCGTCACTAAAACCGACATCCTCAGTTATGTAGAAAAGAAAAAAGCGCATCCGGTCGTCAGCGAGCCAGACCAGGTACAATCAACACGCCAGGGTACGATTCTCACCGGGACCACAGCTTCAGGTGAAGATGAAATCATTGAAATGGACCGAATGCGTCGATTGATTGCAGACCACATGGTCAATAGCAAAAACATAGCCGCGCATGTTACTTCCTTTGTAGAAGTGGACGTCACGGAACTTGTTTTATGGAGGAATAAAATAAAAAATGCGTTTCAGTCCAAGTACAATCAAAATATCACCTTCACCCCGATCTTTATTGAAGCGGTGGTGCAGGCGATCAAACAATTCCCGCTGATCAATTCGTCCGTGGAAGGTTATAAAATCATTAAAAAGAAAGACATCAATATCGGAATGGCCACAGCTCTGCCTTCAGGCAATCTGATTGTTCCGGTGATCAAACAGGCTGATCGTCTGAGCCTGGTAGGTTTGACCCTCGCGATCAATGATTTAGCCAAAAGGGCGAGGGAAAATCAATTAAAAGCGGATGAAATCAGTGGTGGAACATTTACCATCACCAACGTAGGATCCTTTGGAAGTCTGATGGGCACACCCATAATCAACCAGCCCCAGGTAGCGATACTGGCTACGGGCGCCATAAAGAAAAAACCAGCCGTGCTTGAAACCGTGCACGGCGATGTCATAGCCATCCGACATTTTATGTTCATGTCCATGTCCTACGATCACCGGGTAATTGATGGTTATTTGGGTGGAAGTTTCCTTAGAAGAGTAGCGGATCTTTTAGAATCCTTCGACACCCAACAAACTCCCTAAATAATGAGGAAAAAAATATCCAGGTTTTTATTCGTCCAATTTTTAATGCTTTGGGCTGTTTTTGTTTTCGGCCAATCCATGGAATTGATGATAAAACAAGCTGATGGTTTTTTTAAATCGAAACAATACTTCCGGGCGGCACCGTTGTATCTGCAGATCAGTGCGCGATATCCGCAGGACCAGCTGATATTATTAAAACGGGCTATTTCAGATTATGAAACCAACAATCTGGATTCAGCTACAGCGATTGTCCATCGTTTGATGGGAGTGGCCAAAGCGGAAACTAACTATTCTTTTTTTTTAGCGGGTAAACTGGCACAGGCAAAAAATAACTTTCCGCTGGCTGCCATTCATTTTAAACAGTATCTCAACCTGATAGAACCGGGTAGCGCGGCTCATTCGCAGACTATTGATGAAATAAAACGTTGTGGCAACGCGATTAGTTTGTATTCTGAAACCAATGGGGCTTTGATTGAAGGGGCAGGCCATGAAGTCAATACAAGTTGGAATGAAATCATGCCTATTCCCAGCATCAATGTGGATTCCAGGTTTTATTTTAGTTCGGATCGCGAATCCGCCGGACTGTATGCCAACTATTCACCGGATTTTGAAAGCCCTTATGATATGTATGCCAGCAGCCTTTATAACGGAGAATGGTCAGAAATCGCTGCATTAAATCCCAACCTGAATACCAAGAGTCATGAGATCTTATCCGACTTCAGTGAAAACGGCAGGATTGTTTTTTTTAAAAGGGGGCCTTCCCTGAATCAATTAAAATTTTATGTGGATACATTTAAAATGGAGTCCCAGGAAATCCGGGAACCCGGTTTAATTGATATTGCTTTTTTAAACGCAAGCGACGAATTATTTTATTTTACGGATTCTTCGACTATTGTTGCCAGCAACCGTCCCGGAGGATTGGGTGGTTATGACTTGTATTATAGTAAAAGGGTAGGTAAGGTCTGGAAACCGCTCACTAACCTCGGATTCAAAATAAATACATCTTATGATGAAGTAAGCCCTTCACTCGCAGGCGACGGTCGCACCTTGTTTTTCAGCAGTAATAACCTCAATAGTATCGGGGGCTATGACATTTTTTATGCGCATTATGATGACCAAAAACAAACCTGGTCAGATCCCCTCAGTTTTGGTATGCCCATTAATTCAGGAGATGATGACCGTTACTTCCGGTTAAATAAAAATAAACTGGGAGGTTTGTTTGCCTCTAACCGCAAAACCGGAGCAGGTGGTTACGATATTTATTTCGCTTATTTTAAACAATCGCCTGCCCCTCAGGCAGAACGATCGAGACCTGAATTTTTTGCGGATGTCCCGGAATACAAAGCTTTAAAATTGGCGGGTGGTAATGTTTCCGTTTCAGTACAGGAGATCGTCCAGGTACCGGTATTGTATTATGTCAGTGATGAACAATTAAAATTGCCGTCCATGCTTAAAAAGATGGATGAGGTGGTCGCGATTTTAAAAAATTTTCCAACCCATCACATCATTGTTGAAGTGTTTACTGACCGCAGTGCAAGGACAGTATCCATGGACATTTTGTTTTCCATCAAAAGAGCGGAATTGGTCAAGGACTATTTTATACAACAGGGTATTAAACCATCCAGGATACAGGTAAAAGGGTATGGATCCGGTTTCCCCGTTGCCCTTGAACAAGTCGATGGAAAAGCCAATCCGGCTGCCCAAAGTTTGAATCGGCGCATAGAGTTTTCAATATTTAATCCTGAGCCGCGGGCTGAAGAATTTCAGAAATTTTATAAAGATTCTGTCATCGTGAATGGTATGATGCGTGCTGATGATCGCGCCGGATTTATCGCAGAAGAAGTCGGACTCAACTACAAAATATTGTTGTTATCTTCCACCAATGCAGCCAATTTTGAAGTGGACCAATTGGTTCAGTCCTTTATTGAAAAAAATAATAACACCGGTAAATACGAATTAATGACAGGTGTTTATGCCAATTTTGCCCTGGCTACTGCAGCCCGCAAATCCTGGATCGCAGCAGGTTACGAAGATGCATTGATTATTCCCTACTATGCCAATCAAAGAATCCCACAGGCGATGATGTCTAAATGGAGTGAAAAATATCCGGACCTCCTACAATTTATCTACCGCAGTGAATAACCATTAAACAATGAAAAAGACAAAAATTTTTTTAGACCAGAGTCTTAAGAATATTATGACTGTGGGCACCATTACCAGGAGTTCCTCCTTTCTTTGCAAAGAAATCTTAAAACAAATCGAATTTTCCAGCGGTCAGGTAGTATTAGAATTAGGTGCAGGCGACGGTGTGATCACCCATTATATCTTAAAAAAAATGCCACCGGATGCTATTCTCATTGCGTTTGAAGTCAATCCGGTCTTTTGTAAAGAATTGAGAAAAATAGAGGATAAGCGGCTCATAGTGGTAGATCAGGATGCGGTGCATCTGGGAGAAATATTAAAATCGCTTAAAATCGAAAAATTGGATCATGTGATTTCCGCTATCCCCTTTGTGATCCTGCCGGAGCCTATTGCTACTCAAATTATTCAGGCCGCTTTTGATCATATGGCACCGATGGCTAAATTTGTTCAGGTCCATTATTCTCTGCTGGCAAAAAAAATGTATGAAAAGATTTTTGGCCAGGTCGCGGTCCGCTTTGTCCCGTTTAATATACCCCCGGCATTTTTGCTCACCATGCAAAAATCAGCGGTCAAATCACCTTTACCTTCGTTAATCCTGTAATAGTGTCGGTGACCGGCTCATTCATCCAAACCAGATAATATCCGCCACCCCCTTTTCCACATAGTTTGATATAATATTGATGGGTATCCAGGCCACGGGCCCACCATGACATGATTGCAGGGGGAATCAGGGGCTGGAAAAACTCAAATTGCAGGATGGATATGGAATGGAAAAATTCAGGTAAATCATGGATACGGTTGTCCATCCAGGCTTTGATCAATGCACGATTGAGTTCCGATAATACTTGTAGTTTTTCTTTAAAAATGGGTTTTTCCATTTCTTTATAAAACCATTGAATGGAATTTATACCTCCCCTGAGCGTCCCGGAATCCAACAAATAAATTAATCCCCCGGGTTGGGAAATAGGATTCACTTCAGTTAGTTTTTTATTTAATAAAGCGAAGCTTTGATTTTTATAGGAGATTAAGGGATCAAAGCCTGAACTGGTGCCATGAAAATGATGCTCCATCAATGCAAGTTGTGCCTGAATTGTTTCAGGATCCATTTCATTGGATTGGCGGTAATGAGTATACACCGCTGCGGTCAAAGCACCTGAACTGCCCAATCCATAACCTACCGGAATATCTGATTGGAATTGCCAGCCTTTCTGGATATCATGAATTAATCTTTCGGCATCAATAAATCCGACATTCATAAGATAGGCGCCAAAAGGAAACAGGGATGTATCCGGATCGTCCATTCTCTTCCAAATCCCGGAATACAAATCAAATGGAATTGCCAAAGCATCACCACCAGTCAGTACAGTGAATTCACCTGCAATTAATAATTTGGAAGGAAATCTGAGATTTGCCGGCATGTACTATAATACCAATTTATCGTTTACCCTGTCTGGAGATCCGGATCAGGATAAAAGCCAGTATGGCAAAACACAAAGCGCCCAATAAATTATAACCCGATGTCCCTAATATGGATTGCATCCGGGACCCCAGGCTCCATTTTTCGAGTATATCCAGGTATTTTACTGATAATATAGCAATGATGACACCGGCCAATGCTCCACCGGCAACCAGTCCTGTAGCAAATAATTTTCCTTTGCTCAATTCTTCATCTTCTTCAATTACTATAGTATCTTTTTTAGCTCTCCAATCCACCCATCCTTTAACCATACCCCCAATAAAAATGGGCAGGGTGGTACTTAAAGGCAGATAAAGTCCAACCGCAAAGGAGAGTGCATTGGCTCCACAAAGTTCCACGGTCACCGCCATAAAAGCTCCAACCAAAACAAACTGCCAATCGAGATTAAACGATAAAAGTCCTTTGATCAGGGTTGCCAATAAGGTCCCCTGGGGAGCAGGGTATTTGTCAGATCCGATGGCATGAGCCACACCGGTGCGCAACACTTCAGCGTCCTGATCCAGGTATCGGATCGTAAAACCAATAACTATGGAGGAGACAATCGTCCCGATAAAAAGGGCAATTTGTTGATAACGTGGAGTAGCGCCTAATAAATAACCCGTTTTGAGATCCTGGGAAGTATTGCCGGCATTTGCCGCTGCTATACAAATCATAGAACCTACTACCAATGCCATCGGTTCATACGCTTTGCCCGTCCAACCCAGTGCAATAAAAATCAGAGCCGTGCCCATCAGGGTGGCAATCGTCATGCCACTGATTGGGTTTGAACTGGTGCCAATCAATCCGGTAATGCGGCTGGAAACGGTCACAAACAACACTCCGAAGATCAGGATCAGGATGCCTATCATCAATTTAGAGAGCAGGCCTTCGCCGGGAATACCTGGCATGATCGCTATGATAATGACCAATATCAAGCTACCTACCCATACGACTTTGTTGCTGAGGTCCCTGTCTGTCCGGCTGGGTTCTTCAATGGTTCCTCCCTGGCCTAACTGGATAGTGGCAAAACTGTTTTTAAACGAAGAAATGATAGTGGGTATGGTTTTTATCAACGTCAGCAGACCACCGGCGGTCACTGCACCGGCACCGATCTGGCGAATATAAGCCCGGTACAAGGCGATTTCCGGACTTGCAAATTCTTTTAATTCCGGATCCCAATTGCCAGGGCCACCAGCGAGGGTGATGTCAGCCAGATACCCAAGTTTAACGAGTTGCAAAGCTATGGTTTCAGGTGGAACGACCGTGGCTAATAAAGGATTCAAAGCCAGCCAGGCCAAGACCCCGCCGGCAACCAGAACCCCGGCAATCCGCGGCCCGATAATATAACCTACCCCTAAATATTCCGGGGTGACATCCGCATTGATGGTGGCGGATGGAAAAAATCTGTTTTTGGCTTCGGTGACATAAGTTGGTGTCTCCGCTATAAAATGAATTATTTTTTGAAGGAAAGCATAAACGGCTGCAATTCCCAATCCAAGGAAAGCCGTGCGGGCAAAATCACCTCCTTTTTCTCCTGCAATCAATACGGAAGCACAAGCTGTGCCTTCCGGGTAGGGGAGGTTATCGTGTTCTTTGATGATCAGTGGCCTCCGGAGGGGGATCATCAATAATGTGCCCAGCATACCCCCCACCATCGCGAGGGTCAGTATGGTCATATAATTAAAATACGATGCAGAAGATACTTCACCATCTCCGGTGGCGGATAAAAATAAAAAAGCAGGCAGGGTGAAAGCGACCCCCCCGGCAATAGCTTCACCTGCAGATCCTGTGGTCTGAATGATATTATTTTCAAGGATGGTAGTATTGAATAAACGGCGACCAATAGAAATTGCCAGGACCGCAATCGGAATAGAAGCAGATACGGTCAATCCGGCTTTTAATCCCAGGTATACCGTGGCGGCGCCAAAAATCACCCCAAAAAGTGAACCCAAAAGGATTGACCTCCAGGTAAATTCAGGCATTATAGTGGATGAAGGCACATAAGGACTGAATGGTTTTTTATCCATAATCAATAAAGATTAATCAGCACATAATTATAGCAGGAGGTCATTATTTCACTTCGCCCATTAATCGTTTTATCCATGGGGTGAGTGCAAACATGATGATTGCGGAGACAGCACTGGTAACAAAAACATAAAAAAAGATTTTCGGCAACGGATAGGATTCAAACATTCCCCCGACACGGCCGCCGATCCAGTTGCCCAGGGCTGCCCCCATAAACCAGATACCCATCATTTGTCCGACGATTCTCGGCGGGGCTAGTTTGGTCATTGCGCTCAGTCCGACCGGGGAGAGGAACAATTCACCCACTGTATGCAATAAATAAGTCATCATCAACCATATTACTCCAACGCGAACGGAATCAGTGGTAATCATCTGTGCTGCAGGTACCAGGAGCAGGAATCCCAGGCCTACAAATAAAAGACCGAGTGCAAACTTAAATGGGGTGGATGGTTCTTTGTTTGCCTTTTTCAGCCGGATCCAAAGGATTGCAAAAACAGGGGAGAGCAATAATATCCACATGGAATTAATGGA
>Ga0138256_10004815_pt1 | contig 14323 bp, 18 predicted proteins | sample KNB2016incub_MG_FD_105486 | JGI IMG/M metagenome (GOLD analysis project Ga0138256, IMG submission 105486) | Active sludge microbial communities from wastewater in Klosterneuburg, Austria - KNB2014incub_MG | ecosystem: Engineered > WWTP > Activated sludge > Unclassified | place: Austria...
AGAAAATATTTCGGAATGGTTTAATGCCGGTGTTTGTGCAGTTGGTATGGGCAGCAAACTCATCAGCAAAAAAGCAATGGAAGAAAAAGCTTATGATGCAATTTCATCAAATACAAAAGAAGTTTTAGCATTAATCAAAGCAATTAAAAAATAAGTGTATGAAAATTAAAGGACTTCGCTGGTGGATCATAGGCCTGATCTTTTTAGCAACAATAATCAATTATATTGACAGAAGTGCCCTTTCTATCATGTGGGGTAACGAAAATGTGGATGGTTCAATTTCTAAAAGTTTAGGATTAACAAAAAGTGACTATGGCCTCATCCTGAATATTTTTATGGTTTCGTATGCACTGGGGCAATTATTTTCCGGAAAATTATTTGATAAAATAGGTACACGGATCGGTTATGTCATCAGTATCGGTGTATGGAGTTTATCTACTTTAGCGCATGCCCTGGTTCGTGGATTTTATTCATTAGCTTTTTTCAGAACCACATTGGGTTTATCTGAAGCAGGCAACTGGCCCGGGGCTGTAAAGAGCAATGCCGAATGGTTTCCAATTAAAGAGCGTGCTGTAGCGCAAGGTCTGTTTAATGCAGGGGCTTCAATAGGTTCGGTTATAGCGGCCCCGTTGGTTGCAACTTTATTTGTGGCTTTTGGCTGGAAAATAACATTTATTGTAATAGGCTCGTTGGGACTTTTATGGATAATTCCCTGGCTGATAATCAACAAAGCCGGTGTAAAAAAACATCCCTGGATTACGGAGGAAGAAAAAAAGTACATCTGCGATGGTCAAAGTAAAGCAGATCAAAATGCTACTGAAGATACCAAAGGATTGAGTTTAAAACAGATCCTTTCGCACCGGGAATCCTGGGCAATAATTTTGGGCAGATTTTTTTTAGAACCTATCTGGTGGCTGTTCGTAGGCTGGATGCCGATTTATTTATTTGATCAATATGGTTTTGATGTAAAAGAAGTCGGCATGTTTGCCTGGGTACCTTATGTAGGAGCAGCCATTGGCAGTATTGTGGGTGGATATGTTTCGGGTAAGATAATTACAAAAACGAATTCGATTGATAAGGGGAGAAAAATAACCATTCTGATCGGCGGGATTATTATGTTTACCGGCCTTCTGGCTACGGTGCTGCTGGCATCAACTCCCGAGCGGTTTGTTGCTATAGTTTTTATAGTATTATTTGGATTTCAGTTTGCAATTGGCAATTTACAAACCATACCCAGTGATTTGTTCAGCGGAAAATCGGTTGGTTCGTTGGCAGGTTTGGGAGGCATGGTTGGTGTTTTTTCGGTAATTATTATGAATTTTTTAGTTCCGCTCATTGCAAAAGTTTCTTACACACCTATTTTTATAGCAATCGCTGTTTTCGTTCCTTTAGGTGTGGGAGCAATATACTTTTTCGCAAGAAAAATAGAATCAGTAGAATAATTACAGATAATAATACCATCTTTATTTATAAAGTAGTCCAAAGGACTACGAGTAAATATTAGAGGGTATTATACCGATAGCAAACTGCATTGGACTATTTATGGGTATAATCGGTATAATTTAAAATTGCAGTTTAAAGCATCAGCCAAAAATTACCGTTGGTTTAATTTGGCATCGCTCAATGTAGTTTTCAATTGTTAATTGGCAGCATTCAAACATGATTGCCAGGTTTGCAGGGATGGTGGTACGGTTTCGGTTTTTGCTGCATTGATCACTGCCTGGATGCGGTACTTGTTCCTTATCATGGCTTTCGTTTAAAGTTTTCGGGAAAAAACAAATGCTTTAATTTGTAGCATACTTCATCGGGATATATTTTAAGACAAGCGGTAATTCCATTTATAACGCATTAAATGGATCCTGCAATTTACCCGTCATTCACTTAAATTTGTATTGGCTGCTTAAGTCCGCAGGCCGGGAAATCATTCTGTTATGAAAAAAATATTTCTAAGTGCCGCTTTGTTTGTCCTGGTAATCATTTCCATGTCGATGCTGACAGTAAAGAAAACAAGGGTTGTTTTCTTTGGCGATTCCATTACACAGGCGGGGGTTAAAAAAGGCGGTTATATCGACAGGATACAAACTGCTGTAAATGAAAAGGGCCTTCAGGATAAATATGAATTGACCGGCGCAGGTATAGGTGGTAATAAAGTGTACGACCTGTATTTACGTTTGGATGATGATGTGCTTGCCAGAAAACCTCAGGTTGTATTTATATATGTAGGCATCAATGATGTGTGGCATAAGAAGACTTCCGGTACCGGTACGGATATTGACAAATATGAAAAATTCTATGTGGCCATCATTAAGAAATTGCAGGCGAAAAAAATTGAAGTGATTGTCTGCACACCTACCGTGATCGGCGAAAAAAAGAATGGCGCCAATCCGCAGGATGCTGATCTGGACAAATACTCCGATGTTATTCGCCGGCTGGCGACAACCTACAATTGTAAACTGGCAGATCTTCGCAAGGCTTTTGCAGATTATGAAAGTGCAAATAATCCTGACGATAAGGAGTCCGGAATACTTACTACCGACAGGGTACACCTGACCGATACAGGTAACCAGTTGGTTGCCGATGAAATGATGAAGGCCCTTTCAATCCACTGACAATTTTAAAACCGAAACATATGTATTCAGCAGCAGCAGCGAGGTACGATTCAATGAAGTATAACCGTTGCGGAAAAAGCGGTTTGCTTTTGCCGGCAATTTCATTGGGGCTCTGGCATAATTTCGGTTCGGTAGATGATTTTGGAACGATGAAGGATATCATCTTTCATGCTTTTGACAAAGGTATCACTCATTTCGACCTGGCAAATAATTATGGCCCGCCACCGGGACAGGCAGAAATTAATTTCGGGAAAATTTTAAGAGAAGACCTGCAGCAATACCGGGATGAAATGATCATCTCCTCCAAAGCCGGATGGAGCATGTGGCCCGGCCCTTATGGCGATTTTGGTTCCAGGAAATATTTAATGGCCAGTATTGACCAGAGTTTAAAAAGACTGGGTGTAGATTATGTTGACATATTTTATTCTCACCGCCCTGATCCTGATACGCCAACCGAAGAAACCATGATGGCCCTGGACCAGATGGTGAGAAGTGGAAAAGCCTTGTACGTGGGCATCTCCAGTTATAATGCGGAACAGACCAAAGAAGCTGTCAGTATTTTAAAAAGCCTGGGCACACCCTGTTTAATTCATCAGCCAAAATATTCCATGTTTGTACGTTGGGTAGAGAATGGTTTGATGGATGTGTTGGGCGAAGCAGGTGTAGGCAGTATTGCATTTTCTCCATTGGCACAGGGTTTACTTACCGATAAATATTTAAAAGGTATTCCGGTAGATTCAAGAGTGGGACGGGGCTTAAGTAATGGTGCCATTCAGCAGGCAGATATTTCAAATGAAGTGCTTTCAAAAATTAACCACCTGAATGAACTTGCTATCCGTCGTAATCAGTCATTGGCGCAAATGGCCATTGCATGGCTATTAAAAGATAAAAGAGTTACATCGGTATTGATTGGTGCCAGTTCAGTTGCGCAATTGGATGATAACCTTGCCTGTTTGAACAACCTGGATTTTACTGCAGGAGAATTAAATGAAATTGAAACGATCCTGAACAAAGCTTAATTTTTTCCCGGCCTGCCTTCAGCCAGGGTGAGTGGTCTCAACTTGTTCGCCGGCCCGCTCTTACTTCCAGGAGGGCTGTCTTGTCTCCCTCACAAAGTCCTGCAAACAACGAGCAGCATAATGAGAATACCATCAATAATTTATTTAAATCAACTACTGAATATTTATACATTTTTCGGGAAATCAACAGCGGGTTACTAATACCCGCTTGCCAGGATACAAGGCACCGAAACCGGCCGAAGGGCTGTTGAGCAACTGATGGAGTTGATTAAAAAATAAAATTAAAATGCTTCGGTAATATTTCAATAACCAGTTCATCTGCTTCCAGGTATTCACCATCTAAATGCGATTGAATGGGTTGATTGCTGCTGACAGTTATTTTTTTTGAGTTGTAGTAATTTATAAAAGGCAGCTCAAGGTGTTTGCCTTTTTCAATAACCGGCAGGTAACGTAATCTTTTAAAAGCTGATAAAGGGCCAACAAGGTTTGCATCAAAAAGGCCGTCATCGGGTTTTGCCATCGGGGCTACATAAAAACCGCCGCCATAGCGGGTTCCATTAGCAATGCTGATCATCAGGAAATTATTTTCAAAAGTCTTTTCTGCCGAACTTATCCGGTACCATTGTTCCTTATACAAGAAGATATGTTTTAAAATGGATATCATAAAGGAGGTCTTGCCCGCAAATTTATTAACGCCAATCAGGCTTTTGGCTACAGCTCCTTCAAATCCAATACCCACACCATTCAAAAAATACCTGTCGTTACACAGCCCTGCATCAACGGGTTTGGGTGCAGAATGCAGTACATGATCAACCTGTTCTTCAACAGTTGTTTTGCCGTATAATAAAGTATAAAAATCGTTTCCGGTACCGCCTTTAAAAATGCAAAGCGGTTTCTTAATGTCATGATACCGGTTCACAAAATAATTTACAGTACCATCGCCTCCGGTTATCCAGACCTGGTCAAAATGATAAACAAGGTCATCCCATTCTTTCTCAGTAAAAATCCGGCTTTCAATTTTTTTGTTTTGCAGAATCGCCATCAGCTTTGCAGAAAGCTTAACTGCTTTTCCATTGCCTGCAAGCGTATTGGTAACAATAGCAATCTTCATTAATATCCTTTTATCAAAGAAAAGAAGAAATATCCATTAAACTCATGTGATAAATTTTAAAAATTCACAGCAAAATATATATGGCAAACTTCAGTTCCGGCCGGTATCTCTGTTACCGGTTCAGGAATGGCATACAATAAATTCTATTAGGAATAATGGAAAAGAATTTGCACTTTGTACTTAATAATTGTTTCAATATGTTTTTGAATAAGGCAAATTGAAAAGGGATAAATGATTATTTAATTTTTTATTATGCCAGCTTACGAAATAGAGATTGTTTTAAACCGTCAACTGGCAGATTGTCTTTCCATTCCGGTTTTTATTACAGATACTGCTGGTAATCTTATTTTTTATAATGAACCTGCCGAAGGAATTCTGGGCAAACGTTTTGAGGAAACAGGAGAGATGCCGGTAGCACAGTGGTCTACAGAATTTAAACCGGTTGATGAGCAGGGAGCAGTTTTACCGCCAGATGAACTACCGCTGGTTATGACATTAAGAAACGCTAACCCTTATCATAAGAGTTTCTGGATAGAAAGCCTGCAGGGCAAGAATCAAAAAATTTCGGTAACATCATATCCCATCATTGGCCGCACCGGCAAGATGCTGGGCGCTGTTGCCATATTCTGGAAATCAACTGAAGAATGAAAATTAAATTATGGGGCGTACGTGGCTCTGTTACCACAACAGGCCCTGAGACAGCCTTTTACGGTGGAAACTCTTCCTGCGTTGATGTGAGGGAAGATGGCTGGCAATTAGTGTTTGATGGCGGATCGGGATTGCAAAAACTGAATGCAGATCATCAGCCCGGTGCCAAACGAATTGATATTCTGCTGAGCCACCTGCACCTGGATCATATACAGGGGCTTGGGTTTTTTAAAGCGCTTTTTGAACCAGGGATGGATGTGCATATCTGGGGGCCGGTAAGCAGTTCGCAAACTTTGCATACCAGGCTCAGCCGCTATCTTTCGCCGCCTTTGTTTCCGGTACTTATACGCGACCTGCCTTGCAAACTTAGTTTACATGAAATTGCAAACAGTAAATTTTCCATCGGGCCGTTTAGTATTCAATCCAGTTATGTAATTCATCCGGGGCCTACTGTGGGCTTTCGTGTGGGCAATGGTAAATCGGTATTTACTTATATACCCGATCATGAGCCTGCTCTTGGTGAAAAAGGAATTATACCTGATACAAAATGGATATCGGGTTACGACCTTGCTGCCGGAGCTGACCTGCTGCTGCATGATGCACAATACACGGCTGCAGAATATAAAGCAAAAAAAGGCTGGGGGCATTCATCCATAAATGATGCTGCATTATTTGCATCTATGGCAGGGGTAAAACATGTAATGTTTGCACATCATGATCCTTTCCGTACCGATGATCAGCTTAATGAGATGTTTGCTGTTTATAAAAGTGAGAATCCTTATCCATTTAAAAATGAACTTGCCAGGGAAGGAGTGGAAGTAAACCTGGATTAACAGTTTTATGTTTCATTGCAAAACGCCTTACCTGCCGTCGTTCATTACGGTGTTATATTGCCTGGTGTTCGGGGCAGTCAATTCGCAAATCTTTCGCAGTTAAATTCTGGTTGAGCAATTTACAAAAATGCAGTGACCCGTTTTCAGCCTTTTTATAATGCGAACAGGTTAAACACATCCGCTGAATGGTAATAACTTCCGCTTTATTCAGGTGCTGAATAATTCCAATTAAACTTAACAATAAATTTTCTTTATCGTCCGGGTGCAGTTTATCAATTGGCACCTGCAGCTGTTCTGTAAACAAAGAGGTATCATTGGCAATTGCTTTTCCTTTTTTTGTAAGTTGTATGATATAGCTTCTTGTGTCCTGCGGTTCGTAATCCTTTTTTATCAGTTCTTTTTGTTCAAGTGTTTTTATTGTGTCGCTGATGGTGGCTTTGGTCATATTGAATTCATCTGCCAGGTAAGTTACTTTGCGTTTTTCAGCTGAGTGGTGTAGTAAAAAAATCAATACCTGGATTTGTATCGGGCTTAATCCGTGTTCTTTGCTTTCATTCCAGAGCAACACCCTGAATGCCTGCGAAATGCGTTCAAGTGAAGCAATAATTTTACTTTCAGTGCTTTGATTCTGCTGCTGTAAGTCAAAAGGCGATTTGCTCATACTGTTTCTATTTTGTGCAGCATTAACCGGGCAATATTTCCAGCTCTTGACTTTGCTTCGTTTGCTGTTTGTCCGGTAAATAATTCATCTACAGTTGTTGTAAACAGCAGCAGCCATTCCGAAAATTCAATCTTTGTCATTGCTGTTTTTCTGCTCAATACAATATGTTTTTCCATTGGATTTCCTGTAAAGGGTTGTTCTCCCAGTAAAAGGCTGTTCCAAAACGAATACATTCTTGGTAAATGCTGTTGCCAGTCAATTTTTGCCACATCAGTAAAAATATAGCCCAGGATTTTATTTTCTTTTACCCTTGCATAAAATGTATCCACTAAAAAAATAACATCCTCATGCGTTGTAATGTCAGGTTTGCTCATTTACAATTTTCCATTTCAATTATAAAATAACCGTTTTTAATAATTCCGGCTTCCCAATCTGGCTTAAGGGTTTCAATATGACAGAATCTGCATTCCCTGGCTGTTAAAGGCTGCCCTTCCTGCCCCTTGGTTTTTAAATATTTTTTTCCGTAGTTGTAAATAACCGTAGTGTCTTTTATTGCTGCTGCTGCAATTATGTCAAAGTGCATAATGCTGCCGTCTTTTTTTGTTACATAACTGTCCCAAACTGCTACCTGCATTTTCTTATTTGTTTTTTTGGTTTAATATTGTTTTGTGTGTTTACCGGTTGTAAACATAACCTTAAGCATAAAAAAATGCTCCACAAAGGTAGTTGTCCCGGCAATGTGGAGCAATTTTTTTAACCTTTTACGTCTGCCATGGAAGCTCCAAAATTGATGTGCAATACATTTCCGTTTGCTGTAACCAGGGCAGGAACAGATTTTACACCTGCATTTTCCGCTTCGGCAATTCTTGATTTGTCGGTACCGAAGTGAACTACTTCAACATTTGAAGCCCCGAGCAGGTTTACAATGTCGTGCTCTGCACTTACACATACAGGACAACCGGCGTGATAGAAAATTGATTTACTCATTTGAATATAAATTAAATTGGTTCAGCAATATTGCCAAAACAAATATAGTTAGGATAACTAACTATATGAAATAAAGTTTTAAACAATTCCGGAATAGCTGGATTTGCAGTAAAGAGTTTTAAATTTAAAACAGCAGGAACACGCACTTCGGAAAAAAGACACAATGTCCTCAGCCATTTAACCAGCTCATTGAGATAGGTTGCCGGGAAAAGAGTTTACAGAAAAGTAGTACGTAGCAATTTGCATTTCCTGCCCTGTTACTTCGCTTTCATTTTATTGTTCTTTGCATCGTGTGTAATTTCTGCAAGGCCAAGTTCTTCCATCAATGGCGGAACGTAAACTCCAAACCGCCCACGAAGCCCTTTCTTTAAGCCATACCAACCCCCAACAGGGTTTTGTGATGAACGGCCCCAGGCCTCAACTGTTCCTTCCTTCGCTTCTTTCTGTTCGTCTGCACCGCCTAAGTCCATCCAGTCGCCATGTTTTTTCAGCATGGTTTGTAAATCGGTTAAACATTTTGCATCGTAAAGCAAAGTTGTTTTGCCTACTACACATACGATAACCTCTTTGCCGTCTTTTACATCTTTATACATTTCGTATTCTGATGTGTTGGGGGGAGTTTTTAATTTCCACGGATTTTCTTTTGTTCCTCTTACTGCCATTTTTTTATTTTTTTTGAATTTGAAAATTGTTTTTAAAGTTCCCTTTTTATTCCACCGATGCCAGTTTTTATTTATAAGCCACTCTTTTAGCGGAGTTACTTTAACTGATGAAATATTTCATTTCTTTCATATCAGCGGTAAATTTTTTTTCATTAAACCATTTGAACATCAGAAACATTTCTTTGTCCATTAAAATCCTGAAAATAAATAATGGCAGCCTTTTAAATTTTATTTTGATACCGATATCAGTTAAAAATACTGACTGATGAACCCACTAAAGTTAAAAACTCCTGCCTGGGCGGGCTTTCCAATCCACTTGCTTTTAGCTGCTCCTGAAAACTTTTGAATGATGGTAATTCGTTCAGCAATTGCTGGTCTTCATCTGAATTAAAAAATGCAGTATGAATAAATGTTTTGTTATCGGCAGATAGCAATGTATTGTAGTTAATACCCTGGTGATTTGCTTTTTGCAAATCAGCCATAACCTTTTTTATGTTGTTCTGATTTTGTTCAGAAAATGCTGCCTTTGTTGTGTAAGTTACTTTTACGATTTTCATTTTGATTAATATTTTTTATTTCTGAATTATTTAGCGTTCATAATTATTTCTGCTTCCTTTTTTAAGTCGCCTGCAAACTGCTCAAATGATTGGTCAAAAGGCGGAATCATCTTCGCATACATTGGAAACATCAGCCCGCCAATTTTTTCTGTCATGGAAAACGTAACAGTTCCGTTATTGTTTTTTGTGAGGATGCAGGCCCGGTTTCCCTGTCCATCGCCCCACACTAATTTTTTCTCAGGTTCAAACGCTTTTATTTTTAGTTTGAAAGTCCGTTTTGCATCAAGTATTGATCTGAGTTTTATTTTTTCACCTGATGCAATGTTCCCTTCAATGGAAGTTACTGTAGCATTCCATCTTGGGTAATCAGAAGCGTTGGTTAACAATGCCCATATAATTGCCGGGTCTGCTTTAATTTCAATACTTACAGAAGTTTCCCGGTGAAAAGTAGTTTTAACGGTTTTGGCTTTCCCGTTTTGAGCCATGGCTGATATTGTCATTTTTGCTTTGCTTTCTGTTTTTGACGATTGAGCAAAGCAAAACGATAGGATTAATCAGAAATATTTTCCATTATTTTTCTATTATGTTCTAAATGAAGTATTTGAAAATCGGCACCGTTTGAGTTGAAAGGGTCAATATCTTTTAAAATCTTAAGCCGCAGATCCAGCAAATGTTCTTTATCTCCTTTGTTTTCAGTTTTTGCCAGTTCAATTTTATTCTTCTCAATTTCAAAATTTTGTTTGGGGTTGAATATCCCGTTCAGTTCAGAGCATTGGTGACAGGTACCCTGTTTGTTTATCAAAGCACATCTGCCGTCAAAAATAGAAATCATCTTTGTTCGTGCTGTGTATAAATAATATTTCACCATTGCTTCGGTGGCGCTGAGTATGGTTGTTATTTCAGCAATCTTAAACCCGTAAACTTCTTTAAGGTAAATGCAGAGTTGTTGTTCTAATGGCAACGACTTTGAAACGCAGGTAAAGCAAAATGCAATGTGCTCTTTCACTTCAAACTGTCCCTGAGGCGAAGTGGCCTGAATGTGCATCATCTGCGGAAAATAATCCGGGTTGGCTAATGCTTCTGCTTTTGCAAGATCGTTTACATTTTCAGTCCACCGCTTTTGTGCCCTCAAATTGTCCTTTGCCAGATTAGAGGCAATTGTAAAAAACCAGGTTTTTAAACTGGATTCACCTTTAAAACTGTCTAATTTTTCTAATGCCTTAATGAATGTATCCTGTACAATGTCTTCAGCATCTTCAACGCTGGCTGTAATACGGAGGATATATGATTTTAGTTTTCCGCTGCTTTCCTCAAATTCAATAGTTAGTTGTTCTTTTGTCATTGTGTTGTTGTAGGTGGTCAAAAAAATCCGTTTTTCGCACAAAACCGACCCTGGCTGCTGGTTAGGCTATTTTTTCTCCTTGCAATTCTCGTATGTAATTTTCTTATCCAGCTTACCATTTTCAAGATAGAGCAGCCATTCACCGTCTTGACAATTGTTGTGATACATTCCTGCTGATTGTTCTTCCGTCCAGCCCCGCTAGCAGCAATACCAATGTTGTATGCTGCCTTTCTAGGGCAGATACCATTTACTGTTTTTTGCCCAATAGTTAGTGTAGTTTTCCATAAACTCTTTAAAGCTTTCTGCAACAGGCAGATTATTTGCATTCGCAAATAATGCGTATTCATCACTTGACTGAAATTCATACATTTTTTCAAGTTCAGTATCAAAAACTATATAACAGTCTTCGCACTCTTTCGAGTTAAAACCTTGAAATTTTGCACAAAGCTTTTTGTCTGCAAATGCGAAACTTGTCAGAAATGCTTGCCGCCCGCCACCTGATTTTGAGTCCTCAAAATACGTTGAAGCTCCATCAATGTTACTTACTTGATATCCGTTCCTATTGGGATTTTAAAAGAATCACCAAATCCCCTGTCTCTCCAATATGAAAAATGATAAAATAGAAATGCAATTCCGAAAAATGTCCCCAAAGAGATAAAAGTTAGAAACTTAAAATTGATTGCTTTTTTTACCCATCTCAAATTTGTCAACTTTGAAAGAATATAAATAATTGTAAGTCCTAACCCCGCATAGATAAGGGAGTAAATAAAAATTATTATTAGTGATATGATTAGTCCAAAAATTCCAAACATAAAGTGCCTCGTAAAATTTATAGGGTGTCTGTCAAGGTAGCATACAACATTTGCATTGGCGCTACTTTTTGTATAATTTTTTATTGAGTATCAGCACAAATTTATACAAATTGTAACCTACTATGCAATGTAACAAAAATTATAAATTCCCCATCTTCTTCCTTAACAATTTCTTCTCTGCATCCGATTGGGTAAGGCTTATTGCTTTTTCAAAATTGGCTATTGCTTTTTGTTTATCGGTTGCGCTGTATATCTCGGCAAGTAAACTGTAATAGAGATAGTGTTTTTTCCATTCAGCCAGGAAAGAAGCGTTATTTAATTCCGGCAGGGTAGCGGCGGCTCCTTTAAATTTATAAACAACCGTAAGGCGGTTGAGGGCTGCAATGGCTGAGGGCTGTATCTCCACCAGCATGTCGTAATAATCAAGTATCTGTTTCCAGTTGGTTTGCTCAAAGGTTGGGGCACTGCAGTGTTCGTAAGCAATGGCGGCTTCAATATGATAAGTAGTGAGGCTGTTGCCAAAAGCAGCTTTGTTCATAAAGTCATTGCCTTCTGCTACCAGGCTGCGGTTCCATTTGCTGCGGTCCTGTTGTGCAAGCAATATTATTTCGCCTTCTTCATTTATCCGGCTGTTGATCCTCGCCGCATGAAAACACATCAGCGACATGGCAGCATATACTTCGGGTATCTGCGTCTGCCGGTTATTGCATAACAAATTGCAGAGGTACATGGCTTGTGCCAGCAGGTCTTTGCGTATCAGTTCATCGGAATGCGATGAATTATAACCTTCATTAAAAATTAAATAGATGGTTTTTAAAACGGATTCGGTACGGTTTTTTAACAGGCTGCTATCTGGAAACCCGGGCTTTATTTTTTTATCTCTGAAAAACTCCTTGGCCCGGTAAATTCTCTTGGAGATGGTATCTTCCGATGTAAGAAATGCTTTGGCAATTTCGGCAGTGGAAAAACCACAAAGTGTTTTCAGCATCAGGCTTATCTGGTATTCTGTTATGAGGCCGGATTGGCAGCAGGCAAACATCATCCGCAACTGGTCATCTTTTATTTCCTCTTTCTCCCAAAGTTTTTCCATCTGTATGGCCAGGGTATATTCCGAAGCCAGGAGTTTTCTTTCGGGATCATTAAAATCTATCTGTGCCGAAAATTTATTTCTTCTCAGTGCATCAATGGCTTTGTTTTTGGCAACCTGCATCAGCCAGCCAGATGGATTATCAGGTAAACCTTTAAGCCCCCAGGTTTGCACGGCCGAAAGAAAGGTTTCCTGCACAACATCTTCGGCCAGCCCGATATTTTCGGTACCGAAGACCCTGGTTAAAACAGCAACCATCTTTCCCGATTCGTGCCGGAAAAGATGGTCGGTGAGTTGGTTGATATCATGAGGAGCTGTTACCAAACGGCAGGATTATTTTTTGTCCGGAAAGACGCTAAGTTATATAGATGACTTACCGTCTTCCCGGCGATTATTATTACTGTGGTTCATCAAAACTCATCATCCAGGCAATGCCGAATTTATCAACACACATACCAAAATAAGATCCCCAAAAAGTTTTGGCGAGCGGCATGGTAACCTGCCCACCTGCCGAAACAGCGTTGAACAATTTATCAGCCTCGGCTGTAGAACCGGCAGTAATGGAAATTGAAAAATTAGTACCAGCCACCGTTGCTTTTCCAAAAGCTTCGGAGCTGTCGCTGCCCATAAGGATAGTTTCTTTGCTGATGGGTAATGAAACATGCATGATCTTTTCGCCTTCAGCTTCCGGCACATTCATACCATCTGTCGGAGGCATATCTTTAAAACGGCCCATGTAGCCGAACTCGCCGCTAAAAACTGACTTGTAAAAATTAAATGCTTCTTCGCAATTACCATTGAAGGTAAGATAAGGGTTGATAGTTGCCATAATGATTTTGTTTTAGAATGAATAATTTTTAACTGTAAAATACTATAACCACCTTATTTAATAACCAGCTCAGGGATAAGCGGTAAATAATATTTAATGAGTCAGTTTTTTGGAAAATTTTCATTCGCCTTCACCTCTTCAACCTGTTTTACATGCCGCTCATTGTGTGCCGACATGAATAACAATATCTGAAAAGCATCAACGGTGCCAAATGGTAATTGCTGGTAACGGTCTCTCAGGTCTTCCTGCGTGGTTTTTACAAATTCAATATGTGCCTTTCTTTTTTCTAAAAATTCCTTTACAGTTGCTTCATGCGATCCGTATTGGCCGGAGGGTTCAAATGGTTTAATTGTTTTCACTTTGTTGGTACGGTCGGCTATCATGGCCAGTACCTGCTCATCGGTCATTTTAACATCTGATCTTTTAGATGGATCGGCGGCTGTTTTTAATGCAGCTTCCAGCATACCAAAAATATTGTTTTCAGAAATGGCAATATGCTCGGTACATTCGGCAATGGACCAGGATTCGGCACTGCTTTTGAAATTCAGTTGTGCTTCGCTGAGGCCTTTGATAGCCTTTGATAAAAGATCACTGGTTCTGTTCATTTCTGTAACCGCAAGTTTTCTTTCTGCCTTGGTGAGCGTTGTATCTGCCCCGGTAAAGCTTACCATCGCCAGCACCAGGAGGGGGAGTAGCATCTTTTTCATAATTATAAAGTTTTTATTGTTTACATTTTTAATTCCTTGATCTCTCTTACTTCCACAATGCCGTTATCAAATTCAAGTATCGGGCATCCTTTCGAAATTTCCACGGCTTCTTCCAAAGTATCAGCCTTGCATGCCAGGTAACCACCCACCATTTCCTTGCCCTCCATAAACGGCCCGTCACTTACAACTTTTTTGCTGCCCCTAACCACTTTGCCTTCGGCATTTAATGGCTGTGCACCAATCAATTTGCCTTGTTCTTTTAAGCCACCCATCCACAACATCCATTTTTGCATATGTGCCTGCCATTTTTCAGGTGATTTCTCTAATGTAGCGTGGTCGCCACCTCTGAATAATAATAAATACTCTTTCATGTTTAATTTTTTTAAGTTACAAATAAAATTTTTAATTAACAAGGTCAAGGAATGATGCGGATGCCGGATCATAATTAATTGGCATCAC
>Ga0138256_10004816_pt1 | contig 14322 bp, 13 predicted proteins | sample KNB2016incub_MG_FD_105486 | JGI IMG/M metagenome (GOLD analysis project Ga0138256, IMG submission 105486) | Active sludge microbial communities from wastewater in Klosterneuburg, Austria - KNB2014incub_MG | ecosystem: Engineered > WWTP > Activated sludge > Unclassified | place: Austria...
CTGCTCGCAATGGGCATGGTCGGGCTGCCATGGCGGATGGTGACCGACATGCCGCAGGGCTGGAACACTCGGGCGCTGCTGTCGGTGGTGCGCTTCCTGCCCGGGCTCTGTTACCTGTGGGCGTTGTGGGCGGTGCAGCGAGCACTGGCTGACCTGTCCGCCGGCCGCCTGTTCCATCCGACGGTGGCGCGGGCGATGCGGCATATCGGCATCGGGGTGCTGGCCGGGGCGTTGCTCAATGTGTTCGCGGTGACCAACCTCTCGCGCTGGATCGCGGGTGGGCAGGGCGGCTACCTGTATTTCGACCTGTCCGGGATCGTGCTGGGCGTGGTGGGTGCCGCGCTGGTGCTGCTGGCCCGGCTGGTCGACCAGGCGCGCGCGCTGCAGGCCGAACTGGACGAGATCGTCTGATGCCGATCCGGGTCACGCTGGATGAAATGCTGGCCAGCCGCGGGATGAAGGCACGCGAAGTGGCGGCGACGATCGGAATCAGCGAGACCCAGCTGTCGCTGTTCCGCAGCGGCAAGGTCAAGGGCATGCGCTTCCGTACCCTGGCCAAGCTGTGCGCGGTGCTGGAATGCGCGCCGGGGGATTTACTCGACTACGACTACCTCGCCGCCGACCTGCAGGAGGCCGACGACGACGCGTGAGTGTCCAACCGGGTCCCGGCGGGCGAACGTGATCAGGCGATCTTGATGTCGCCGACCTTGTCTTCATAGGCCTTCTTGGGATCCACGCCGAGCAGCAGCTTCACCCCGGCGAGCAGGTTGTTCTCGTTGAGCCAGACGTGGGCATGGTCCGGATCCATGCGCAGCAGGCGCACCTTCGGATCGTCCTTGCCGCCTTCGAACCACGCGGCGATGAACGGATTCCACAGGCGGTCGATCACCGCCGGGTCATTGTCGAGGACCAGCTTGCCGCCAAGCGTGGCGAACACGTCGTGGTTCTTGCTACTGATCGTCGCCGTCGCTGCCTTGCCCAGGCTGCCGACCAGGCCCTTGGCGAGGTCGGTGTCCGCCGAGGTGAAGAACCAGAGCGGCGCCTGCTTGTCTTCGGCCAATGCCGTCATCGGTCGCGGCGGAATGCCGGTGATGCCGAGCATCATGGTGCGGTCGTCTTCGATGGCCTTCCAGAACTTGCGTTCCAGGTCGCTGGTGTCGGTCATGGCGAATACCTCTCCTTCCGTGGGGAAGTCAGGAATACCAGCCAAGCGGTGATGGGCACGGCAACGTTTCATCAATCGCATCCTCACGCAAAGAGGTGCGATGGACTCGATGCACGATATCGGCGCGGATCATTTCCGCGTGTAGGTCATCTCCATCATCTTCATCTCCTTGCCGTCCGGACCCGGGCCATGCATCTCGAAAATCTCCTCCGACGGACTGGTCCAGCGGATCGAGATGCGCGCCGTCACCGGCTTCTTGCTGACGGGATCGTCCCAATGCGCGGTGAAGGCGCAGCGCGCCTGCGCATCGCAGGTGCCGGTCCCGGTGGTCAGCCCGGTGGTCATGCTGTCGTTCCAGGTGGTCCAGTACTTGCCGGTCACGTTGTCGAACCCGGTCAGGCCGAAGCCCGTGTAAGGCTGGCCGTACATGCTGGACTGCAACTCCTCGCTGACCACGCGTCCACCCAGCATCAGCTTGCGCGATGCCGTGCCGGTCGATTCGGATGCAGGGGCGCCAGGGGCGCTCCAGCTCTTGATCACCACGTTGTACTCACCGACGGTGGCGGCAAGGCCTGCATGCGCCATGCCGGGGGTGCCGGCCTTCTGGTAGGCCTCCATCATCGCGGCCTCTTCCGGCGACATCTTCGGCACGTCCTGCGCATGCGACGGCATCGACAGGCACAGCGACAGCGGCAGCAGGGCGAGCGTGGACAGGCGGTTCATGGGCGTCTCCATGGTTGGGGCGGCGATCGATGGCCGGGGTCGCGATGGGCGACGGATCGAGTATAGGACGCCTCCGAAACCCACCGGGCGACCTCACGATCCGGCGGGTCTAAACTGCGTTTCCGTCTGATCGAGACCCGGCCATGCGCCTGCTGCTCACTGTCGCCCTGTCCCTGTGCATCGGCACTGCCGTTGCCGCCGATCCCGCGGCTGCGCCAGCCATGCCTGCCTTCGATGCGGCGCTCGCACAGCGCACCGGCGCCGACGAACGCGGCATGCGCCGATACGTGCTGGTCATCCTCAAGACCGGGCCGACGCGAGTGCCCGATGGCGAAGCACGCAACACGATGTTCGCCGGCCACATGGCCAACATCGGGCGGCTGGCGAAGGAAGGGAAGTTGGCGCTGGCCGGGCCGTTCATGCAGGACCCGGCGGGTTGGCGCGGCCTGTTCGTGTTCGCGGTGGGCGACATCGAGGAAGCCAAGGCGCTGGTCGCCAGCGACCCGGTGATCATCCAGGGCGAAATGGTCGCGGAATACCACCCGTGGTATGGCTCGGCCGCGAACATGCTGGTGTCGGAATGGCACGATCGCCTGGTGCCGCCGGCGAAGGCGACGCCCTAGCGTCTCCCGCAGCGCTCAACCGGCCGAGGTACGCACGCAGTTGCGGCCTTCGCCCTTTGCCTGGTAGAGCGCGACGTCGGCATCGCGCAGCAGTCGTTGCCGGTCTTCCAGCGTGCGCAGCACGCGACTGGCGACGCCGGCACTCACAGAGACCCTCGCGTCCTGCGGCCCGTCCGGGACCTGCACCGACATCGATTCCACCGCGGTACGCATGCGTTCGGCGACCGCCGTGGCGTGCACGGCGTCGCTGCCGGGCAGCAGGCAGGCGAATTCCTCGCCGCCGTAGCGTGCCAGCAGCGCGTCCGCTGGCGTGCACGACAACAACGCCTGCACGATCCGGCGCAGGACTTCATCGCCGGCCGGGTGGCCATGCTGGTCGTTCAGTTCCTTGAAATGGTCGACGTCGAAGAACACCAGCGCGGTTGTCGTGCCGTCAGGCGTGCGTTCCAGCGTTTCCAGCAAGCGGCGCCGGTTGGACAGCCCGGTCAAGGCATCGCGATACGAGAGCTCGAGCAGGCGGGCGTTGGCTGCATCCAGTTCGGCGGTACGCTCGGCGACGCGCTGTTCCAGCGCCTCGCGTTGCGTCCGCAGCACGCGGGTGCGGGCGAGCGCGGCGGCATAGCCCAGCAGCAGCAGCGCCAGTACCGCGGCGGCAGAGGTCCACGGGCGCTGCCACCAGTGTGCGGCCACGTGGATCGGGAGTTCGATGGGGGGGCTCAGGTTGCCGGCATGGTCGCGCGCCTCGATCCGCAGCCGGTAGTCGCCCGGTGGCAAGGCGCTGAAGCTGCGCGAGGGCTGCGGCGTCCATGCGGTCGGTGCATCTTCCAGGCCGATGAGCTGGGTGCGGAAGCGCGATTCTGCTTCGCGGTCCCACGAAAGCAGGGCGAATTCGACATCGATCGTTGCGGCCCCGGCGGGTACCTGCAATTGCGTTCCCGGCCGTGGCGCGCCGTCGACGTGCATGCCGGTCAGCCGCAGCGGCTTGGGCTGGGTGTCGGCGGTCTCGCGACTGGGGTCGTATACCGCGAGGCCGCCGAGGGTGCCGGTCCAGAAACGGCCATGCGCGTCGATGAACTGCGCATTGCCGTTGCATTCCTCGTGGACCATGCCGTCGCGGCGGGTGAACACGCGGGATGTGTAGCCGCCCTTGGCATCCGGGGTCAGTTGCTGCACGCCGGTGTTGCTGCAGACGTAGAAGCGGCCGTCCTCAGCACGCAGCGCGCCGTAGGTGTAGGGATCGGGAGGCGCCGGCAAGCTGGACGGCAGGACCCGGGGCTGCAGCGGATCGCCGATATCCACGCGCACGATGCCGACGCGCGCGCTGCCCATCCACAGGATCGGCTTGCCGAGCGCATCCGGGAACAACTGCAGGCCGGCGAGTTGGTCGTCGGGGAATCCATGGGCGCTGTCGAACATGGTCCAGCCACGCCCATCGAAGCGCGCGAGGCCGCGGTCGGTGGAGGCCCAGAGCCAGGCATGCCCAGTGCGATCGCGGTGTTCGATGAGCCGGCTGATGCGCCACTGACCGTCGATGCCGGGCGCGCGCATCGCCTCCCAGCGGCCATCGCGCAGCCGCCACGCGCCGGACAGGCGTGTGCCGGCCCAGAGTTCGTCGCGACCGTCGACGGTGCGCTGTAGGAGGTCCAGCACCGACTGCCCGGTGAGCTTCGGCCACGGCGTGGGCAGGCGCGTGAAGCCCGGGCCGTCGCCCACGCGCAGCAGGTCGCCGCCCCAGGTGCCGAGCCACAAGGTCCGCCCGCCAGCCGCCTCGGGAATCGCGCGGATCATGCTGATGCTGTTGGTGGGCAGGTGGCCGGAGTCCGCGCTGAACCGCCGCCAGCGCCCGTCCTCGTAAAGGCCCAGCCCTTCGTCGCTGGAGCCGACCCACAGCCTTTCGCCGCCGCGTCCATCGGCTTCGATCAGCACCCCGAACACGCCGAGCGAGCGCGATCCCATCAGCGAGGCGGTCGACCAGGCGCTGCCGTCCAGCACCGTGCGCGAGACGCCGGCCTCGGTCGCCAGCCACAGCACCTGGCTGCCGCTCGGACTGCGCCAGGCATTCAGTCCGCGGATCATGTCCGATGCCAGTCCGTGGCGACGGTCGAACGCCTGCACGCGGCCGTCGTGGACGCGCAGCAGCCCGGAGCGCGAGGCAATCCAGATCGCGCTCTTCCCGTTCGGCAGCGGGGTGGCGGCGATGTCGTACAGCTGGTTGGTCGGCAGCTCGCCGGTTTGCTGGGTCCAGCGGCGCAGGCCATGTGCATCGAGCAGCAGCAGGCCCACGCCGAACTCGGAAACCCACAGGGCCTCGCCATCGCCGTCGCGGGTCACCAGGAGCGATTCGATCTGGGCGGCGTCGATGTCCTCCGCATGCCATTGGCTCCAGTCGCGGCTGCCCTCGTCGCGGTACCACAAGCCGTGGCTGCCGGTGCCCAGCCACTGCCGACGCACCCCGTCGATGCCGGTGGTCTGCGCCATCGACAGGATCATGCTGCCCGGCAGGCTGGCGTCGCCGCGGTCCGTGACCCAGCGGCCATCGCGGCGCTGCATCACGTGGTGGTCCCAGGTCGTCGCCCACAGGACGCGCTGGCCGCGCGCATCCGTCGTCTCGGCGAAGCGCCGGACCTGCTCGAACGGCAGCCCACTGGCGGCGTTTTCTACGTGCCAGCGCCGCCCGTCGTAGCGGGCCAGGCCGTGGTTGCGGAACCCGGCCCACAAGGTGCCGGCGGCATCCACGAACAGGTTGTTCACCGGATGCGCCATCGCCGGTTCGTCGCTGCGGACCCAGCGGCGACCGTCGTAGCGCGACACGCCCTGCGGCGACGCGGCCCAGACGAAGCCGTCGCGATCGGTGCGGACATCGACCACGACCTGCTCGGGCAGGCCGTCGCGCGCCGAGAAGTTGGCGAACACCGGCGCGGCGAGATCCGAGAGATCGAGCGGCCGCGTTGCGGCGGCATTGGAGCGGGTTGGTGGTGTCGATGCCGGCCATGCCCACGCGGGCACGGCAAGGCACAACAGCAGGCAGGCTGCCCGGATGGTGGTCATGCGTCGAGTTTTCCCCTGTCCGGGGCAGTATGCGTCAGGCCGCAGGCGCTTCGCGAATCCCATCGCCTCACGCGCGGACGGTTCAGCCGCCGCTGGTCTTCGCCTTCTTCGCGGGCGTCGGGCGGGCCAGCGCAGTGACCGCGTCCAGCGTTTCCTTGACGTGCTGGTTGGGGTTCATCGCGTCATGCACGTGGACGATCCTGCCGTCCTTGCCGATCACGTAAGACGTCCTGCTGGAGAGGTCAGGCTTCATCGTCATGGTGGCGTCGTAGGACTTGGCGATCTTCGCGCCAGCGTCGGCCGCGACCGGGAACTTGCCTGCGCACTTCTCGATGTCGCTGGAGAATTCCGCGAGCCGTTCGGTATTGCCCGAGGTGACGCCGATGACAGTGGCGCCTTGGGCCTTGAACTTGTCGATGGCCTGCGAGAACGCAGCGGCCTCGACGTTGCAGCCGGAGGTGAACGCGGCCGGGAAGAAGTACACGACCACCGGGCCTTTCTTCAGCGACGCTGCAAGGTCGAAGGTGAAGGGCTTGCCGGCCAGGTAGGCAGGTGCCTTGAACAGAGGGGCTTGCGTACCGGGCTTGAGCGCGGCGAAGCAGGGAACGGCAAGCAGGCTGGCGAGGACGAACGTGGCGAATCGACGGGTCATGCGGGCGGCTCCGGTGCGGAGCCGCCACGATACGCCATGCGCGTGATGGCGCAGGTCAGCGACGCTTGACCGGCTGTGCCAGGCCGCGGGCGATGGCCTCGTCGATCAGGCTGCGGATGCGGGTGTCGGCGATCCCTGCCTCGCGCTCGATCTGGTTGCCCAGGACTTCCATGTCGCGGCCGATCGCCTCCATCGGCTTGGCCGCGGCTTCCATCTCTCGTGCAACCGATTCCATCTTCCCGGATTGCCGCTGCATGACCGCGGACTGCTGGTCCATCACGTTCGAGTGGCGATCCATCTGCTTCGACAACACGTCCATCTGCTCGGAGATCAGGTCCATGTCGCGCGAGATCGCATCGCGCCCGGCATCGTCGGCCTTCGCCATCTTCCCGGCCAGTTGCGATTGCTTGGCCGCAAGCGACTGCTGGCGTTCCGCGAGCTGTTCCAACTGCCGTCCGGCGGCGCGCATCTGCGGGGTTTCGATCGGTGCCATGCGATCCATCTGGCTGCCAAGCGCATCCAGCTTCTGCTGGTGCGGTTGCATGCGCGCCTGCAGCGCGTCCATGCGCACTTCGAGCGCGTCGACCGGACGCCACGCGCTGGCCACGCTGGCCAGCACGCCGCCATCGCGCACCACGTAGGCGCTGCCACCACGACGCACCCACAGGAAGTCGCCGTCGATGTCGTGGCGCAGCTGGCGGATGTTGCTGATGTCGTCGGTGCTGCCGCTCATGCGGAAGCCGGTCTCGCCCTTGCGCACGATGGCGTAGCCCGTCGAACCGTCGGTGTAGTGGGTCCCGACCTTCTTGCCCCGTGGGTGCGCGGGCGGCGGCGCAGGCGGTGCGGGTGGCGCAGCGATATCCGCGGGCGTCGCCGGCGGTGCTGGCGGAGGGGGAGGCGGCGTCTTCGTGCGGTCGGATGCAGCCACCCTGGACGGTGCAGCGGGCGGTGCGGGAGGTGCGGGTGGCGCGGGCGGGGCAATGGCGTACTCGGAAGGCGCAGCGTCAGGCGCGGACGACTGGGCATGGGCATACATGGCCACGCCGGCCAGGGCCAGGCCCAGCAGGGGGAGTGACAGGCCAATGGCGAGGGGATGCTGGCGCGGGCGGAGCAGGTGCTGGATGCGGGACATGAGTTGGCCTCCATGGGCGGCGTGCGCGAAGCGGGGGATGGGCCCGGCGGCGGTCGCGCCGAGCATGCGGTCGAGTTCGGACAGCGCGAGCGCAAGGCTGCGACCATCGCCGAGGGCCTCGGCGGCCAGGTCGTCGGCGATCAGCTCGCGTTCGTGGCGGATGCGGCGCGACAGCCACCACACCACCGGGTGATAGAACAGCAGGGCCTCGACCACGGCCTGCAGCAGGTTGACCAGGTAATCGTGGCGGCGGATATGCGCCAGTTCATGGGCGAGCAAGGCCTCCAACAGACCGGCCGGCATCCGCGCGACGAGCGCGGCGGGCAGCAGCACCATCGGCCGCCACCAGCCGATCGCCAGCGGCGCATCGCCATCGAACAACCTCACCCGCACGTTGCGCGGCAGGCCGAGCTTGCGCGCCAGCATGTCGGCACGGGCCTGCCAATGCCCTCCATCCTCGGGCCACGCCTGCCGTTGCAGGCGGCGCACCCACCACAGGCCACCCGCCATGCGCAGGAGCAGGGTGGCGACACCGGAAACCCAGAGCATGACGATCCATGGCAGCGAGGTCGTGGCCTGCATCGCCAACATGTCCTGCATGCCATTCGCGCTTGCAAACCCTGCATTCGCGCCGACCACGACGGGAAGCGAATCGGCCGGTGCGCCAGTCGGCGCAGCCAGCAGCCATGCCAATGTGAGTGCAGGCAGCAACAGCGACGCCGACAGGGCCGCGCAGGCCGCCGCATATCGCGCCTGCGGGCGGGCATTGCGCAGCAGCGCCAGGGCCGTTGCTGCGAGCACGCCCAGCAACGTGCCCTGCCAGAGGAAATGCAGCAGCGCCGTGCCTAGGGCCGGCACCAGGATGGCGGCAATCTCATTCATCGCGGGTGTCCTCCAAGAACTGCTGGATCTCGGCACGCTCGGCGTCGCTGACCCGCCCTCCGCGCAATGCCGCCATCACCAGCGCCTTTCCGGACCCCGCGAACGCCTTGTGGATCAGGTCGTCCATCAGTCGGGTCTGCAGCGGACCCTGCGCCTGCGCTGCTGCATAGACGTGGGCGCGCTCGCGTTCGTCGCGCTTGAGCAGACCCTTGCCATGCATGATCTGCATCAGCCGCAACACATTGGCGTAGGGCAGGTCGGGGCGTTCGCGCTGCTGCAGTTCGTGGATCTGCTTGGCCGTGCTCGGGCCCTGTTGCCAGAGCGTGCGCAGCAGGTCGAGTTCGGCGGGGGTCGGTTTCGGCAAACGAGGCGAGGGCATGTGCATGCAGGTCGGTGCGGCGATGGCGTGACGATGCAGCGTCTAGAAAATATTGTCTAGAAAAAATTGTCTATGTCCGACGAACGGTCGACATTGCGGTCCGGGACTCGCCTGGCGTTACCGACGGCACCCCGACTTTCGCCATAAGGCGCCACCCGGCGGGGAGTGCGAGACTCGCCGGACATCCATCGGGGGGAATGCACATGCGCAGCACGCGTCGGGACCTGCTCAAGTTCGGTACGTTGGCCGCGGCCGCCGCCGCGATGCCCGCGTTCGCGTTGCCGGGAATGGCAGCGGCGCCGATTGCGAAAGCGGCCAAACCGCTGGACATCCTCATCCTCGGCGGCACCGGCTTCACCGGCCCGTTCCAGGTCAACTACGCGTTGGCGCGCGGGCACAAGGTGACCCTGTTCAACCGCGGCAAGCGACCGTCGCCGGAATGGCCGGGCGAGGTCGAGCAACTCCTCGGCGACCGCAACACGGCCGACCTGAAATCGCTGCAGGGGCGCAAGTGGGACGTGTGCATCGACAACCCCACCAGCCTGCCGTTCTGGGTGCGCGACGCGGCCAAGGTGCTGAAGGGCAACGTCGGCCACTACATGTTCATCTCGACGATCTCCGTCTATGCCGATGGCAGCAAGCACGGCATCGATGAAAATTCGCCACTGGCCGTCTACAAGGGCAAGGACGCGATGGCGGAAACGCAGGAAAGCCTGCGTGCCGACATGGAGAATCTCTACGGTTCGCTGAAGGCGTTGAGCGAGGCCGAGGTGCGCAAGCATTACGGCGAACGCAGCACCATTGTCAGACCCGGCTACATCGTCGGCCCGCGCGACGAGACCGACCGTTTCACCTATTGGCCGCTGCGAGTGGCGCAGGGCGGCGAGATGCTGGTGCCGGGCGATGGCCAGGATCCGATCCAGATCATCGATGGCCGCGACCTGGGCGAATGGATGATCCGGCTCGCCGAGGCGAAGGCCTTTGGCATCTTCAACGCGGTCGGCCCGGACTACACGCTGACCACCGACGCCATGGTCTACGGCTGCCAGGCGGTGACCGCGAATGGCGTGCAACTCACCCACGTCACCCCGCAGTTCATCGACGAGCAGAGGGTCGAGCTGCCGATCTGGGTGCCGCGCGCGGACAACCCGTACGCTGGCTACGGAACGGTGAGCAATGCGCGTGCGCTTGCCGCCGGCCTGACCCTGCGCCCGCTGGCGACCACGGTGGCCGACCTGCTCGAGTGGTTCCAAGGGCTGCCGGCTGATCGCCAGGCCAAGCCGCGTGCCGGCATCACCCGCGAGAAGGAAGCCGAGCTGCTGGCGGCATGGAAATCGCGCGCCCGCGGGTGACGCCCGGTTCGCCGGGTCAGGCTGGCGCCGCTTCCACAGAGGCGGCATGGGTGCGGTTGCGCCCGCCTGCCTTGGCACGGTAGAGCGCGCGGTCAGCCGCCTCCATCCACGTGCGCAGGTCGACGCCGGCCGCAGGCGGTTCGGCCATGCCGATGCTGACCGAGCACTGCACGGCTGCGTCCCCGAGAGCCAGGGCCTGTACGCGGCTGCGGATGCCTTCGGCGACGTGCAGGGTCTCCGGCAATGCCAGCGGCACCGCGACGGCGAATTCGTCGCCACCCAGGCGGCCTGCATGGCTGCCTTCCGGGATCGCGTCGCGGATCGCGTCGGCGATGCCACGCAGGACGTCGTCGCCGATGGCGTGGCCGTGGTGGTCGTTGATCGACTTGAACAGGTCGACATCCACCAGCAGCAGGCTGGCGGGCGTGCGCGCCGCAAGCAGGGCGCTGGTCTGTTCCTGCCAGTGCCCGCGGCTGAGCAAGCCGGTCAATGAGTCGTGGCGGCTCAGTTCGTCGAGCCGCATGTTCTGCTTCTGTACCTTGCGGACCAGCCGGTAGCTGCTCGCGCTGACGGCAAGCGTGTGGATCACCATCAACGGCAGGCAGGCCAGCAATACGGGCGTACTGGTGGCGATGTCCGTGCGGAAACCGAAAAGCCAGGCACTTAGCAGGATCGCCGCCAGCATTCCCGGCAACGACCGCGACCACAGTCCGCGTACGCCGGCGTTTATCTTGTCGGCAGTGGCCACCGTGACCAGCATCGCGGAGGGCAGCAGGTTGAAATGCATCATCGGCGCCAGGCTGCCGGCCATCGCGGAGTCGATCATGAAATTGGTCAGCTCTGCCCGATACGGCGTTCGGCTCGACTTGGCCCGCAGCAGGGCCACATGGGGCCAGGCGAGACCGCAGAACAGCGTCCACGCCCAAGCCGGCCAGCCGGCATCCAGTTCATGCAGCACCACCATCACCGGCAGGATCGCCAAGCCCATGCCCAGGGTGCGCATCGGATACGTTCGAAGATGCAGATTGCGGAGGTGAGGCGGCACGCCCGTGCCGTCAGCTTCCCCAGGATTGTTGCTACGCGTCATGCCGGCTCCCCCCAGAGCAGCCGCCAGTGTGCGTGAGTGTCCATCTAGACGCCACCGCCACTGCAGGCTTGCTAGCCTCGGCAACTGGAACGGCTGTGGACCAGGAGCGAATCATGGCAACCGGATGGGCCGGCGACGGCGCCGTGCAGGACCAGATCGATGCGACGGTAGAGGACGCGATCAAGCGTGCGCGCAGCCGGCTTCCCAGCGGGCCGGGACGGATGCAGTGCGAGGAATGCGATGCCGCGATCCCCGAGGCGAGGCGCAAGGCGATGCCCGGCGTGCGCCTGTGCGTCGCCTGCCAGGAGATGCACGATCGCGAGGAGGCGGGGACTGCCGGCTACAACCGCCGCGGCAGCAAGGACAGCCAGCTGCGTTGACCGAGCGATCGCACCCTCGCCAAAAGAAACGCCCGGCCGGAGCCGGGCGTCGTGGTGCAGCTTCAGGATCGATCAGTAGCGACTGATGTTGAGGATCGCGCCGAGGATCGCCGGCAGGATGATCGCCGCCCCGTTGTCGTAGCGCCCGTACTGGTTGCGGCGGTAGTAGCCGTCGCGGTAGCCGCGCTCGAAGCCCTGCTGGAAGTAGTAGCGGTACTCGTCGCGGCCGACGTAGTAACCGTTATAGCCGTAAGTCCCGTCCATGTAGCCGTAGTTGCCCTGGTAGTCGAAGCGCCAGCGATCGTTGCGGTCCGCCTGGCCGGCGTACCAGCCCTCGCGGTAGCCATCGCGGATTGCCTGTTGCAGCAGGTCGCGACCATAGCTGTTGGTCTGGTACCAGCGGCCACCGTAGTTGTAGCGGTAGTTGTAGGCGGTGTAGTAGTACGGGTCGTTGTTGTAGTTGTAACGCGAGGCATTCCAGCGCGCCTGCTGCGCCAGCCAGCGACGGTAATAGTCCTGCTGGTAGCGGTACTGGTTATTGCGGCGCTGGCGTTCCAGCTCGCGGTTGCGCTGTTCCAGGTGCGAACGGCGGGACGATTCGCGGCGCTGCCAGTCCATCGCCTGGCGGCGCTGGTCCTCGATGCGACGTTGCTGCTGGTCGCGTGAGATCCGGTCGTTGCGATCATCGCGGCGATCGTTGCCCCAATCGCGCCGATCGTCGCGGCGGTCGTCGCGGGCATCACCGCGGCCGTCTCGTCGATCATCGTTGCGGCCATCGCGCTGGCGCTCCTGGTCGGCGATGCGGCGCTGGGTGTCATCGCGCTCACGGACCTGCTCGCGGCGCTGTTCGGCGACACGACGCTCGACGTCCTCGCGCTGCTGCACCTGCTCGCGGCGCTGTTCGACGATGCGGCGGTCGCCGGCATCGCGCTGTTCGGCCTGGCGTTGCGCCTGTTCCCGGCGCTGTTCGTCCATGCGCCGGCTGGCGTCCTGCCGTTGCTCCTGCTGCGCGCGCATGCGCTGGGCGGCGTCGTCACGCTGGCCGGCCTGGACGTCGAGGTTCTCGCGGCGCTGCTGCTCGCGTTCACGGCTGGTCCGGTCCCAGTTCTCCTCGCGCTCGGGCTGCCCGCGCCCATTTCCCTGCTGGAGCACAGGGCGGGGCTGCGCGGCCTCTCGCTGGATCGGCTCACGCCGCGGCTGCTGGCGTTGCTCTTGGGGCGCGGCCGTGCGCTCTGCCTGTTCGGCTCGCTGCTGCTGCCGCTCGGATTGTTGCTTGCGCGGCTTGTGGTCGTCCTGGTCGTCGTCCTTGTCCTGGCGTTGCGCGAACGCCGGCGACGCAGCGCCGACGAGAAGCAAGGCACTGACCAGCGATGCAGCAAGGCGGCGTGCGGTGAAATGGCGGGTCATGGTGTTCTCCACCTTTATCTCCATCGGCCACGAACCATTCGCGCCGTTGCGTGCAGTTAGCGGCTCGCAGGATGAACCAATCCTGAGATTTTCGTTATCCGACCCGCCCGGACCGGGACACGAAAGCTCGTATTCAGATTCGCGCGCAGCGGTGCTCGGTGGAAGCGTTTACGGTGTCGTTGGCGGCGCCCGGCGCGTCCACACCTTGTTGGCGATCTTCCATTCGCCGTCGACCTTGAGCAACACGAAATAGTCGGTGAAGGTGCCGCCGGGGTAATCCAGCGTGACGCGCGCCATCGCCGCGTTGCCGCTGATATCCACGCTGTCGATCGAGCGCTTGCGATTTGCTTCGTCCGCCGCGGGCTTGCCATTGAATCCGGCGATGTATTCGTCTGCCGTCCATGACAGGAACTTGCCGTCGCGGATGCCCTCGATATGGGCGGTCGGCAGGAACGCCTGGCGCATGAAGCTGCCGTCTCCGGTGGCGTGGCCCAGCAGGTACGCTTCCAGTGGCTTGCGGGCGCCGCTGTCCTCACCGGCTTGCTGGGCGAGGGCGATGCCCGGCATCGAGAGCCATGTGGCGGTCAACAGCAGCGGTATCGCTAGCAGGCGCATGTTGGCATCCCTCGGTGGTGATGTCGCGAGCCTACCTGCCACGGGCTCGCCGCAGATGTGACGAAAGACAGGGTCGATGGGCTTGCGCGCATGCGACCCTTGTCGTTCGTTCATGTGGACCATCGCCATGCCCGTTGTTCGCTGCCTGATCGCCGCCGCACTCGCGTCCTCTTCGTTGGTGGCGCAGGCCGGGCAACCGGAGCTGACCGAGACGACCCGCGCCAGCAACCTGCCGCGTGCGCCGGAGCAGGAGGCGGTGACCTTCGAGCGGGCCGACTTGTCGTTCAAGGTTGATCCTGCGCGCAAGTGGCTGGACGGCGACGCGACACTGGCTTTTCGCGCGGACAAGCCGATCGACAAGCTGGTGATCGATCTTGATCGCAATTACACGATCGACCTGGTCGAGGTCGACGGCAGGCCCATCGCCGCCAGCGGATGGCGCAACCCCGAAGGCCGGATGACGGTGGACTTGCCGAAGCGGTTCGCCAGCGGTGCGCGCGCAACCTTGCGCATCCGCTACTCGGGCCAGCCGCATGTCGCGGTCAAGGCGCCTTGGGATGGCGGCTTCGTGTGGGCGACGGCACCGACCGGCGAGCCGTGGGTCGCCACCGCCGTGCAGGGCGAAGGCTGCGACTTGCTGTGGCCCTGCATCGACCACCCGCTGGGCGAGCCGCAGGAAGTGGTGCAGCACATCACCGTGCCGAGCCCGCTGGTCGCCGCCGGCAACGGCATCGCCGAGGGCATGGACGAACATTCCGATGAGAGCGGGGCTGGCTGGCGCACGTACCACTGGCGGGCGAAGCAACCGAACACCTATGCCATCGCCCTCCACATCGGCCCGTATGAGTTGCTGCAGGGCGACTACACATCGCGATAC
>Ga0138256_10004819_pt1 | contig 14318 bp, 15 predicted proteins | sample KNB2016incub_MG_FD_105486 | JGI IMG/M metagenome (GOLD analysis project Ga0138256, IMG submission 105486) | Active sludge microbial communities from wastewater in Klosterneuburg, Austria - KNB2014incub_MG | ecosystem: Engineered > WWTP > Activated sludge > Unclassified | place: Austria...
CTTCACACGGCTGACGCCGCCGCCGCCGAAATTGCTACTCGGCAACTACCCCACATTGATCGCGCTATGACCGCTGCAACACCTATTTGGACGGGGTGAAGACCCAAAAGCGGTTCAGCAGGAAATTGGCCGTCAGTGAGACGCCTGCGCCAATGACGATATAGACCGCCGCCAGCAGCGTCTCGGGATCATAGATCGCCTCCATCGCCGCGATCACGCCGATGCGCGCCGTAAACGCCGCCGCCAACGCCGCCATGTTCCGCACAAACCGTCCCGCGGATGCGCGCGATTCCGCACGCTTGAACGTCCAGTGCTCGTGCACGAAATACGCGCCCACGCCCAAAACGATGAAACTGATCCCCGCGGCAAGCCACACCGGCAGGCCCAACGCCTCGCGCAGGATCATGGCCAGCACCAGATCGAGCGTAAAGGCGCCAACCGCGGCGACAAGATAGCGGACAGACGCGCGCCCTGTGGGGCGGCTTTCGCGAGAAAGGTCGCGGTACGCGTTCACAAGAGATTGCCCTGCACGACCAACACCTTGCCGGCCGCGAACATTTAAGCAACCGAATGCTGCTCAATCATGAATGGCCCTAGCGGCAAGAAGACACTAACAACCGCGAGCGACACGCTGATCGCGGCCTGGCTCGCCGAATCTTTCTTTGTCGCACGCTGCAAACAAGCTATTGTCGAACTCCGGACCCGCGCCCAGCGGCAGCGAACCTGTCGTAGAGAGAAAGCGGCGCCGAGGGGAGGTTCGCCGTGCTCATGCAAGACAAACTGCGTTCGACCGAAGCTGCAAAATCAGGAGCTGTTGGAAGGCGAGATGCGTTGCGCCTACTGGCGGGCGGCGGCTTGGCCGCGAGCCTTGTGTCCTTAACCTCGCTGCCCGCGTGGGCGCAGACGGCTCGCAATATCGATCCGGCGAAGCTTCTGTTCCTCGAAGGCGAGGATCAGGTCTACGCGTTCGGGAACATCGACAAGCTCTATCCGACGCGGGCCTTCACACGCGGAGCCAGTGTCTTTGCGCTGCCAAAGGCGAACAGCGAACTGGATATCAAGTTCGACCATGAGGGCCGCTCGTGGACGACGGCCGAGTTCATGACCCACAACCGGGTCGCAGGTCTTGTTGTCGTGCGCGACGGACGGATCATTCTCGAACGCTATGGTCTCGGCCAGAACGCGGCGACGAAATGGACATCGTTCTCGGTGGCGAAATCGCTCACCTCGAGCCTTGTCGGCGCCGCGATCAAGGACAAGCATATCAAGTCCGTGCTCGAGCCCGTCACGACCTACCTTCCAGTTTTGAAAGGGACGGCTTTCGACGGGGCCATCATCCGCGACCTGCTGCGCATGTCTGGCCCCGAGGCGTGGGTCGAGGATTATCTGCAGCCGGATTCGGACGTGAACCAGCACCTCGCGATCATTGCGAGCCGGAACAAGAAAGGCGCGATGCTGGAGCACATGACGCGTCTCAAGCGAGTCCGGGGATCCGGCACGATCAACGAGTACCGCACGGGTGAGTCATACATTCTCGGCGAGATCGTCGCTGCAGCGATCGGAAGCCCTCTTTCGCCCTATGTGACGGAGAAGATCTGGAAGCCGTTCGGCATGGAGGCCGATGGCTACTGGATGCTCACGGGCGAAGGCGGAACGGAGTGGGGCGGCGGCTGTTTCAGCGCGACCTCGCGGGACTATGCGCGCTTTGGGCAGTTCATTCTCGGCGGCGGCGTCGCCGGCGGCCGTCAGATCCTTCCCGATGGCTGGGTCGCGGAAGCGACGGAGGCGTCAGCGCCATCAGGGCCAGAGGGCCGCAAGACGGCCTACGGCTATCAATGGTGGATCACCGAACCCGGCCGGGCGTTCCGCGCCGTCGGCGTCTTTGGCCAGCAGGTTCAGATCGTGCCGCACCAGAAACTGGTGATCTCGATCCAGAGCGCCTGGCCCAAGCCGGGCGTTCCGGTAAACGGCGCCCTCGCCACGGCCTTCGTCAACGCCATCCGAAATGCCGTTGCCTGATCGGCAGGTTCAGCGATCACCGGGGGCGCCCGGACAAAGCAGCAAGGTCACGCATGATCTCTCATGCGTGACCGACGACCTCTCGCCACTCGCGCGTCCCATGCTATGTCTGCCCCAGACCCGAGGGAGACATCCATGCGCTTCGCCAGCTTCATCACCGCGTCGGCCTTTGCGCTGAGCCTTGCTGCCTGCAACGAAAGCGCGCCGGCTGCGCCTGCGCCCGATCCGGCCATCGCTGCCGCCGCAACCGAAACCGCCGTTACAGAAGCTCTCGCCAAGCGCGATGCCGAAGCCATCGCCCTTCACGCCGACGCCGGCCCGGCTGTCTACTTCGTCAACCTGCGCGACGGCATGACGGTGCCGCAATCCTTCCGCGTCGTCTTCGGCGCCTATGGCATCGGCGTCGCCCCAGCCCTGGTCGACAAGCCGAACACAGGCCACCATCACCTCCTCATCGACACGGAAATGAGCGCCGAGGAAATGCAGTTCGCCATCCCGAACGATGCGCAACACATGCATTTCGGCGGCGGCCAGACCGAAGTGGTGCTTCAGCTCGGGCCCGGTCAGCACACGCTTCAGCTGGCTTTCGGCGACATGAACCACGAGCTGCACAAGCCCACGCACATTATGTCCCAGAAAATTACGCTGACGGTGCAGTAGGCTTACTTGTGGCCGCGCGCACGCAGCAAGCCGGCGATCGCTTCGGCGAGCGTCGTATCGGCGTAGGGCTAGCGCACGATCGGCACAGACTTCATCGATTCAGGCGCCATCACTGTGTCGCCATAGGTCGAAGCTCTTGCGTGGCGTAAGGCGATCGCCCACTGCACAATTTCCTCAACTCGCGTATGGGCTTCGTCTGTCGCGCGCTTCAGGGCGAAACGGCGATCCCCGATCGCCTGACCCGCCGCTGCCCCCGCCAGATGCATCAACTCAAGCTTTGTCCGCACTCAGCCGCGTTCGAGTTGTCGAACCTGACGCCCAGCCCGCCAAATTCGCCCAAAAACCATGAAACTTCAGACGAGTTGTCCCCGCGCTGTCCTAAAATAATTCGCCGCGGCGAGCTGGCGAATCTGTGATCCCCATCCCCGCCTGCCAGCCCAGCCGCCATCTTGAGCCACAGCTCCGAAGGGCCACATGTGACGCCATGAACCACATCAAGACATTCATGCTGCTAGCGGCCATGACCGCCCTCTTTGTCGGCGTCGGCTACCTCATTGGCGGGCCGACCGGCATGGCCGTGGCCTTCGCCTTCGCCCTGATCGGCAACCTGATCAGCTACTGGAACGCCGACAAGATCGTGCTCTCCATGTACCGGGCGCAGGAAGTCACCGCCAACCATCCTGACGCTCGCGTCCGCACGTACGCCAACGACGTGCGTGAGATGGCCCAAGGCGCCGGCATGCCATTGCCGAAGATCACCATCATCGAAAGCGACCAGCCCAACGCCTTCGCCACCGGCCGCGACCCGGCCCACGCCGCCGTCGCCGCGACCACTGGCCTCCTCACCATGCTCGATCGCCGAGAGATCCGCGCCGTCATGGGCCACGAGCTGGCGCACGTGAAGAACCGTGACACGCTGACCATGACGGTCACCGCCACCATCGCCGGCGCCATCTCGGCGCTCGCCAACTTCGCCTTCTTCTTCGGCGGCAATGACCGCGAACGTCCGGGCGGAATCATCGGCGTCATTGCCATCGCGATCCTCGCCCCCATGGCCGCCGCCCTCGTGCAGATGGCGATCAGCCGTGGCCGCGAATACGAAGCGGACGCCGGCGGGGCCGAAATCTCGGGCGATCCGCAGGCGCTCGCCTCCGCCCTCCAGAAGATCGACGCCTACGCCCGCGGCGGCCGCGTCAACATCCAGGCCGAGCGCAATCCGGCAACCGCGCACATGTTCATCATCAACCCGCTGAACGGCCATGGCGCCGACAACCTGTTCTCGACCCACCCGTCGACCAGCAACCGCGTCGCCGCGCTCAGCCAGAAATTCAGCGGAAACACCACCAGCCCGCCCCCTGACATGGTCACATCAACGCGCAAGCGCTCCCCCGGCCCGTGGGATCAACAAGCGCAGGCGCGCAAACCCGGCCCCTGGGGCTGATCGCTCGGGTCGCCGAAAGCGATGGACTTGTGAGCCCCTCAAAGGCCATGTTGCCCCAGCCTTTGAGGGGACACGCATGAAACGTTCTGCTGCTTGGCTGGCGCTTGTAGTTCTTGCCGCCTGCTCGCCGCAACCATCCGCCAGCGGCCCGGAAGCGATGGTCGCTGCGATTTACGAACCGCTGGTCAAGAGCAAGGGCCAGAAAGCCACACTCATCGCCGCAGTCCCGATGACGGCCGACCTCAAGGATCTCGTCTCCCGCGCCGAAGCCACAGCCGACGATACGATGCCGGTCTTCGACGGCGACGTCGCCGGCAATTGCCAGGACTGCGCCGGCTTCACCGACCTGAAGATCGCTCCCGCGGCGGACGACACTAGCGGCGCTGACTCACGCAAAGTCATCGAAGCAACGTTCACCATTCAGGACGGGCAACGCACCGTTTACTGGGACATGGTCCAGACCCCTCAAGGCTGGCGCGTGGACAACATCATGTCGGAAGGCTTCAATCTCCGCAGCATTGCGAACACTGTGATCGCGCAGACGCCCCGTCCCGAAGGCGATGAAGCCGTAGAATGCCTTGGCTATCTCGCACTCGAGATCGAGATCCTGAGGAAGGCAAAGCCGCCAGGCGACACCGCCCCGTTCGAAGCCGCCTACATAGCCTGGCGCAAGAAGGCGGAAGGCCTTTTCACGCCGGAAGCTCTCAAACCCTATTTCAACTCAGTGGTTGCAGTAGTTGGCAGCGTCCCCGCCAAACAGCGTGGCGTCAAAATAAGCACCTGCACCACCAACGCCCCGGCTCAATAACACGCCGCAGCGCCTCACCCGTTCTCCATCGCCGCCAGGCGCTCGGCCTGATCTTCTGCGTGCAGTGCGTCCAGCATCTCGTCGATGTCGCCCTCGATGAACTTATCGAGGCTGTAGAGCGTGACGTTGATCCGGTGATCCGTCACCCGACCCTGCGGGAAGTTATAGGTGCGGATGCGCTCCGAACGATCGCCCGACCCCACCTGCAGCTTGCGCGCTTCCGACCGCGCCGTGTCCTTCATCTCGCGTTCGCGTTCGTAAAGGCGGATCTTCAGCTGCTCCATCGCCTTGCGGCGGTTCTCATGCTGCGACTTCTCCGATGACGTCACGACGATATTGGTCGGCAGGTGCGTGATGCGCACCGCCGAGTCCGTCTTGTTGACGTGCTGGCCGCCCGCTCCAGAGGACCGATACGTGTCGATGCGGATATCCTGGTCGCGCACCTCGATATTCACTTCCTCCGGCACCGGCAGGATCGCAACCGTCGCCGCCGACGTATGAATGCGCCCCTGCGCCTCGGTCGCCGGCACGCGCTGCACGCGATGCACGCCGCTCTCGAACTTCATGCGCCCGAACACCCCCGCGCCGTTCACCTGAGCGACCACCTCCTTGTAGCCGCCCATCTCACCTTCCGTCGCCGACACCAGCTCGATCGACCATTTCCGTCCCTGAGCGTAGCGCTGGTACATCCGCCAGAGATCGCCCGCGAACAGCGCGGCCTCGTCGCCGCCCGTGCCCGCTCGCACTTCGATGATCGCGGAGCCTTCATCGTCCGCATCCTTCGGCAGCAGCATCAGCTGCATCTCGCGCTCGATATCCGGCAGCCTCGCCTTGAGCTCGCCGCGTTCCTCGATCGCCATGTTGACGAAATCACGATCGGCCGTCGTATCCTCGATCAGCGCCTCGGCCTCGGCCAGCTGCCCGCGCAGCATCAGCACTTCGCGCGCCTTCTCGGCCACGCGCTTCAGTTCAGAGTGATCGCGCGACAGCTGCACGATCTCCTTGGCGTCCGTCGCAACGCCCATGCGCGCCTCGACCTGCTCGAAGCGGTCGATCATCTGTCGCAAACGGCTTTCGGGCAGGGTCGCCATGGAGGTCCTTCACGGGAAGGCGCCCCATATGGGCCAAGCCCGGCGACAGGTCCAGACCCCGCCCGTTTACTGCGGCAATGGCGGGCAATCTGGGTCGCGGTCCTGATAACCCGTGCAGCCGAACTTGTCGGCGCCGCGCAGCCAGCCGTCGGAACCGGTGTCGCGCTTGATCTGGATCCACAGACCCGCGCCTTCCGGCTCGGGAGCCTGCACGGCGTCAAAGTCGATAACTTCATCGACGGCGGCGTCGCCAACCGCTTCCGGATCGCACGACGACGCGATGACGCCGCTGCTCCAGATGTCGTAACAGCCCTCGCCGTGCGATGTGAGCAGGAACACGACATCGCCGGTTGCGAAATGCTTGCGGCCCTCGCGAACCACGCCACGAACGGGCGGGAGATGTTCCTCCCGGCTCACAATCTCCACCCACTCGCCCGCTTCGATCCCGCCAACGACCGCCGCGCCCGACCCGGCCCTGTCGAAAAGGTCCACGCTTTCATAAGCCTTTATCCTGCCCGCGAGGTAGCACCCCTCGCCGGGACAAGCCTCCTTCGCGATGTAGAAACCGTTCACAGTCGGCGGCGCATCCCCAGTCGGCGCCAATGCAGCTCTCCGCGGGGCCGATGGTCCTTCTGCGCTTGCCACTGGCGTTTCAGGAGGTTGCGGCGCCTTGCTGTCGGAGCACGCGCCAGACAAAAGCGCCAATATCAGAAGACTGCCGCGGTTCATCGTGTGGCCACTGCTGGGCGGACTTAAATCCCGAACAGCGCCATCACGTTGCGGATCGCGATGATTCCCAGCACCAACGAGCCGAGGTTGAACACGGCAAAGCGCAGCGGCACGAAATTCGTCGTGATCTGAATGAAGCTGTGAACGACGCGGATCGCCACATAGGCCCAGGCGAGCCCGGCATTCAGATCATCCGACACGCCGCTGAGATGCGTATAGACGCACAGCGCATAGAAGATCGTCGGCTGCTCGTGCAGGTGGTTGTAATTGTCCGCCACCCACACTGCCTTGGGCGCCATCGGCGGCAAGCTGGCGAAGGATTCCGACCCCTTGATCTTCGCCGGATCGATGCCAGCCTTGCGCATCGCCGGAATCCGCCGGACGTACAGCCACACCAGAACCACCAGCGTCCAGATGACCAGCGCCAGCACCGGCGCCATCATGTTGGTCAATGCCTGCGGCATGCCGTCCTCCCGATTGAACCCCGCCGCAAACTAGTGAGCCCAGCCACAAACGCTAGCGGAAATCGCGACCTCCGCCGCCGCCTCGCGCAGGCACGTCCGGCACAGGCAATCGCCAAAGCGCGACTCGCTCGGCTTCGGCAGCGGCAATGTCACGGCCTCCTCCCCGCACCAGCACGGCCCGTCGAGCGTGCATCCGAACGTTGCGCCGCAACGTTCACAGGTCGTTTGGCGCCCAACGGACGCAGTCCCATCCATGACGTCCCTCCGCCCATTCTCGGCCCTCGAGCGTAGACACGCAAAGCAATGGCGGGCTAGCCTCCGGCCGGGTCGCAGCATCGGGTGTCCGCATGAAACGTCTTCTGGTTACGTCAGCTCTGGCTTCGATGCTCTGCGCCTGCGCCACCGCCACTCCGACCGGATCAACAGCCTCCACCGCCGCGAAATCACCGCAAGAAGCGGAGATCCTTGCCACGGTCGACACCTTCCTGCTTGCCATCGGCAACCACGACGATGAGGCGCTCGAGGAAGTTCTCATTACCGAAGGCGTGTCGTGGATCCAGACCATCAAGCCCGGCGAAGAAGGCAAGGTCCAGCCCTACACCAACGAAGGCATGCTTGAACCCGACCCCGATGCAGACCCGTTCATCGAGCGCTACTGGAATCCCACGGTCACTGTGCGCGGCGGCCTCGCCCAGGTCTGGGCGCCCTACGAGCTACGCGACAATGGCGAGCAAGTGCATTGCGGCATCGATGCGTTCGATCTCGTCCACCTCGACGGCGCCTGGCGCGTCGCTTCTATCCTGTCGACGATGGAGCCAGACGCCTGCGCCAAGCTGATGCCGCCCTCGCCCGCCGCCATGCGCCCCCGCGACGGCTGGAAGGAAACGCGTAACGAGTAGGCCCAATCGTCACTTCTCGAGCTGCGAAAGATCGCGCACCGCTCCGGTATCGGCGGAGGTGACCAGCGCTGCGTAGGCCTTCAACGCAGCAGATACCACCCGCTTGCGATCCTTTGGCGTATACGCCGCCTTCCCCCGCGCTTCTTCCGCGCGACGGCGATGGCCGATCACGTCATCTGGCACAGCCAGCCTGATTGAGCGGTTGGGGATGTCGATCTCGATCGGATCGCCCTCTTCGACCAGCGCGATCAGCCCGCCCGAAGCCGCCTCAGGCGACGCATGCCCGATGCTGAGCCCGGACGTTCCGCCTGAGAACCGCCCGTCCGTCAGCAGCGCGCATGCTTTCCCGAGCCCGCGCGACTTCAGATAGGTCGTCGGATACAGCATCTCCTGCATCCCCGGCCCGCCCTTCGGCCCCTCATAGCGGATCACGACAACATCGCCCGCCACGATCTTGTTGTTCAGGATCGCCGCCGCCGCTTCGTCCTGGCTCTCGAACACACGCGCGACGCCGTTGAACTTCCAAATCTCTTCATCGACGCCGGCCGTCTTCACGATGCAGCCCTTCTCCGCGATGTTCCCGTAGAGCACCGCAAGACCGCCATCCTTCGTGAACGCATTCTCCTTCGAACGGATCACGCCCTTCACCCGGTCGCGGTCCAGCTCCGGCCAGCGCTTCTCCTGGCTGAACGCCACCGTCGTGCGCACGCCGCCCGGCGCCGCCTTGAAGAAGGTCTCGACCTCTTCATCGTTCGACTGCCGGATATCCCAGTACGCAATCGCATGGCCCAGCGTCGGCGAATGCACCGTACTGGCGTCCGTGTTCAGCAGCCCGCCCCGCGCCAGCTCGCCCAGGATGCTCATGATCCCGCCAGCGCGATGCACATCCTCGATGTGAACCGTCGACAATGCCGGCGCCACCTTGCAGATGCATGGCGTCGCCCGCGAGATGCGATCGATGTCGTCCATCGTGAAATCGATCCCGCCTTCCTGCGCCGCAGCCAGGATGTGCAGAACCGTGTTCGTCGAACCGCCCATCGCCACATCGAGCGCCATCGCATTCTCGAACGCCTGCTTCGTCGCCACATTGCGCGGCAGAACGCTCATATCGTCCTTCTCGTAATGGCGACGCGTGATGTCCACGATCAGGCGGCCAGCGCGCTTGAACAGCCGCTCGCGATCCTTGTGCGTCGCCACCACCGTGCCATTGCCCGGCAGCGACAGACCCAGCGCTTCCGTCAGGCAGTTCATAGAATTGGCCGTGAACATGCCCGAGCAGGATCCGCAAGTCGGGCAAGCCTCAGCCTCCACCGCCGCCACCTGCGCATCCGAGATCCGATCATCACCCGCCTGCATCATCGCATCGATCAGGTCGAGCTTGTGCTCCTTCGAGACGCCGGTCTTCTCGTCCTTCCAGACGACCTTGCCCGCTTCCATCGGCCCGCCCGAGACGAACACCGCCGGAATGTTGAGCCGCATCGCCGCATTCAGCATGCCCGGTGTGATCTTGTCGCAATTGGAGATGCACACCATCGCATCCGCACAGTGCGCATTGACCATGTACTCCACCGAGTCCGCGATCAGGTCGCGGCTGGGCAGGGAGTACAGCATCCCGCCATGTCCCATCGCAATGCCGTCATCGACCGCGATGGTGTTGAACTCCTTCGCGACACCGCCCGCCGCCTCGATCTCGCGCGCGACCAGCTGGCCCATGTCCTTCAAGTGGACGTGCCCCGGCACGAACTGGGTGAACGAATTCACCACCGCGATGATCGGCTTCGAGAAGTCGCCATCCTTCATGCCGGTCGCGCGCCAAAGCGCGCGTGCGCCAGCCATGTTGCGGCCGAAAGTCGTGGTGCGTGAACGGTAAGCGGGCATGGGCCTAGCTAAAAAGGCAAAACCGCCCCTTCCGCAAGAAAAAAGAGCCGCGGAGGGGCCATTCCTTGCCTTTCCCGCCGAATGGGGCGCCCGACAAACCGGCGCCTCATGGCCCACCCCGGCGAAAGCCGGCATCCAGGGCCTGCGCGCCTCGGCCCATCTTAGGCGGCAACCGCATCCAGCGCCGCAAGCGCCGCCCGCAGCGTGTCCGCCGACGCCAGCAGTCCGGCCTGCTCCTCGGGGGTAAGGTCTGGCGTCAGAACGCGCTCAACCCCCGCCGCACCAAGCACGCAAGGCAGGCTCAGATAGATATCGGAGACGCCATACTGGCCGGTCATTAGCGTCGAAACCGGCAGCACGGCCTTTTCATCGCGCAGGACCGCTTCACAAATACGTACGGTCGCCGTCGCAACGCCAAACGAGGTGTATCCCTTGCCCGCGACGATGCGGTAACCCGCCTGCCGCACATCGTCGGCAAGCGCAGCCTGATCAAACGCCTGCCCTCCCCCGAACTGCTCCAGGCTCAGCCCGCCAATCCTGACCGTGGAGAACGCTGCGAGCTCGCTGTCGCCATGCTCGCCCAGCACATCGCCATCGACCGACGCCGGCGCCACATTGAGCCGTTCGGCAAGCAGCTGCCGCAGCCTGCTCGAATCGAGCAGCGTGCCCGTTCCGATAACGCGCCCCGCCGGCAAACCGGCGTGTCTCAGCGTCACCAGCGCCATCAGATCGACCGGATTGGCGGCGACAATGATCACGCCATCAAAGCCTGCATCCGCCAGCTGCTTCACGCATGCCGTCACGATTGCTGCGCTTTGCGAAGCGACCGACAGCCGCGTCTGCGCGCCATGCGTCGCCGCACCTGCAGTGATCACCGCAATCCGCCCGGAAGCCGCATCATCATACCCGCCCGCCCATATCCGCGCCGGGCGCGCCAGGGCATTCGCATGCGAAAGATCGTCCGCCTCCGCCTCGGCGAGCGCCGCGTCGCTGTCGATGAGCACGATCTCCCGGAACAGCGCGCGCAACATGAGCGCGTAGGCCGTGGTTGCGCCGACATGCCCGGCGCCAATGATCGCAACGCGCTCGCGTGGAGGCATGCTAGCTTCTTTCATCAATCTGCGCACGGCGCGCTATGCAAGAAATCCCGACCAGCGTCGATCACCGCACAGCCATCACGACGCAGACGATGGTAGGCAGCCACGGATCAGCGCGAGCGGCTTGGCGTCAATCAAACGACACGCGAATTCTGCCAGAGTGCTGGTGTAGCACACCCACATGTGTTGGGGTTGAAGCCTTACATGCAAAGGCGCCAAGCGATGAAAGCCGAAGCCCGTCCTGCTCCCTCAACGGTCAGAGAGCTTGCGCAAAGACTGTGCGCCACCGTACAGACCGGCGACATCCGCCTTACGCAAAAGGGCCGCATGCGTCAGGACCCCGCTTCCAGCTGGATGAACTTCAGCGCCACACAAACCATCTCGACGACAGAGTGTTCATTCGATTGGCGCGCACGCACTGGTCCCTTCGGCATGATCTCTGTCCGCGACGCGCTCGTCGATGGCGAAGGCGCACTGGATGTGAAGGCGTTGGGCTTCATTCCGATTGCCCACATCAACGCCTCGCCAGCTCTCACGCGCGGCGAGCTGATGCGCTATCTCGCCGAGCTGCCCCTTGCCCCCGCCGCAATACTCGCCAACCCGTCCCTGAGCTGGCGAAGTGACGGCGCCGACCGTCTGATCGTCTCCGCAGGCATCCACGATAAGGCAGCCGAGGTCAGCTTCACGCTGGACGGCGAAGGACGTATCGCGACCATTTTCGCAAACCGGCCACGCGGTCTCAAAAATGATTTCACGTCCACGCCATGGCACGGCCGCTTCACCGATTATCGCCAGCGCCTTGGCGTCTGGCTGCCGTTCGCCGCTGAAGTCGGCTGGACCATCAATGGAGCGGAATTCATCTACTGGGAAGGCCGCATGCAGAGCTGGGCCGTCAGCGGGTAACTGACGGCCCGATACTCAGGTTTCCAGTTCGACATCCCAGTAGAGATAGTCGAGCCAGGTGTCGTGCAGGTGGTTCGGCGGGAATTTGCGTCCCTGCTCCTGCAGCTGGAACGTCGTCGGCCGGTGCGGGCGATGGCTCGGATGCATGCCGATGTCATGCGCCAGCCGCCCGCCCTTGCGCAGATTGCAGGGGCTGCACGCAGCCACGATGTTCTCCCAGCTCGTCCGCCCGCCCTTGGAGCGCGGGATGAGGTGGTCGAACGTCAGGTCTTCGTGCGATCCGCAATAGGCGCACTTGAAGCCATCGCGCAGGAATACGTTGAACCGCGTGAACGCCGGCTGGCGGTCCTGCTTCACGAATTCCCGCAGCGCGATCACCGAGGGCAGCTTCATCGTCAGCGACGGCGAATGCACATACTGGTCGTACTCCGCCACCACGTCGACACGCTCGAGGAAGACGGCTTTCACCACCTCCTGCCACGGCCACAGCGACAGCGGATAATACGACAGCGGTCGGAAATCTGCGTTGAGCACAAGCGCCGGAAATGCATTCGGCGCGGTCGAAACTAGTTGGGTCATGTGTACCCGTCGTCTTTGGACGGTCAGGCGGGCGCCACTCGCCGGACACATCCGGTTCCCCAGCCGCGCCACATGGCTCCAGCGGTCAGGGTCAGTTGATTCTATGCCATAACATCGTGACAGGGCGGCTACATGTCCAGTCTCTCCGTTCCCCAACGGCAGTTTTCGCGCGCTGCGTGCCTGGAAAACTGCAGAAACAGGCGCCGCCATCGCACCACGCCCGCCCATGATGTCGGGCGCGGCGTTGATTCAGGCCTGAGATGGCCGGTATGTCATGTAGGGCGACGGCGCGAAGCGGGAGCTCATATGAAACGGCGAACCTTGCTTGTCGGCGGCGGAGCGGCGGTTCTGGCCGGCGGGGCGCTGGCCGGAAGCTTCGCAATGACCGGTTCGGCAGCCGATTATGCACGCGCCATGGAAACGCTTCGCGCGCCGCTTGGCGGCGGCCCGGACCTGGATGGCGTCATTCGCTATGCGACGCTCGCCGCGAACGGCCACAACACGCAGCCATGGCGTTTCCACGCGTCCGGCCAGACCATCCGCATTTCGCCTGACCTGTCCCGGCGGACCCCGGCCGTCGATCCCGACGACCACCATCTTTACGCCAGCCTCGGCTGCGCTGCGGAAAATCTGGCGCTTGCCGCCGCCGCCCGTGGACTGTCGGGAAACCCGCGCTTCGATCCGGCGAGCAACGCCGTCGTGTTCGACTATAGGACCGGCGCCGGCCAGCCCTCGCCCCTCTGCGACGCCATCCCGAAACGCCAGTCGACGCGCGCCGATTTCGATGGCCGCTTGGTCTCAACAACAGATCTCTCAGCGCTCGAACGCGCCGCGCAGGTCCCCGATGTCTCGCTCGTTTTGTTCGCGGATCGCGCAAGCATCGATCGCGTGCGCGACCTCATCATCGCCGGCAACACGGCGCAGATGGCGGACAAGACTTTCCTCGCCGAGCTCAAATCGTGGATCCGTTTCAACCCGAACGCTGCGCTTCAACGTGGCGACGGCCTGTTCAGCGCCTCGAGCGGCAATCCCGCTCTGCCCGGCTGGCTTGCCGGCCCGATGTTTGACCTTGCCTTCACTGCCGACGCAGAAAACAAGAAATACATCGGCCAACTCGACACGTCGGCAGGCGTCGCCGTCTTCATCGGCGCCCGGGCAGACCCGGCAAGCTGGTTCGCCGTCGGTCGCGCCTGCCAGCGCTTTGCGCTTCAGGCGACGGCCCTCGGCCTCAAATGCTCCTTCGTGAACCAGCCCGTCGAGGTCGCGAGCTTCCGCCCTGAACTCGCGACCCTCGTAGGCATGCCGGGACAACGGCCCGACATCGTCATGCGCTACGGCTACGGACCCAACCTGCCAATGTCCCCGCGTCGTCCCGTTGCAGACGTGATCGATACCTGACCGTCATGCCCCGCCCCGCTGCGCATCGCGCGCCGCGTTGATGTACGACCACAGCATGTGCGCCGCCACGCCCCGGTAAGGCCGCCACCGCTCGCTCGTCTTGAGAAACTTCTTCGGCGGATGCCGTTTCCGCTCGCCCGAAATCATCCGGTAAGCCTCCGACAGCCCGATATCGGCGTGCGGAAACACGTCCCACCGCCCGAGGCAAAACATAAGATAGACATCCGCCGTCCACGGACCAATGCCTTTCACCGCCACCAGCTCAGTCTGCGCGGCCTCGTCGCTGGCCCGCGCGATCCGGCGGAAATTCAGCGCCCCGCTCTCCACAGCCTCGGCGATCGACCGGATGTGC
>Ga0138256_10004821_pt1 | contig 14318 bp, 8 predicted proteins | sample KNB2016incub_MG_FD_105486 | JGI IMG/M metagenome (GOLD analysis project Ga0138256, IMG submission 105486) | Active sludge microbial communities from wastewater in Klosterneuburg, Austria - KNB2014incub_MG | ecosystem: Engineered > WWTP > Activated sludge > Unclassified | place: Austria...
CCATCTGAATGATGAAGAACAATTGTTAATTGTTGACCTGGTGTAAAATTTGTCAAACCTTTGATATCGATTTGGTCGTCTTCTCTGATTTTATCATAATCACTTTTATCTGCAAAGGTCAATGCAAGCATACCTTGTTTCTTTAGATTCGTTTCGTGGATCCTAGCAAATGATTTTACAAGAATTGCCCGTACACCTAAATGACGAGGTTCCATTGCAGCATGTTCACGTGAAGAACCTTCGCCGTAATTTTCGTCCCCGACTACAATAGTTCCGATCTTTGCTGCTTTGTAAGCACGTTGAACGACAGGTACTCCCGCGTATTCACCAGTCAGTTGGTTTTTTACAGAATCTGATTTGTCGTTGAATGCATTGATGGCGCCAATCAACATATTATTGGAAATGTTATCGAGATGACCACGGAACTTAAGCCATGGTCCTGCCATTGAAATATGGTCGGTGGTGCACTTTCCTTTTACTTTGATCAAAAGTCTCAATCCGGTTAAATCAATACCTTCCCATGCTGAAAATGGATCAAGCAGCTGTAACCTCTCTGAAGTTGGAGAAACGATAACTTTAACATTGCTGCCATCTGCTGCCGGTTTTTGATAACCGGCATCTTCAACTGCAAAACCTTTAGATGGCAATTCATCACCTTTTGGTTCTTTGAATTTAAATTTCTCTCCTGTTGCTGTTGTAAGCGTGTCAGTCAAAGGATTGAAAGAAAGATCTCCTGCTATTGCTAAAGCCGTCACGATTTCAGGTGAAGCAACAAAGGCATGTGTATTTGGATTACCGTCATTTCGTTTAGCGAAATTCCTATTAAACGAAGTAATGATTGAATTCTTTCTTGTTGGATCAGAAGTATGACGCGCCCATTGTCCGATACACGGACCACAGGCATTTGCAAGAACTACTCCGCCCATTTTTTCAAAGGTGCCCAGGAATCCATCGCGTTCCACTGTGAAACGTACTAATTCAGACCCAGGTGTAATTGTAAATTCTGATTTCGCTTTGATCTTTGCGTCTACTGCTTGTTGAGCCAATGATGCCGCACGTGAGATATCTTCGTATGATGAATTCGTACAAGAGCCAATCAGTCCAACTTCTAATTCTGTCGGCCAGTTATTTTCTTTAACTGCTGCAGCAAATTTTGAAATCGGCCAAGCCAAATCCGGAGTGAATGGTCCGTTTACATGTGGTTCTAATTCCGAAAGGTTGATCTCAATTACTTCGTCGAAATATTTTTCAGGATTTTCGTATACCTCTTTATCTCCACGTAAGTGTTCAGCAACTTTATCGGCCGCTGCAGCGATCTCGCTTCTTTCTGTGCCTATCAGGTAGTCAGCCATTTTTTTATCATAGCAAAATACTGAAGTGGTTGCGCCGATCTCAGCCCCCATATTACAGATTGTTCCTTTGCCTGTGCAACTTAAACTCTCTGCACCCGGACCGAAATATTCTAATATTTTATCTGTGCCACCTTTTACTGTTAAGATACCTGCAACTTTCAAAATAATGTCTTTCGCTGAAGTCCAGCCATTCATTTTGCCCGTAAGTTTAACACCAATCAGTTTAGGAAATTTCAACTCCCATGGTAAACCTGCCATTACATCACATGCATCTGCACCACCTACACCGATAGCGATCATTCCCAATCCACCTGCATTTACCGTATGGGAATCTGTACCGATCATCATTCCACCAGGGAAAGCATAATTTTCAATAATTACCTGATGAATAATTCCCGCTCCCGGTTTCCAGAATCCGATACCATATTTATTAGAAACCGATGCAAGGAAATCGTATACCTCACGGTTTTTGTCAAGGGCAGAATTCAAATCTTCTACAGCTCCTTCTTTCGCCAGAATCAAATGATCACAATGTACTGTTGATGGCACTGCAACAGCAGGACGACCGGCTTGCATAAATTGTAAAAGGGCCATTTGTGCAGTTGCATCTTGCATGGCTACACGGTCAGGATTGAAATCAACATAAGAACGCCCTCGCTCATAAGCTTCCTTCACGTCGCCTTCTGTTAAATGCGAATAAAGAATTTTTTCGGTTAATGTTAGTGGGCGCCCGACAACTTTTCTTGCCGTATTGATTCTTCCGGCCATTCCGGAATAAACCGCTTTTATCATTTCTAAGTCAAATGCCATTTTTTTGTAGATTTTGCGGTCGCAAGTTAGCGAAAATCGAACGAATAATGAATAGTGAATAGTGAATAACGAATGGTGAATAGGGCAAGGGTCAAAGGTCAAGGGTGAAAAGCCACATGACCCTTGACCTTTGACCCCTGACCTGCTAAAAAGATCACCTGTAAGATTTCCGGCAATTTTCCCTCCACGCTTCATCCAAGCTACAGTATCTTGCACCAAAACAAACTGAATGTCAGAACAATACAATGCCAGCCAAGGTCAGAATTCAAGAGGAGGAAAGTTTTTCAGGTATTCATTCCTTTTGTTTCACCTAATATTTAGTGGATTCCTGCTTTTCTATGTACTCAGAAAATCGGAAACCGGTCTCGAAATTTTAAATATCGTCTTAAAATAAAAAAAAACGCCTCCTGAACGCACATTAAAATTGGAGGCAAAAGCACCAAATCTTATGAGAAACGCAGTACATTCCGACAATCAATTTTCTGATACGATCAGGTTAGATCGATCTGATGAAAACACCTATTCCCGAATGGGGGTAATCTTGTTTTATACCCTTTTATTATTTGCCATAAGCGTTTTTTCCCTCTGAAAATCTTCGGATTATCTGCATCATGTTTGAATAAAGTTGTCTTAAATCGGCAGTGGTCGATTTTGGCAACTATTGACTACTTGATTTCTAGCAAGTTGTGCAAGAAATTTTATTCTTCAAACTAATTCAGATTAAAACGCTCCAAAATTGGAAATTAAGCGTGATATTCTATCTTTGCACGCTCTTAAAAATTAACAATCAATTAGTTCATTCTAAACTTACTCATCATCCATGCAAAGTAAAGGTGCAGTAAAGCTATTTGCGATCCTGCTGGCACTTGTCTGCCTCTATCAACTTAGTTTTACACTTGTTACAAAAAATGTCGAAAAGAATGCGAAAGAATTCGCAGCAGGTGATCCGGCAAAAGAAAAGAGTTACATCGACTCTATCAACACACAACCGGTTTACCCTCTTTTGGGATTTACTTACAAAAAGTGTAAAGACAACGAAATCAATCTGGGCCTTGACTTAAAAGGCGGTATGAACGTGACAATGGAAGTATCCCTTGTTGACCTCATCCGTGCAATGTCAAACTACAGTACTGATGCAACGTTCAATAAAGCACTTGAAAATGCTCAGGCTGCTCAAGCAAACAGTACGGAGAATTTCGTAAAGCTATTCGTAAAAGAATTTAATAAGCTCGATCAAAATGCTAAACTCGCTGCCATTTTCGGTACGAAAGAACTTTCTGATCGTGTCAATTTTAATTCTACAAACGATGAAGTTGAAAAAGTAATTCAGACAGAATCAGATGCTGCTTTTGATCGTACTTATCAGATCTTAAAAACACGTATCGATAAATTTGGTGTAACTCAACCAAACGTTCAGAAACTAGGTAACAATCGTATCCTGGTTGAACTTCCCGGTATTAAAGAACCGGAGCGTGTTCGTAAACTCCTTCAAGGAACTGCCAAACTTGAATTCTGGGAAACGTATGATAACAAAGATATTTATCCGATCCTTGATCAGGTAAATAATTTGTTGAAGCTTTCTACAAATACAGATTCAACTGCAACTGCATTATCGACTGATTCGAATGTAGTTGTTACTGATACTATTGCTTCAGTACCTGATACATCTAAAGTAGATACAACTGCTTCTTTGATGAGTCAGCTTGGTAAAAAAGAAGGTGATACTACAACAACTGATTCTTCGGCTGCTGCAAATAAATCATTCCAGGATTTTGCAAGAGAAAATCCATTGTTTGCTGTTTTGGCTCCTGCCATTCAGCAGAATGAAGCAAATCAAACAGAACTTCGTAAAGGACCGGTTATTGGTTCTTCTTTAACAAAAGATACAGCTCGTGTTAATGAGATCATGAAAATGGACGCAGTGCGTTCTAAATTCCCTCGTGAATTCAAAGCATTATGGTCTGTTAAGCCTATCGATAAAGAAGGTAAAGTTGTTCAGCTGGTTGCTATCCGCATGCCGGTACGTGATCACCTTGCTCCATTAGATGGTGCAGCTATCGTTGATGCCCGTAAACAAAAAGGTCAGTTCACTGACAACTGGGAAATTTCAATGAGCATGAATGCTGAAGGTGCTCGTGTATGGAAACGCCTTACTCATGATAACGTTGAAAAATCAATCGCTGTCGTTCTTGATGATTATGTTTATTCTTATCCGAATGTAATTCAGGAGATCGCAGGTGGTAACTCAAGTATCACAGGTCAATTTACACTAGATGAAGCAGAAGATCTTGCAAACATTCTTAAAGTCGGTAAACTTCCTGCTCCTGCACGTATCGTAGAAGATACTGTTGTTGGACCAACACTTGGTAATGAAGCGATCAGTTCAGGATTGCTTTCATTCGTGATCGCCTTGATTCTTGTATTGGTATTCATGGTTGCATATTATAACAATGCCGGTCTTGTTGCTGACATTGCACTCTTTGCGAACGTATTCTTTGTAATGGGAATTCTTGCCTCGTTAGGAGCGGTGCTTACACTTCCGGGAATAGCCGGTATCGTACTGACTATTGGTATGTCAGTAGATGCAAACATCCTGATCTTTGAACGTGTCCGTGAAGAGTTGACTCTTGGAAAAGGAATGCGTCTTGCGGTCAGCGATGGTTTCAAGCATGCATATTCTTCTATCATTGACTCGAACGTAACGACATTGATTCTCGGTATCATCCTTTACATTTTCGGTTCAGGTCCAATACAAGGTTTCGCAACTACATTGATCATCGGTATCCTTTCGTCTTTATTCTGTGCGATCTTTATTACCCGCTTGATATTCGATTGGATGTTCGCTAAGAACAAGGAGATCAAGTTCTGGAATAATACTACTAAAGGAGCATTCAAAAACATTCACATCAATTTCGTTGGAAAACGTAAGCTTTATTATGCTATTTCCGGAACTATCATTGCGATAGGACTGGTTGCATTCATGATGAAAGGTTTGAACTTTGGAGTTGACTTCGAAGGAGGTCGTACTTATGTAGTGCGTTTCGAAAAGAGCGTTGAAACCGTTCAGGTTATCGATGCATTGAAAGGACCACTTACAAAATCGCCGGAGGTGAAAACTTTTGGAAATAATAATCAGGTTAAGATCACTACAAGTTATTTGATCGAAGATCAATCACCGGAAGCTGAACAAAAAGTTTCCGACAAATTGAACGAAGGATTGAAAGCTGTTCAGGGTGAATCCGCATATAAGATATTGAGCTCGCAGAAAGTAGGACCAACTATTGCCGATGATATCAAATCATCTGCTGTATGGGCGATCTTGATCTCTTGTGCATTGATGTTCTTATACATCTTCGTTCGTTTCCGCCGCTGGCAGTTTGGACTTGGTGCCGTTGTTGCCTTGTTGCATGATGTACTTGTCGTACTTTCATTCTATGCGATCTTCAATGGTATTCTGCCATTCTCATTAGAGATCGATCAGGCATTTATTGCAGCGATCCTGACGGTTATGGGTTACTCAATGACAGATACTGTCGTGGTGTTTGACCGTATTCGTGAATTCGTTGGCGTCCATCACCATGCTCACGATCAGAAGAAAGTGATCAACGATGCCTTGAACTCTACATTAAGCCGTACGATCAATACTTCGTTAACGATCTTCTTTGTACTCCTTGCCATCTTTATTTTCGGTGGAGAGGTAATTCGAGGATTTACATTCGCTCTGCTTATCGGTATCGTAATCGGTACTTATTCTTCTATCTGTATCGCTACGCCAATTGTAGTTGATTTCGCTAAGAAGGATCTGGAACCGGCAAAATAAGCTGACAACCTATAAAATTCGAAAGCCCGGGCAGTGTCCGGGCTTTTTTTATTTTTAGTAAGTAGTAAGTAGTAAGTAGTAAGTGGCTGACCTGCTACTCACTAATTACCACTCACCACTCACTTTTTAAGAATCTTCATCCCAACTTGCCGCAATTCCCCTTATCTTTACGGAAAATTAAATAACAATGACTCTCTTAAATCTGCTCTTTTTAAATCTCGGCGGAGGTGAAATATTTGTAATCTTATTGGTTGTTCTTTTATTCTTCGGATCCAAAAGAATTCCTGATTTGGCAAAAGGCCTCGGCAAAGGAATGCGCGAATTCAAAGACGCTATGTCCGGTATTGAAAACGAAGTCCGAAATGCAGCAAGCGATACTCCTGCTCCTGCAAAAAAACAAGAACCACCTGCGCAGATCGCACCTGAATCTCCTGCGCAAACGGAATATAATCAACAGTCTCAACCGTTGACGCAATCTAAAACTGAGAATCCGGCGGCGCGAAGTTGATCTAAAGAATAAACACAGAGGGCACTAAGAAAAAAAGGGAGAAAAAAGAGACCACTCTTCTTTCTCCCTTTTTTTCTCTATTGCCTCCGTGTTAAAAAAACTTTAACGCGATTTCCTCAAGCGAGAAGGCATTAAAAGTCATCTTTTTTGTTAACCCGCCTTTTCGTGCAGCACCGACGCCAAAATGCATGTCGTGATAACCTTCCTTGCGATGCGCATCAGGATTGATTGAGATCATCACACCTTTCTCCATTGCATATTGTATCCACCGCCAATCAATATCTAGCCGGTATGGATTCGCATTCAATTCAATCACCACTTCATTAGCCGAACATGCATCGATCACTTTTTTATGATCGATCGGATATCCAGGGCGCGATAATAATAGTCTTCCTGTTGGATGCCCTAAAATTGTGGTGTATTTATTTTCAATCGCTTTGATCAAGCGAGTCGTTGCTTTTTCTTCGTCCATTCTTAAATTCGAATGTACTGATGCGACAATGAAATCAAATGTGTTTAATACATCGTCTGAATAATCAAGTTCTCCACTCGATAAAATATCGGATTCAATTCCTTTGAAAACTTTAAATGGTGCAAGTTCTTTATTCAGCTTTTCGATCTCCTGATGCTGCTGAATGATTCTGTCCTCTTTTAACCCATTTGCATAAAATGCACTCTTGCTGTGATCACAAATTCCCAGATATTCGTAGCCAAGTTCTTTACAGTAAAGGGCCATGTCTTTTAATGTATCGTTTCCGTCACTATATGTTGAATGATTGTGCAGAATTCCTTTTAAGTCTTTCTCTTCAACGAGTGACGATAATCCATTCTTTTGTGCAAGATCAAATTCAAATTTTCCTTCACGAAGTTCAGGGATAAAATAGGGGAGATCCATCGACTTGTAAATGGATGCTTCTGAATCAAAAATCTCCAGAACATTAAACTTGTGATTTGACTTAAGAGCTTCCAAGTGCTTTTCAGAACCGGAAGTGATAAATAAAAGATTTGACAGTATATTCTTTTCGCATAGATAAAAGATCACCGGAATCGTTTTCTGAAATAAGACCTCAGCTTTGATTATTTCAAATCCTTCAAGAACCTCTTTTTTAAATAGTGCTATTTCTTCTTGAAAGAGTTCGGAGCCGGATAAAAAAAGTTTCAACTCGGACTCATTGATCGAACTGATGAATTCTATAGAAGTAATGATCTCACATTTTCTTCGAGCTTGTCCGGTTAAGAATATTTCAATATCAGGGGATGAAAATTTTATCTTGGTGATTATTTCATCAGAGACAAATTCAGCAATCGGAAATAAACAATTATGTGCATTTGAAATCCTGAACTCTATTGATTCTCTGATGAGTTTTTGTGTCTTCTCGCCAAAACCTTTTAACGAAACCAACCGATTTTCATTGCAAGCATAAAGCAATTCTCCGACAGATTCAATTTCGAGTTCCTTCCAGAGTTGCAAAACTTTTTTGGGACCTATGCCTTTAATGCCAAGCATATCAATCACACCCGAAGGCGTTCTCGAAACAAGATCATCCAGATCAGAAAAACTTTCTCGCTTTAGATAATCGGAAATTTTTGCTTGCAGACCTTTGCCAATACCTTCTATAGAGGCTATTTCAATTTCATTCTGAGATGACAATGGCACTGACAGCTTTTCAATTTTAAAAGCTGCATTCTGCAATGACCGAACCTTGAACGGATTTTCAGAATGAAGTTCCATTAGTTGCGAAGCCAGACGAAAGGCTTTCGCAATTTGACGGTTTGTAATTGCCATTCTAAAAATTATCTAATCGTCATACTAAATGGAAGCCTGGCTTGAATGCCCTGCTGATTTACCAACGACTGAACTTCTTTATAATAAGTATATGCCGGTCCTAATTCCTTTTTTGCAGCATTGATCCTCGCTTCTTCACCGAAATCTTCCATCAATTGTTTCATGAAATCCTTTTGTTCCGGTAAAGAGATCGTTCTGTATTTATCAAGTTTTGCAAGCTTTGATGCAATTGCTATCGCTTTATCAAGTCCGCCTATTTCATCAACAAGCCCCAATGATTTAGCATCTGTTCCGCTCCATACGCGACCTTGTCCGATACTGTCAATTGAAGCTTTTGTCATTTTACGGCCTTCCGAAACATGGGTGATAAAAGTGTCATAGATCTTCTCAACGCTTTCCTGAATTATAGCACGTTCTTCAGATGTCATCGGATAAGAAAAACTTCCAATGTTCGCATATTTACCTGTTCGTACTGAATCGAATGTTATTCCTAACTTGTTATTAAACATTTTCTGTGCATTCATCAGCAGACCAAAAACTCCGATAGATCCGGTGATCGTTGTCGGCTGCGCTACGATCTTATCTGCAGCACATGAAATATAATATCCGCCTGATGCTGCATAATCGCCCATTGATACAACAAATGGTTTCGCTTTTTTAGCAAGTATGGTTTCTCTCCAGATCACATCAGATGCAAGTGCGCTTCCTCCGGGTGAATTTACCCTTAAGACGATCGCTTTTATAGTTGTATCTGTTCTGGCTTTTCTGATTGCAGAAGCAATTTTATCAGATCCCATTTGTTCTTCGTCACCTTTGCCACTAACAATGTCTCCATTCGCATAAATAACGGCGATCTTTTTTGCTGAATATTCTTTAATAGCAGGAAGTGATTCTGCATACTTTTTTAAGTCAACCAGTTTTACTTTGTCATCACTGTTCAGTCCGGTCTTCTTTTTTAGCTCATCCAAAACCTCATCGTAATAGGATAGTTGATCAACAAATTTTGAATCCAAGGCATCCTGACCTGATCGTGCTCCTAAGTTATCGGCTACAGTTTGTACGTCTGTTGCGGATAATTTTCTTGACTTTGCAATATCACTGATGAATTGATTCCACATGCTATTTATAAATGCATGTGTCTGCTCTTTGTTCTCAGGACTCATCTTATCAAGAATGAATGGCTCAATAGCACTTTTAAACTTTCCATGACGGATCACTTCGGGTTGGAGTTCCAGTTTCTCAAGTGTTCCTTTGAAGAACATTAACTCTGCTCGAAATCCACGGAAATCAATATCCCCTTCCGGATACAGATAAACTTTGTCTGCTAAAGATGCCAGGTAGTATTCACCTTGAGAATAGCTTTCGCTATAAGCATAAATAAATTTCTTAGATGTTTTAAAATCAAGTAAGGCATCACGAATTTCTTCAACTGTGGCTAATCCGGCTTGAAGATTTGACAGATTCAAGAACAAGCCATCTATCTTAGTGTCCGTTTTCGCTTCTTCTATACTTTTTAAAATGTCGTCAAGGCCCAGACCACGATTCACGCTTATTCCGGAAAATCCAATATTATCAAATGGATTTTTTGTTGCCCGTTCTTTGATCGGGCCATCAAGTTTAATTTCAAGGACAGAATGTTCGCTGACTTTTATTTTGCCATCATCTTTCAGTCCGCCAACCATGCTGCTGATGATAGCAATTAAAAATAGGATCATGAGAAAACCTGCGACAAAGAATCCGGCCATTGAAGCAAGCATGAATTTGAAAAACTGTTTCATATCGATTTTTTTATGTGCGGCAAAGTTATAAGTAATTGCTTTGTCTTTCATAAGATTTGCTGTAGGTTTGAAAAAAAATCAAACGATGCAGGCGGTACTATTGTTAGGCACAAATCTGGATGACCGCTTGAAAAATCTGAGTCAGGCACAGGCATTTATTCTGGAACGAATCGGTGAATTGCAGTTGGAGTCAAGCGTCTACAGAACTGCTCCTTGGGGTAATAGAGAGCAGGATGACTTTCTTAACAAGATAATAGTTGTCCAAACCTTTCTAAAGCCACATAACCTGTTGGATGCCTTACTGGACATTGAAAAGGAAATGGGGAGAGTTCGCTCTGAGAAGTGGGCCCCGAGGTTGATCGATCTGGATATAATTTATTATAACAATTCGGTGATACACGAAAATGACTTGACTATTCCGCATCCATACATTCAGGATAGACGATTTACCCTGGTACCATTGGTCGAGATCATGCCCCTTTTTGTTCACCCCGGTTTGCATCAGACTAATGCTGAATTACTTGCTCAGACAAGTGATTTGTCGGAAGTTTTTCTTCTTGAAAATGGAAAAGGATAAGATTTAAAAGCGATTTTCGCGGAGCAAATTGCTACTATGGCCAAAAAGTTGAAATATGACTATATTGTAATCGAAGGGAATATTGGAACCGGAAAAACTTCTCTGGCCGGTCGGTTATCTGCCGATTTCAATACCCGGTTAATCCTTGAGCGCTTTGCCGACAATCCATTTTTACCTCTTTTTTATGAGCAACCCCAACGCTATGCATTTCCATTGGAATTATCTTTTTTGGCAGATCGTTACCAACAATTAAATGATGAACTGGCTCCGCAAGAACTATTTCAGCAGCAGACAATTTCTGATTATCTGTTGAGCAAGTCATTGATTTTCGCTAATATTACCTTGAAAAACGACGAAAATCAGCTATATCAGCGCCTTTTTCACATAATTAATCCACATTTACCTAAGCCTGATATTTTAGTTTACCTGCATAAAGATATTTCCCGGCTGAGAAGTAATATCAAAAATCGAGGACGCGATTACGAAAAAAATATATCTGATGACTACCTTGAAAACCTGGAAAAAGGGTATTGGGAATTTTTTAAGCAGCAAAATGGTTTTCCAATTCTGGTCATTGATACCAATAATCTGGACTTTTTAAAAAGTGATTCTGATTACCAAAAGATCCTTGATTTGCTTGAACAGGACTACGAACCGGGCATTCATAGGGTACTTTTTGAATCTGCTTCCTGATTTTGCTCGCCAAATGAACTTGCTTTATAGCTAAGGTTTCTTAAATTTGCATAACGTGTAGCCCTTGTAAATAGCGGCCTACGGACATGAACACAAGAAACTGCAAAATGAAACTATTTACATTTATCTTCTCACTGCTAGTTATCAGCGGTATTGATCCGGTTTCGGCTCAATCGATGGTAACCAAAGATAGCACACTGGTCTCAAGAGATAGTGCTACCGTGAGTATCAAAAGTGATAAAATGCCTTACATAAGTCATTTTAATAGCTGGGATATTGGTGTGCACATTGGACTTACCTATCCGAATACGGATATTGCTGCATCAACAATCACTTCTTCAAATGTTAAGCATGAATTGGCCTTCGGTTTGGATGTGACCAAATTTTTGACACATTCATTTGCTTTTCAAGGTCGATTTATGATGGGCCAAATGAGTGGTGTAGATGGAAACAAACCGCAATACCGTTATAATACGGATGTGCATTATGACATTACATTGAATGCCTATTTTCAATTAGGTAACGTTGCTTTTCTAAAGAGAACTCCGAACCTTGCTATCTATGGTGCTGTCGGAGCAGGTGTAATTAATTACACACCGCATGTATATCTTGATGGTGGTAAAGATGAGTTGACAGGAATCTATTCTCAATATCAACAAGCATATGATACTGTTGATTATTCTAATACCTCTGAATTGATCATTCCATTTTCAGTTGGCGTAAAGTATAGAATCGCAAAACAATTTTCTTTAAATGCAGAGTATAGCTTGAGAACAACCAATAGCGATAGAATGGATGGCTGGTATAAATTATTATCTGAAGATGATGACTATTCTTACTTGAGCCTTGGATTAACCTATCACATCGGTCGTAAAGAGCATGTAGCTGAATGGTATAATCCATTGTACAATATGTATGCAGATCTGTATGACATGAAAGACAAAATGGATCTGATGACTAAAGATGGAGATAAAGACGGTGTAGCTGATTATTTCGATCGTGAACCGGAAACTCCTGTTGGATTTAAGGTTTATGGCGATGGTACATCTATTGATTCAGATGGCGATGGCGTTCCTGATTTCAATGATGCAGAACCATTCTCTCCTAAGTTAGCTGTCGTAGATGCTTCAGGAAGAGAAATCGATTCAGATGGCGATGGTGTTCCTGACGCACGCGACATGGAACCAAACACTCCGAAAGGCGCTTTGGTTGCTACCGGCGGCCAGACCATTCAAAACGGACCTGGTGTTGCTAAAGGTGGTGGTTCATCAATTATGGCATCCAGCGGATATCTTCCTTCAATCTTCTTTGCTCTTGACAGTTATGAGATTCAAAAGAAATATGATGAAACACTTGCTTCAATTGCATTGGTAATGAAGAAAAATCCTGACCTCAAGTTCATTCTAACCGGTAATTGTGATGTGCGCGCAAGCGTTGAATATAACACCAAGTTAGGATTGAAACGTGCAGAGGCTGTTAAAAAACACTTAGTAAAAAGATATAACATAGATGCTTCTCGTTTATCAACTACTACATTAGGAAAAACGGATCCGATTACCGGAACACAACCAATGAATCGTCGGGTTGATTTGGCGGTTGATGATAAATAAAAAACTTTAAGCTTAAACCTAAACCTAAACTATATAATTATAGTTTAGGTTTAGGTTTAAGTTTTAAATAGTGGCGAAGGTCACTTACGGGCAAACTCCCACACCACAATCCCCACACAAACAGAAACATTGATCGAGTGCTTCGTGCCACTTTGCGGAATTTCGATTGCATGGTCGCAAAGCTCAAGAGCTGCATCGCTGACGCCATGAATTTCATGACCAAAGATCAAAGCGTATTTTTTAGTGGTGTCAATTTGAAATTCATTCAGCATGATTCCTCCTTCTGCCTGTTCAATTGCAATGATCGTATAGCCGTCTGATTTCAACTTTTTAATGGCATCGGTCACATTTTTTTCATACTTCCATGCCACCGATTCTTCTGCTCCTAAAGCAGTTTTGTGAATTTCTCTATGGGGCGGGGTTGCTGTAATTCCACACAAATAGATTGATTCGCAGCGAAATGCATCAGCGGTCCGGAAAGTTGAACCGATATTATTGAGACTTCGGACATCATCTAAAATGAGTACTAAGGGGCGTTTTTCGGCCGTCTTAAAATCATCAACAGTGAGTCTACCCAACTCATCATTTTGTATCTTGCGCATAGAAAGAATAATTACTGCAAATAAGCAAAATCTTGTTGAAGGAAGAAACAAAATCAGGAGTTGTTGAAACTCCCCTCATGAAACAATATTTCAGCATTAAGGCGAAATATCCTGAAGCGCTGTTATTATTCAGAGTTGGCGATTTCTATGAAACATTCGGTGAAGATGCAATCAAGGCCTCTTCTATACTTGGTATCGTCCTGACTCGAAGGGCCAATGGAAGTGCTACGTATGTCGAACTTGCAGGATTTCCGCATCATTCACTTGATACTTATTTGCCTCGATTGGTTCGTGCAGGCTTACGCGTGGCAATCTGTGATCAGTTAGAAGACCCTAAGCTAACAAAGAAAATTGTGAAGCGCGGCGTCACAGAATTAGTCAGTCCGGGTGTTTCTTATAACGATAAGATCCTTGATCACAAGAAAAATAATTTTCTTGCATCCTTACACTTCAACGGAAGATCGATCGGAATTGCATTCATTGATATAAGTACCGGAGAATTTTTAGTCGCTCAAGGAAATGAATCCTACATTGAAAAACTGCTTCAGAATTTTAATCCGAATGAAATTATTTATTCAAAATCGTTCAAGAAGGATTTCAATGAGAAATACGGCACGCGATTTTATAATTTCACGATCGATGAATGGGTGTTTCAGGAGGATTATGCCAATGAAACACTACTGAAACATTTCGGTACTGTTTCTCTCAAAGGATTTGGAATCCACGAAATGCCGGATGCAATCATTGCCGCCGGTGCTGCTTTGCATTATGTGTCCGATACA
>Ga0138256_10004822_pt1 | contig 14317 bp, 6 predicted proteins | sample KNB2016incub_MG_FD_105486 | JGI IMG/M metagenome (GOLD analysis project Ga0138256, IMG submission 105486) | Active sludge microbial communities from wastewater in Klosterneuburg, Austria - KNB2014incub_MG | ecosystem: Engineered > WWTP > Activated sludge > Unclassified | place: Austria...
AAACTTATCGTACTGGGCATCGGTCCACGCAAAATTGCCATCGAACGACCACTGCTTGTTGGGGCGATAACCAAGCGCAAATTCGACACCGTACGACGACTGCTTGCCAATTTGCTGGACGGTATCCGGATTGCTGGTGTCGCGCGTCAGCATGTTGCGACGGCTGAGATCGAAGAAAGCAAGCGTGGTTTGCACACGATCATCCCAGAATGCCCCCTTTAAACCGATTTCCCATTGCATGCTTTTGGTCAGATTGAAATCACGGTTGGCGGTTGTCAGGGTCACAATTTGGGCAGGTGGCTCTGCCGCGCCGCTCCATTGGCCATAAAATGTCAACGTAGGCAGAAGGTCATAGAGTACACCAACACGCCACGAATCCCCATGGTAGGTTTTCTGAAAATCATTAGCCGAATTTCTCAGATCGAATGATTTGACATGGGAAATATCATGCCGATAACCGAGCGCCAGTTTGATTGATTCGGTTAATTTCAGCAGATTCTCGGCATACAATCCCGCCGATCCAATTCCGGTTCTCCGCTGCGGAGAAAATGGATCGGGCGAACTGAAACTTCCCGGGGTGGGCCGCACAAAATTAACCGTATCACCACCACCAAACGGTGCATTGTTATTGCGCTGCTGATGATTAAAATAATATTCAACCCCGGTCAGCACCCGGTTGGACATGCCGAAGAATGTATGCTCCAGCGAGGCTTCGGAACGATTACCAAAAATATGCTGATCGTGATCAATGCGTAGAAAATCGCCACGATCCACCTGGCCAGTCGCCGTGTTAAACGTATAGACTTCAGCATTCTTCCATTCTCGATTTTCGATATTCATATAGGACTCGTTGCGTAGCAGCAGCCCATCAATCGGCTTCCAGTCAAAATTGAGTCGCACCCAGGTCACGTCTTTATCCACGCGGTCATCATCGACATTGTAATTATTGCGGATGACGCGCTTATCGATCTTGCCGTTGACGAGTGGCGTACCAAAATAACCTTCGCCATGCTCCAGGAAGGTATCGATCGCAAGACGCGCCTGCAGGTTGTTGGTGATATCCATCGCCACTTCACCCGAAACGTGCAGGTCACTGTATCGAGTTCGTTCGACAAAACCCAGTGAACCCCGATTGGCTGTAGCATAGTTGACGTCCAGCCGATAGGCAACACGATCAGTAATTTTGCCACCACTGCCGCCTGCAAACCGCCATTTTCCCCAACTGCCATAACCAGCCTCGAGCTGGTGACGGGGAACACCATCCGCACGCTTGGTCACAAAATTCATCGAACCAATCACCGATCCTAAACCATGCAGCATCGAGGACGCCCCCTTGATGATCTCGATATGTTCGTAATTAAACGTGGAGCGCGGCGCCACCGCCAAGCCGGGATAGCGGTTACCATCAATCAGAATCGGCAGACTGGTTACATCAGAAAAGCCGCGCATCGAAAAACAAGGTACGCCAAAACAAATACCCGTAGTCACGCCCGGCGCACTCTCTACTGCCTGCAGCGTCGTGGTATAACCCCGCTCCTCCATTGTTTTACTTGTGACGACATCGACACTGCCGGGAATTTCCTGAATGGTAACTCCGAGCCGACTGCCTGTCGTGCTTGGCATGTCAAGTGGAATTCCTTCCATGTAAGTTACAATCGGCGTTGTCTTGATCTGGATCGACGGTAACATCACCGTATCAGACTGAGCCACGACTGGTTTTTCTTTCACCCTTACTTCTTTTTTGACACCCTTAATCATTTCTTGGTGTCTATCAATCGGTTCAGCTGCAAAAACTAACCCGGATTGGATCGAAATTCCCGCGAACAAAACAAATAGTCCACTACAAAACAGCGCATAACACTCACGTTGATCTATTTTCATTTTTTGATAATTCCATCTGAGAGCCGAATAAAATCAGAAAGCATGCACGCAAAAAATCTTATAGATTATTTGCATCAGCGTAAATTGCGCGGGCATGATAACCCAATGCTAACCAATTGAAAATGCGACAAATTGTCGCACCAAGGCCAGGGGGGATTTGGAAAATCAGAAAAAATCGGAATTGTTGACTGGATAGCACTAAAAATGGGTTGAGCTATATCACCGCAAAACCACTATCTGGCGACAAGTCCTGCCAACTCACTGCATTTACTCCAGATAACACGGTTCTTCAGTCAGAGTCGTTTTCAATGATTCTTGTATACGAAACTCTGGCCAGGCATGGGCGCCAGCACAAGGAAAATGAGTGGAAGATAGTGCTTAGTTTTGCGTGCTTTACTAATGCCGGAACTGTAGCGGATACCTGAATGGGACAGATCCCCAATAATCAGCACCGGCATTTCGGATATTCAAGGAACCTCTGAAAAACAAACATTCTGAACGGCAGTCACTCAAAAACTGGCCACTATTTCAAATAGTGACGCTGATTTTTATGAAAACAGCCGTTTTTCTCTGAAAACAAGCCCATTTACTGGCTGGTTTTCAAATTTCAGGCGCAACTCAACAACAGCGATCCAGAAAAAACAGTAAATGGGCGCGAAAATAATTACACGTTACCACGCCCCATTTATAATTCACCTCATACCGCCAAGGTTAGGAAATTTACCGCCAACGTATCTCAAGTTTTGGATGCAGATCTAATTCTGGTAATTTTTCACTGGTATAGAAATTTTTCAGATTATTGTTTCCAGATACTGACATAAAGCGCCACCCATAATTTTCTGCAGCATTGGAAGCAATAATACTCAAGCGATCAGTAACATCAAAATCAACCCATCCCTGAGTCCACGCCGCATTTGCAATGGCATCTGGTGTAGACTGGTAATCCAACCCCGCAGCTCCTGCTCCTGCAATATGCCAACTCAAACCATTTGATGCCTGATTCCAGGTCGCCTCATTCTCTTTCCAAGGCAACAACATAGCGTGCAAGGCAATAACATGATTGTACAGCTCTTTATACACGGATAGAACTGCAGACTCTATTACGGCTCCATCTGGAACCGGCCCTCCTTCAGAAGCAAAGATATTGAATCGAATTAGCGGAACATAATTTTGAAGATAAAGCGGTAATTTTTGGCTGCTTCCAAAATTCCTGGTTCTATGATAGGTGGACAGATAAGTATCATTGGCATCGTTGGGATTATTCTCGCTACGCTGCAAAATCACTGTAGTTATATTCTCTCCACCGCCTCCACCATTATCCTCGCCAGGAATAACGTTTAACAAGATTGCTTCGGACAAAGCTGTCGCTCCAGAATTGTCATTAGCTTCTGCTGTTATGGTGTAGCTACCCAACGCTGAAGCAGTCCAGGTAACTGAATAGGGTTCTGATGTCAGTGTGCTAATAATACTGCCATTGACCCGAAAGACCACTGAATCAATTAATCCATCACTATCGGTGGCGTTTGCAGCAATTGTCACCGTATTATTGAGTGGAACATTCTCACTCTGCACAGGAGATATTAGGGAAATCTCTGGTGCTAGATTGCCAGCTCCCCCGCCTCCACTACCTCCTCCTGGTTTAATCCATCCGATGGGTTTATATACCCAGATATTCCCGTTAACTGCATTTTCAAGGCCAATAAACACATCAAATCCCGGAATATATTCCCATTTACCGAGAATACCGGTTCCCACATTCAGAGGGGGAGACTCCCCCTGACCAAGCGGCTCCATATTAAACTGCCAGCCGTTTACAGAAAGCGACTGGGGGGGAGTGATTCGCCAAACTTCCTGCCCCCCACACCACAACAGAAAATTTTCTCGCTTGGGATCATAATCCAATCCACAATTGGATAGCGGAATACCAGTAGCAGCGGTATAGCTCTGAATCCATGACACAAAATCAGCGCCAGTTTCTGTCATCACAACTTTTTGATCACGATTGGTAGTTCTTTCCGGACGCAAATCCCAGAACTGGAAAGGCTGTGTGTTTATGCCAGATTTAAGAAAAACTTTTCGAACCGGGTCGTAACCACAGCTTGTCTGTGCAGATGGACTGCCCCAGAATATACCCACAATTTCATACTGATCCAGAGCAGGGTTATGGATATCGGTTATCTGATAACGGTGCAGTGCAAGCCCCGTTCCCCCACCCCTGCGAGACGCCACATAAACCACATCGTACTGATCAGATTCAGGGCTATATGCGGTACACCCATTTATATGGCCACGTAAAGAATACTGATCAGGAAGATATTTGGGTAGATCACGGTTCTCCCACATTTCTCCTCCCTCGATACCTGGAAACTGACCAGCACGCTGAACATGTGATCCTGTCGCACCCCCGACCTTGTTCGGGTTAGCTTTACCCGGATCAAACAGGTAAGGACCGGTAGATCTTAATAATGCCGGGTCATTCTCACTGGGTCGTCGATAGGCGCCACCATCGGGATATATAGCCCCCCCAAAATTCAGATATCGATCAATGATGGGCAGGAAAACCGCATTGTCGTAGGTATGTGCCGAAACAGGCGCAGCATCTGCACCATCAATTGTCGTCATTAATGATGGTGCGATTTCACTGGGTAACGAAGCGCGCTCCCACTTGAGAGATCTGGAGCGCCAGCGATAAACATCATTACCAGTATAATTGGCATGTCCTCCGCCATAGAGGAGCAGATCCCCACGATTACTGTCCCAGGCAAAACTACTCCAAGCCAGAATGATTTTATCCGGCGGTGGATTGCCCAAGCCTTTAAGTGGACGCAGTTCAGGTGGCGTCCATGCTTCAGAAAAAGAATTTAAATTAACTTTTTTCCAGGTTCCCTCGGGCATATCCGTTACAACGCCAAGTAACGGTCCCTCCGCATAGGGGGAAGCCTGCGCTGGAAAAATACCTCCAAGCATGAAAAACACCGCGACCGCTCGAACCAACAAAATAGACAGAAAATTACCTGCGCAAATTTCTTTATTTGGCTTCATAACGCACATCCTCCGCTTATCCCGATTCCACAAACTTACAGAAAACTCAAAATCAGTTCTACTTTACCAGATTAACAAGACTTCAACTAAGCTCAGAGTCTTATTGTGATAACACCTTACTTTTCATACAAAAAGCCAAATTTTTATTATGTCACTATTGCAATTAAGGTTATTACGGTTCAGACTGGGAATCCGAAGTACTTCGTCCATTCAAAAAAAGAGGGGGATCAAGTGAGAACGAGTTTATATTTGATACAGTCAGTGGTAATGGGTCTGTTTTTAATTTGCTTCAGCGCGATGGCAGTTGCTGTTGAACTCGTACCAGAGGTCAGTGATGCCCAGGTTGTTGCACAATACAACTACATCATCCATATTCTGGCAATGCTGCTGGTAGGGTTTGGGTTTTTGATGGTATTTGTCCGCAGGTATGGTTTTGGCGCAATTACTGGCACCTACCTGGTAGTTGCTGTTAGCCTGCCGCTCTATATTTTGCTACGTGCCAATGGCGTTTTTGGGCACGCCCTTGATCCGCACACGCTCAATGCATTACTTTTTGCTGAACTGGCAACGGCTGCTGCCTTAATTGCAATGGGCGCAGTGCTTGGACGTTTGCGAGTTTTCCAATATGCATTGTTGGCGTTGTTACTGGTACCACTTTATTTGTTGAATGAGTGGATCGTATTGGACAATGCATTCGGATTGACAACCGGATTTCAGGATACAGCCGGCTCCATAGTCATTCATGCCTTTGGTGCCTATTTTGGTCTGGCCATGTCTATCGTGTTAACGACTGCTTACCAGCGCAGCCAGCCAATTCAATCCGATCCTACTTCTGATCGCTTTGCCATGCTCGGTTCCGCAGTTTTGTGGCTTTTCTGGCCGAGTTTCGCTACAGCACTCGTTCCTCTTGAACAAATGCCACAAACCGTTGTGAATACATTACTAGCACTCTGTGGAGCATCGATTGCCACTTATTTCGTCAGCACAGCGGTTAACAAGGGCAAAACATCGATGGTAGACATGGCCAATGCTGCTCTGGCTGGTGGCGTAGCGATTGGTTCCGTTTGTGATGTGGTCAATCCTGTTGGCGCATTTGCAATTGGTCTGCTGGCCGGCACCATTTCGGTTATCGGTTATCGATACATTCTTCCCGCACTGGAATCAAAACTAAATATTTACGATACCTGCGGCGTGCATAATTTACACGGCATGCCGGGCTTATTAGGCGGTTTCAGCGCGCTGCTGGTTGTTCCAGGCATTGCAACTGTTCAGCTTACTGGTATAGGCATCACGCTGGTTATTGCGCTAACTGGTGGGCTTCTGGCGGGTATATTGATCAAACTCACCGGCACAACCACCGAACCTTATGAAGATAGCGTTGAATTCACCCATACCGAGGGACCTGAGAATGAAACTCTGGTTGCCAGGCTGCAAGCTCGTATAGAATTACTGGAAAATCATACAACAACGCTGCCAAACACTGCCAGATTTGGGTCACACACGACCGAGATTCCTGATAAACCGGCTTCCTAAATGCTATAGTAAAACCCTCTGCCTGGACGTTTGCATGATTGATCGAAGCGTCCGGGCCATTTCCTCGCCAGAAAGCCTCCTGCTTGAGCATCATGGATACCGGAATCCCCCTCCGGTCATGCTCTCTAAACCGTTTTGCATCCTGATTGGCGTTTTATCGACTCAATTAACGATGAACAGGGTTACAAAATGTTCACTTGAAGTCTGTTAATCCGATAAGCTAGAATCGATGTTGATAAAATAAAGATAAGAAGTTGACCAGTTATTTTGGCTTTGTTGAGGATTACACGAAGTTTCCATGCGTATTTTGATCATTGAAGATGATGACATCATTGCTACCAATATCTACGAATTCCTGGAATCAAAAGGGCACATAGTAGATGTGGCGGTAGACGGTAAAAATGGCTTGTATCTGGCGATTACCGAGTCGTTTGATATTATTTTGCTTGACTTGGGTTTGCCAAATATGGACGGCCTGCAGTTATGTCGCAAGCTACGGAATGAATTGCTGATTGACAAGCCGATTCTAATGCTGACAGCACGTGACACCCTGGCAGATAAATTATCCGGATTTGATAGCGGTGCGGATGACTATCTGGTTAAGCCTTTTGCGCTAAGAGAAGTCGAAGCGCGACTGGAAGCCATGCACAAACGCTATAAGGGCAAAGTTACCCACCGCGTGGTTGAAGCCGGGGCACTTTGCTTTAATCCCCGCACCATGACCGTTACCTTTACAGGTAAACAGATCAAACTGCCGCCGAAATGTATGCGTCTGCTGGTAATGCTAATGAATGAACCAGGCCGAATCTATAGTCGAAAGGAGTTGGAGCTGGAAGCATGGGAAGAAGAACAAAGTACGAGTGATACCCTTCGCAGCCATATGCATATATTACGTCGGGCGCTAGTTCAAGCGGGTGGATATGATCCAATTGAAACCATACATGGTCTAGGATATTGCCTGACGGACGCTCGTGCTCAGAATCAAGCATAATCTCCGCTTACGCATTGCATTTACGATTACGGTATTCAGCCTGATCATTGTTGGGTTGTTTGGTATCAGGTTATACCTTTCCTCACAGGAAATAGAAGAAGACCATATCAGACAGGTGATGGAAATGGAAATGAACCATCTGACGCGCTACTACCAGGAAAGTATGGGTTTTTCCTCTGGCGTGAGCTCTAATCTGCGCAGCTACATCATTCATGACCTTACTGAAGAACAAAATCTGCCCGAATATCTCCGTGGCCTGAATAGTTTCCATCATGTGGTATATCTGAACAGTGAAGAGCTTCGCGTGTCAGTGCGTTTCATCAATGATGTTAAGTTTTTGATTGCTTATAACATCAACCTGCATGAAATACGTCAACGAGAATTTATGACACAGATTATTTTTTCGTTGATTGCTATTCTGATACCCACCTTCTTGTTTGGCTACTTGTTATCCGGGGTGCTCACCAAACAAATGACGGATCTAGTCGAACAAATAGAAAGTCTCGCTACCAGTAATGGAAAAGAATTCATTAGAATCAAACCAGAGCATGGTGAAGAGATTATCAAGCTTGCGCGTGCGCTCAAGCATTACCAAAATCGCCTGACAGAAACACTGCGTCGCGAACAGGAATTTACTGGCAATATCAGCCATGAATTACGCACACCTATTACCGCCATTTTGACGGGCTGTGAATTGATTCTGACCGATCCCAATATATCAGAAAAGACTATTGCACGAGTCAAACAGATCGAAACCGCCTCCAGAAGAATGGGTGAGCAGATCCAGTCACTCTTATTTCTTGCGCGCGAACAAGCCCTGGGAGCCATGGAGCCGGTGGCGATTTCTGAATGCGTCTATGATGCAGTAGAGCTATTCGCTCAGGATATCAAAAACAAGAAAATACTGTTTGATGTGGATATCGCTCCCGACATGACGCTTATTCTGAATCGCCAGGCAATCTATACCGTGCTGCTTAACTTGCTGCGCAATGCCGTGCAATACACGGAAAAAGGTTTTATTCGCGTAACCTTTGAAAAAAATATCCTGTCGGTTGGCGATTCAGGCATCGGCATCGAACCGGAGTTTGTACCGTTTCTGTTTGAACGTTTTTTTCGGGGAGCAAAGACGGGAGAGGGTTTCGGAATTGGACTGGTTATCGTCAAACGCATCTGTGATTATTATAACTGGAAGATCAGGGTGATCTCTGAACCCGGTCACGGTACAACATTCCAGATCCTGCTCCAAGAGCAGAATTCCACAACCAGCCCGTTGCTGGTTGTGGAATAGATTGAGCTGCAGAGCGCCTTGATCAGGTTTTTTTGATTTTTCTACCGGATAAGGGATGATCGGAGAACCTGTCAAAATACTCGAATCCTCTCACATCAACTATACCGCCATGGCGAACGTGCTCCGTCTCAAAGTGTTCCAGGAACTCCATGAAAGTATGGTCAACCAGGGTTGCCTGCTGAAAATCAATAACAACCTCCTTACCTTTCTCGATTTGATGGAAAGCTTTTTTAAAACCGATCAAATTCGAGAAAATAGCCGCATCTTTGATTGTCAATAAATACTTTCCGGCATCATCTTTATTCAATTCAAAATGAGCCTTGAACAAATTACCAATTTTGGCACCATTGACGATATGAAATACAAACTTTGTCAGAATACCGGAAGCTACGCCCATCAGTAGATCGGTAGCGATCGTGACAAGGATCGTCACCACAAAAATAGTCAGCTGCTCACTACCAATTTTGTAGGTTTTGAAAAACTCATGTGGGTGCGCCAGTCGAAATCCGACAAATACCAGCATCGCCGCCAATGCTGCATTGGGAATCAACTCAATGACCGGAATCATTAACAGCATGGCAATAAACAGGAAAAAACCGTGGAAAAAATTGGACCAGCGGGTACGTGCGCCAAACCCTACATTAGCTGAGCTACGGGCAACCTCTGAAATAGCCGGCGACCCACCCAGCATCGCAGCCAGGGTATTACCGGCCCCTACCGCAATCAGATCCTTGTTGAAATTGGACTGCCGCTTCCATGGATCGAGATTGTCGATTGCCTTGACTGTCAGACAGGATTCCAGACTACCGATGATCAGAAACATCAATACATATTTCCAGAAGACCGCAGTACCGATTCCGGAAAAGTCGGGATTAAAGCCGATCACACCCCAGAAATCACCAATTTCAACCAGCGCGTGCGCATCCTGGGTTGATTTGAAGTCAAGCAACAATGCCGCCGGTATGGCGAGCAGCAACACAATCATCGGAGCAGGAACTTTCTTGGCAAGGGGATGACTGATTTTGGGCATGATAAACATGATCGCGAGACTGATGAGTCCAATTGCCGCAATAGTGATATTGGCATTACTGATAGAACTGGGTATCGCCGCGTAAAGATCAAGCGGTTTCATGCCGGCCAGATCGGCAGGATTAATTCCAAGCAGAATATGGATCTGCTTGGAAATGATGATCAATCCAATCGCCGCCAGCATGCCGTGTACTGCCGAATGCGGAAAGAAATCACTGAGCGAGCCTGCTTTCAGGAAACCAATCACGACCTGCAGCGCACCAGCCACGACCATCACGCCCAGTGCCATCCGCCAGCCTTCTTCCCCCCCACCAAATGCCAGTACACAACCTGCAACAATCGTGATCAATCCTGCCGCCGGCCCCTTGATGGTCAGAGCGGAACCAGCAAACAGTGCTACTAGCATACCGCCAATCATGGCAGTCAGCACTCCCATTGCAGGCGGAAATTCTCCCGCCTTGGCAATACCCAGACTCAATGGCAGCGCCAGTAAAAAGACCAGAAAACCGGCAACAGCATCAGTTCTTAAATTTTCCTTTAAGCCAGATAAGCCATCTTTTGGTATGTCTTGATGAGGTGAGTTCATTTAATTTTTTCCCCGTTGTATAAATAGAGTTGTGAAGCAAGTACTAAAAAATGCTGCGGTTGATCAAGTAGCGCGATTGGGAATTTCATGATTGGTTTTAATGTGTGGCCCCAGAAAAATACGTGAATACATTCTGATTACTGATAACCCGACCAGGATATAACTCAAGGCAAGAATAATGGCAAAATCGGTTTGATCTGTATGGATATAGGTAAACACCAAATCAACTCCGAGAAACGATGGTGATATCGGGAACAACATCAATCCCAGACAAGACAGAAAGAAAAGTAGCGCCAGTTTGGGATGCTCGTAGACATGCCCCTGAAAATCATTCCAATTTATTTTTCCTTCGAGTCCTTGCAATCTGTTCAGCGTGGCATAGCCGACTATCCCAGAAAGTAATATCCCACCCAGATAAATTACCAACTCGACAAACCTGGCTTCTTCATAGAAAGTGACGGCCAGGGCAATCCATAGATGATAAACAATGATCAGCACCCAGCTGAATTTCGCATTTTTCCTTTCCGTAAAGGAACGTAATACCATCAGCAAACCAATAAATGCAAAGAAAGTCGGGAGCTGCTCATAAAGCGAATCAGGAATCCAGTTTTTTGCAAAAAGACAGAAGACGCCAATAAATGTGCTCATCAATATAAAGCTGTACGCAGTATTTTCGCGAACACGATCGAGTTTTCTGCCTATCCATTTCATCGGGTTCCAAAGAATGACGTACATGACCGAGTCCAGATGAAATTCCTTGACGGCCAATATATAAAGAGAATATTTAATCTTCCGCATAGTTTCATTTTTATCAACATAGTGTCGTGGAACAAAATTGAAAAACTGCTCACGAATCAAATAAGCCACGACCGAAGGCGCAATCAGAATCTGGTAGGTTCTGAGCAGCGCATTTCCGGTCAAATGAATCAACGCCACATCATATAAACCGAATGCCACCTCAATGAAGATAATGCCGATCTGGGCAGCAGAAGAATAAGCAATTTGGGTTTTAATCGACGACTGTACGCGTGCGATTAATGTGGCAACTATGCTGGTGGCTAAACCTGTTATTGCAACCAGCGCCACGATGAAGGGCAAGTGTTCCCAAAATGGATAGGTTCTTAGCAGCAGAAACACGCCAAGATGTATCGAAAGTGAGCCATAAAAAATAGCACTGGAGGGCGTGGGTCCTTCCATGGCGCGTGGTATCCATGCGGTAAAAGGAAGTTGTCCTGATTTTACGGCTGCGGCTAGCAAAATCATCAGTGAAATCATAATGCCCATAGTCGTATGTTCATGTAACTGTGTCCATACCAGATGACTATCCAGCAATTCTGAGAAGGTGATGTTCTTGTGCCATAGATGATGGCTTAACCAGATGGCAAACAAGAGCCCCATGTCCGCCACCCTAAATACGGTAAATACCTTTAACGCATTTTTTACCGGCAAAAAGCGCTCACGATAAAACCCGATCAATAAAAATGAGCAAATTCCCAGTATTTCCCAGCCCAAAAACAAGGTTTCAAAATTTCCTGAAAATATAACAATGTTATAACCCAGATAAAATAACAGTAACGTATTGAAAAATCGTTTGTATCCTTGATCACGATGCAGATAATGCTGACAGTACAAGGTCACCAGAAAAATCAACAGCGAACCTATGAGCATGAACACAGCGGTCACCTTATCGAAATAAAGTGAAATATCAAACTGATAGGTAGGGGAGTTATATAAAGAATATACCGTAACCTGATGCGTATGGAAATGATCGGATAGTATCCAGTAAGCAACAAGTAACCAAACACAAATTAAGTGAAAACCAATAGTAAGCAACGAAACCCAGGCAACAGGACGCTCTCTGTTAGCAGGTAAAAACAGACTGAGCAGAAATCCAATCAGTGGGATATAAATCAGGTATTGGAGTAATTGGGAAAACAAAATAGTCATTTCAGCACCTTGCTGTTATTTTTGACGAGATAAACAGGTATATTTTCTCTGGTGGCATCAACGATGTGCGTTGTTGGTGCCCTAAAAGCGGATTCGATGACTGGAGTGGGATCAGAAATAGTATCAACAGTTTCTGGTAACGGTTTGAATGGAATGAATTCCCCGTCTTTGAACAGGAAAATTTCACGTGTGTCGGGGTGAACAGCCACGATATGCAACCATTCATTGATATAGAACTCATAGGTCGCGGGTTCCTGGTTAATGGACCGCAAAACAACCTCAGGATAATGTTCCACGATAACCAGCAACCTGACTGGGTCATGTACTTCGATCATCTGGCTGGGTAAGCCAGGCCGCAGGTCGCCATCACTACCATTGGCGACACCGAATAGCCCCATAATATTGTATGGCAGCTTCGTGCCTGCTCCCATTCTGTGGTTATCCATGCGCGAGAAAAAATACTCGAGATTTATCCCCCCCAGTACGGGTGCTACTGGCCGCATAACCATAAACAGATACTTTCCATCTGGATCAACAGCATGGTTAATGGAATTCAGGAATGCTCTGCGATCCAGAAAAAGCCTGCTGGTCAATGACCGTCTTCCTACAACACAAATTGCGTTGGTTGCATGGTTTAACTCAGGCCGGGGCTCAAATAAAGCTATCGAGCGCCTGCGGGTGCTCGCATGAACACTTTGTGCCGTATTTTTGACATTGATTGACAACAAGCGCCGTGAACGCTCCTTAGAATTAAGATCCAGTGCGTCAGCGATTATGGGCACATTCCTGTGGTGACGTTCCAGATTTTCTGGAGATAAGGCATTCTCATCAAAGTAAGAGGCATCATCACGAGTTGTGTCATGCAATGCGCCAACAAACTGGGTGCTATCCGGAATATTGATTCCCTTGGAACGCAGGATCTCTCTGACTTTGGGGTGGTTCGCAATATGACAGATCACGCGCGCATTTACCGAACCCGGTCTGCCTGAGCAGGCCCCACAATCATAAGCTGCATAATGTGCATTATTGGCGCTGCTTGCACCATGGCCAAACACATAGAAGATCGGTGCGAAATGATCGATGATTCCGATACCTCTCAGCAGGTTTTCCAGCCGAATTGCCATTTCATCGATCGTAAAGCCAATTTGCAGGCCATTCTCAACATCATCGGGATTTTTATTCTCAATGGTTAGCGATGAGAGCTGGTACATGTGCGTGGCAGAAGAAGCCATGGCAGGCGAGGTTGTTGGCCAGAAGAAATTTAAAGCCAGCCTCACGGCAGAATATATCCCCAAGGTATGGGCAGTTAGCCAGCCCCGGAACATAGTATGTGACAGGTTGGATAGCAAGGGCTCACTTTTCCTGGCATGTTGCGTTTGGGTTTCCTTGATCAGATATTTTGGTGTAACAGGTGCCGGACAAAGCTTCATATGGAATTTTCCATGCTCTGGCTGGAAATAGAACTCAACTCCAAAAAAACCTGGCATACCAAAAGTTTCACATTCAGGATCCAGTCTTTCGATGTAGCTGCGCAAGGAAGATTCTCTGTCATCCAGGCAGAACATTGCCTGGAAGCTTTTATTTACGGAGAGCTCTTCCTGCGGCTTGTCCTGTTGCTGAATGGCCGCCAATACCGAGTTGTAATAAGACCATTCGAAGGCATCATGCCATATCTCCAGGGCTTCATCGAGCTCCGTTCGCGGCACATCGGCGAAAAGCGGCTCTGCGCGGCTGGTCAGCTTACTGGCCATGGGTGACCAGATATCGCCAAACTGCGCATCCAGCGAATCGATTTCCAGCAGCAATTCAAAAACGACTAGATCATGCAGGGTTATTTTTTTTCGATTAAGGAAAAACTGGGGCTGATCTTCTGAGACCGCCACCATTCCGGACCATCCCGGATGCGCAAATTGCTGGTCGTACAGATACTGCTCATACAATGTCTCATCACCGACCAGAATACGTAGTAGCCTGCTAATTGAGCAGTCGTCAGAAAGTAATATCTCCCGCGCGCGGGGCT
>Ga0138256_10004823_pt1 | contig 14316 bp, 14 predicted proteins | sample KNB2016incub_MG_FD_105486 | JGI IMG/M metagenome (GOLD analysis project Ga0138256, IMG submission 105486) | Active sludge microbial communities from wastewater in Klosterneuburg, Austria - KNB2014incub_MG | ecosystem: Engineered > WWTP > Activated sludge > Unclassified | place: Austria...
AGCGCCGAGATGGCGGGCACATCGGGCGGGGTTACACGGCGGATGGCGATATTCAGGCTGTTCATTTGTAGTACCTTTTTTCTCCGGGTGGCCGGGTCTTGAAACGCTTGTGCAACCAAAAATACTGCTCCGGCATAAGCAGCACCTGACTCTCGATAAACTGATTAACGAACTCCGTATCAGCTTCGACGCTCTCACCCGGGAAGTCCTCCCAGGCTGGCATTACCTCAACTTCGTAGCCATCCGCCACCTGACGGGTGATACTGGCGACCACCCTGGCCCCGGTTAGACGCGCCAGCCGGGAAACCCCGGGAATGGTTGCGGCGGGGACCCCGAAAAACGGTACGAATATCGATTCCTTGGGACCAAAATCCATGTCTGGCAGATAGTAGAACTTGAAACCGTCTTTCATTGCCTTGATGATCTTGCGCATCCCATCCTGCCGGGAAAGCAGCACAGCTTCGGTAAAGCGAATCCGTCCATCATAAAGCAGCTTGTTGAAAACCGGATTTTTCTGGTTTGAATAAACGCTGCAACCCCGAACAAACATTGAGATCCGCGTCGCACCTGCATCCAGTCCGACAAAATGCGGCGAAAGGATGATGACTGGCTTGCCATCGGGATCATTGAGATGCTCGACGCCATGAATGCGGACGATGCGCTCCAGCCTTTCCTTCGAAGCCCACCAGCCAAGAGTCCGGTCCAGCACGGCCCGACTGAAGGCAATAAAATGTCGGCGCGCCAAACCCTCGCGCTCCGCTTCCGACTTTTCCGGGAAACAAAGACGCAGGTTGATCAATGCCACCTTGCGCCGCTCGCGACCAAAGATATAAAGCAAACGACCGAGCAAGCCACCCAAGGCTCTCAGTACCGGCAGCGGCAACCAGTGCAACACCCAGAGAAAGCCAACCAGAACGTAAGTAAAAACCAGCTTCAAGAGAATCACCCTACCGGTGGCGCTTCAGCGCCACTTGGCTGTTTATAGCGGTTATAACCCCACAGATATTGCGTCGGACATTCACGCACCAAAGCTTCAACCTCGAAATTGATCTGCTGGGCCCGGTCGACCGTAGTACCGCTCAGCGCTTGCCGTGGCGGGTGAAAATGCAGGCGATAGCCGCGCCCGTTCGGCAAACGTTCGCCCCAAGCCATCAGCGTCGTCGCCCCTGTTTCAGTCAAGCGCGCCGCCAGCGTCATCGTATAGGCCGGTTTGCCAAAAAAATTCAGCCAAACGCCTTCGCCAACCTTCGGCGCCTGATCCGGCAACATGCCAACTGCCTGGCCTTTCTTCAACGCCTTGATCAGTGAACGCACACCCGTCAGATCGGCCGGGGCAAGGTGCAGGCGTTCGCGCTGGCGACCGCCGAGAATCATATTTTGAATCCAGGCCTGACGCGGCGGCCGGTAAAGCACTGTGATATCGCCAAAAGTCGACAGATATTGCGCCGTAATTTCGAAACATCCCAAATGCGGCGTCAGGTAAACGACGCCCTTGCCAGCCAGTTGCGCCGCCTCGACATATTCCCGGCCACACACCTCGACAACCTGGGCATTAGCCTCCTCAAGCGTCCGTAACCAGATGCGCGCCAACTCAAGCATCTGCTTGCCCGACTCGGCGGCCGCTGCGCTGTAGAGAGAAGAATCGATGCCGGCTTGCGCCATGTTTTCCCGCACATGACGCCGATAGGTCGGCGAAAGCAGGTAAGTCAGTCGGCCGAGCCAGCCGCCCAGCAGGTGCACGATGCCCAAGGGCAGGCGGCTTAGCACTCTGAAAATAAAAACCATGTAACCCCGGGGGTTGAAAGCCGCCACGAAAAGATTAATATTATGCAATCGCCGAGTTAAACAGACAACTTGCGGGGCGATTCATAAATGCTGCTAAAGCGTCGCCCGCTCGTGGTCCGAAGCCGGTAACGCCGGATCAAGGACCAAATGGAGTTGCAATGAGCGAGTATCTATTTACCTCGGAATCAGTTTCCGAAGGCCATCCCGATAAAGTTTCCGATCAGATTTCCGATGCCATCCTCGACGCCATTCTGGCACAGGACAAGCATTCCCGCGTCGCGGCCGAAACCCTGTGCAATACCGGCCTGGTTGTGCTGGCCGGTGAAATCACCACCAACGCCAACGTCGATTACATCCAGATCGCCCGCGAAACCCTGAAGCGTATCGGTTACGACAACACCGATTACGGCATCGATTACAAGGGTTGCGCCGTCTTGGTTGCCTACGACAAACAGAGCCCGGATATTGCCCAAGGTGTGAATAAGGCATACGACGATGGCCTTGGCCAAGGCGCTGGCGATCAGGGCCTGATGTTCGGCTACGCCTGCGACGAAACCGCATCGTTGATGCCGCTGCCGATTTACCTGTCACACCGTTTGGTCGAACGCCAGGCCATGCTGCGTAAGGATGGCCGCCTGCCATGGGCGCGCCCGGACGCCAAATCGCAGGTCACCATTCGCTACGTCGATGGCCGGCCGCACTCAATCGATACCGTTGTTTTGTCGACCCAGCATTCGCCGGACATCAGCCTGGAAGACCTGCGCGAAGCGACCATCGAAGAAATCATCAAGCCGGTACTACCCAAGGAACTGATCAAGGGCAACATCAAGTTTCTGGTCAACCCGACCGGTCGTTTTGTCGTTGGTGGCCCGCAAGGCGACTGCGGCCTGACTGGTCGCAAGATCATTGTCGATACCTACGGCGGCGCTGCACCGCACGGCGGTGGCGCCTTCTCCGGCAAGGATCCGTCCAAGGTCGATCGCTCTGCCGCTTACGCCGGCCGTTATGTTGCCAAGAACATTGTTGCCGCCGGCCTGGCTTCACGCTGTCTGGTACAGATTTCTTACGCCATCGGCGTCGCTGAGCCGACATCAATCATGGTGGAAACCTACGGCACCGGCAAGGTCAGCAACGAAACATTGACCACGCTGGTCAAGAAGCATTTCGACCTGCGTCCGAAAGGCATCGTCAATATGCTTGACCTGCTCCGCCCGATTTACCAGAAGACTGCCGCCTATGGCCACTTCGGCCGTGACGAGCCGGAATTCACCTGGGAAGCGGTCGACCGTGCCAAACTGCTGAAAGCCGACGCCGGCTTGTAAGCGGCTCCGGCCATAAGCAAAAAGGGAGCCAAGACGGCTCCCTTTTTTCGTTAAATCTGACGCACAGTCCCGTGAAAATCACCGGCCGGGAAAATACCGCCAAGTGGGGCATCAAGGATGTCGTCCGCTACTGGGCCGGCGACAAAATTTAAAAACGGCTTATAATCCTAGACCTACCGAGGGGCGCTGCAGGGGCTTGGTCATCAAAAACCACTCTCTCAGGCTCGGTTTGTAACTGCGCTCACCCATTTAATCCGTGCCGGGCACGGGATGCCGGGTGAGCATCCCCTCCCGGCCACAGTTCATCAGGAGCTTACTGTGGCTGACTCAGTTTCCAACACTCAAGACTACGTTATCGCTGACATCAACCTTGCCGACTGGGGTCGCAAGGAAATTCGCATTGCCGAAACCGAAATGCCTGGCTTGATGGCGATTCGTGATGAATTCGCAAAGAACCAGCCGCTCAAGGGCGCCCGCATCACCGGTTCGCTGCACATGACCATCCAGACCGCCGTGCTGATCGAGACGCTGACCGCGCTCGGTGCCGAAGTCCGCTGGGCCTCGTGCAATATTTTCTCGACTCAGGATCATGCTGCTGCCGCCATCGCCGCACAGAACATCCCGGTCTTCGCGGTCAAGGGCGAAACCTTGGTCGATTACTGGGATTACACCCACCGCATCTTTGAATGGGCGGATGGCGGTTTCTCCAACATGATCCTCGACGACGGCGGCGACGCGACGCTGCTGCTGCATCTTGGTGCCCGCGCCGAGAAGGATATTTCCGTGCTGGCCAAGCCGGGTTCGGAAGAGGAAACCATTCTCTTCGCTGCCATCAAGGCCAAGCTCACTATTGATTCGACCTGGTACTCCGTTCGCCTGGAGGCGATCAAGGGCGTCACCGAAGAAACCACGACCGGCGTCCATCGTCTGTATCAGATGCACGAACGGGGCGATCTCAAGTTTCCGGCAATCAACGTTAACGACTCCGTCACCAAGTCCAAGTTCGACAACCTCTACGGTTGCCGCGAATCACTGGTCGACGGCATCAAGCGCGCCACCGACGTGATGATTGCCGGCAAAGTCGCCGTCGTTGCCGGTTATGGCGACGTGGGCAAGGGTTCCGCTCAGGCTTTGCGCGCCCTCTCGGCACAAGTCTGGGTCACCGAGATCGACCCGATCTGTGCCCTGCAGGCCGCCATGGAAGGCTACCGCGTCGTCACCATGGAATACGCTGCTGACAAGGCCGACATTTTTGTGACCACGACCGGCAACTTCCACGTCATCACCCATGACCACATGGCAGCGATGAAGGATCAGGCCATCGTCTGCAACATCGGCCACTTCGACAACGAAATCGACGTCGCCTCAATCGAAAAATACCAGTGGGAAGAGATTAAGCCGCAGGTCGATCACGTCATTTTTCCGGACGGCAAACGTATCATTCTGCTCGCCAAGGGTCGCCTGGTGAACCTCGGCTGCGGCACCGGCCATCCGTCCTACGTCATGAGCTCCTCCTTCGCCAACCAGACTATTGCCCAGATCGAGCTGTACACTCGCACCGCCGATTACCCGGTCGGCGTTTACACACTTCCAAAGCATCTCGATGAAAAGGTCGCCCGTCTGCAACTGAAGAAGCTTAACGCGCAACTGAGCGTACTGACCGAGCAACAGGCTGCCTACATCGGCGTTTCCATCAACGGCCCGTACAAGGCTAATCAGTACCGCTACTAAACCATGCGCCTACTCGCCATCTGGATCATCAATGCGCTCGCCCTGCTGGCGCTACCGTGGGTCATGTCCTCAATTCAGGTGGCGAGTTTTGCCACGGCGTTAATCGTCGCCCTTGTCCTCGGGCTGATTAACGCCATCTTGCGCCCGTTGCTCATTCTGCTCACCCTGCCCGTTACCTTGCTGACGCTCGGGCTGTTCATCTTCGTCATCAACGCCCTGCTCTTCCAACTGGCCGACAAGCTGATCGATGGCTTCAACGTCGGCGGCTTCTGGTCGGCGCTCTTTGGCTCCATCGTCTATAGCCTCATCTCCTGGGCGCTCAGCAGCCTGTTTTTTTCATCAAGGAAAAACTAATGTCGGGGGACAGCGCACAGGCCGGAACTGACGGCAATGGCAATCGCGAACTCTTCATCTGGTTGAACAAATGAATACTGAAATCTCCATCGAGTTTTTCCCACCACAAACGCCGGAAGGCATCGAAAAGCTGCGGTCAACCCGGATAGAACTGGCAAAACTGCAGCCAACTTTTTTCTCGGTCACCTACGGCGCCGGCGGTTCGACCCGCGAACGTACCTTTGATGTCGTCAAGGAAATTGCCGCCGAAGGCTTCGATGCCGCGCCGCACCTCTCCTGCATTGGCTCGACGCGCGACAGCATTCGCGAAATCCTCAACGAGTACAAGGCAGCCGGCATCAAGCGCACCGTCGCCCTGCGTGGCGACCTGCCCTCCGGCATGGCCGAAACCGGCGAGTTTCGCTACGCCAACGAACTGGTTGAATTCATCCGCGCCGAAACCGGCGACTGGTTCAGCGTCGAAGTCGCAGCCTACCCGGAATGGCACCCGCAAGCACGCAGCCCGAAGGATGATCTCGACGCCTTCGCCCGCAAGGTCAAAGCCGGCGCCAATTCAGCCATCACCCAGTATTTTTTCAACGCTGACGCCTACTTCCACTTCGTTGATGAAGCCAAGGCGCTGGGCGTCGATGCGCCTATCGTGCCGGGCATCATGCCGATCGCCGGTTTCACCAAGCTGGCCCGCTTCTCCGATGCCTGCGGCACCGAAATCCCACGCTGGATGCGCAAGAAATTCGAAAGCTACGGCGACGATGCCGGATCAATCCGCGCCTTCGGCCTAGACGTAGTTACCGAACTCTGCGAACGCCTTCTCAAAGGCGGCGCCCCCGGCCTGCATTTTTATTGCATGAACCAGGCTGCGCTAACCAGCGAAATCTGCCGCCGCCTGCAGCTGATTTGACCTCACCAACCCAGGGCTGGCATAGCGGCAAGTCTTAACCACAAGCTACAGCGCAGCCCTGTGTGTTTTTGAAACCCGCACCAGGCGGGTTTCAAACGCAAAAACCGACGACTCAACTGCTCTGCGTCACGATCACATTCTGCGCCGGCATCGGCGCCGGGAACCCCGCCTCGGCCAAAGCTTCGCGGATCATCTTGTTGGTGTCGAAATAGACCTGCCAGTAGTTGTCATTATGGCAATAAGGACGCACAGCCAGCACCGGGCCTACCAGCGTAAAGTCGAGAATCTCGACGTCAACTTTCGGCTCGGCCAGCACGTTCGGGATCGTCGCTATCCTCTCACGCAGCACGGTCATTGCTGCCTGATGATCTGCCGCACCGGACAACTGGCACTTCAAATCGACACGACGGAACGGGTTGACCGTAAAGTTCTGGATCGTGTCGCTGAAAATCTTGTTATTACCAACAATGGTCTGCACATTATCCGGCGCATTAATGGTCGTGGTGAACAACCCCAACTCGGTAACGGTTCCGGTCACTCCTGCCACCGTCACGAAGTCACCCACCTTCATCGGCCGCAAAACCACCAAAAACGCACCCGCCGCAAAATTCGCCAGAAGCCCCGACCATGCCAGGCCAACGGCAACACCACCCGCCGCAATCAAGGCCGCAAACGTCGTTGTCTGAATCCCGAAGTAACCCAGAATCCCGATGACAAGCAACACGTTCAGGGTGACAGTAATCACCGAACCCAGGTAGCGCAGCACAGTCGGATCGACCTTCTGACGTTCCAGCGAAGTACGAACCATGCTGAGCACCATACCAATCAGCCAACGACCAATTACCCAGAATGCAATGGCAGCCAATATCTTTATTCCAACATCTGTCGCGGTCGTCACGATAAGGTCCTGATATCGGGAAATATCCTGTTCAGTCATTTTTTTCTCCGTAAAAATAAAAATCGTGAAAGTCAAAGTGACTCCAGACACATTTATTCTAGCCACTCTTCCTGCAAAAAACCTATTGTCATGGTAACAACAAACAATTGCTCACAATAGCCAAAGTGCGTTGACGCACCCTGACCCCATCTATATAATTCGCGCTCCCAAGGCGGGTCGGTAGCTCAGTCGGTAGAGCAGCGGACTTTTAATCCGTTGGTCCCGAGTTCGAATCTCGGCCGACCCACCAGCCTTTTTATAAAGCATGGGGCGTTAGCTCAGTTGGTAGAGCAGCGGACTCTTAATCCGTAGGTCGACAGTTCGAATCTGTCACGCCCCACCAAATATGGGATGGGGAGTTTCTTGTTGCTGCACCTCTAACAGGTTTCGCGCAAAGAACTCTTTAGAAGGTAGCAAAGGTTTTTTCGGACGCGGGGTGGAGCAGTTGGCAGCTCGTCGGGCTCATAACCCGAAGGTCGCAGGTTCAAGTCCTGCCCCCGCAACCAAAAACTCAATGAGGGATCAACTGCTTAATTGCGTTGATCCTTTTTTGTTTTCAGGGCCGGCCACTGAAACTCAATATCGCCCCCTGCAAGCGCGGACGGGATTCTGATTGCTCACCGCCAGTGATCGCTCGTGCTTCGGGTTAGAATCCGGCGCATGATTGGAATTCTCCTGATTACCCACGGCAGCTATGGCGAGGCACTTGTTCAGAATGCCTGCCATGTGCTCAACAAGCGTCCGATACAGCTCAATCAATTGGGTGTCGCTGCGCAGGATGACCCGCTTGATCTGCTGCCTTTGGCCAACCAGATGCTCAGCCTGGTGGACAATGGCAAGGGTGTGTTGGTGTTGACCGATATCTTTGGAGCTTCACCCTCCAACCTTGCCATCAAGCTGCTCAAACCGGGCCGGATTGAAGGTATTGCCGGCGTCAATTTACCCATGCTGCTACGCGCCCTGACCTATCGGGAACGCGGCATGGATGTCTTGCTTACCCGCGCCATCGCTGGCGGACGGGACGGTGTTATCAACATGCAGGACCATTAAAATGCTGACCAAAGAAAGCCAAATCATCAACAAGCTGGGCTTGCATGCGCGAGCTTCGGCGAAGTTGACCCAACTCGCCGGCAAATTCAAGTGCGAGGTCTGGATGAGCAAAGGGACTCGCCGCATCAACGCCAAGAGCATCATGGGCGTAATGATGCTGGCGGCCGGCAAGGGCTCGACGGTTAGCATCGAAACCGACGGTGCCGATGAGGCCGAAGCAATGGAAGCGCTGCTCGCCTTGATTGCCGATTATTTTGGCGAAGGGGAGTAAGCGGCGATGAGTTTCACCCTGCATGGTTTTGGCGTCTCGGGCGGCATCGCTATCGGGCGAGCCATGCTTATGTCGCACGCGACGCTGGAGGTTTCGCACCTTACCGTCGCACCGCGCATGGTGGACAAGGAAATCGCCCGCTTCGAGGCGGCGATCAAGGTCGTCAAGGATGAGCTGGTGGCGATGAAGGAGACGACCGAGCACGCGCCAGCCGAGCTTTCTGCCTTCATCGACATCCACACCATGTTTCTCGAAGACCCTGAACTGGTCGACAAACCACGCGAGATCATTCGCGAAAGGCGCTGCAATGCCGAGTGGGCACTGGTGCAGCAGATGGAGTATCTGGTCCATCAATTTGAACAGTTCGACGATGCCTACCTGCGTGAGCGGAAATTCGATGTCGTCCAGGTCGTTGAGCGCGTCATCAAGGAACTGCTAGGCCACCCAAGCCGGGCGGTCATGAAAGCGGGCAAGGGGCTCAAGGAAGAAACGCTGATCGTCGTTGCTCACGACCTTTCACCGGCCGATGTGATTTCCTTCAAGGAACACCGCTTTGCCTCCTTCATTACCGATGTTGGCGGTGCCACCTCGCACACGGCGATTCTCGCCCGCAGCATGGCAATCCCTTCGGTAGTCGGCATGGAGAACGCCCGTTCGCTGATTCGCGACGGCGAACTGATGATTGTCGATGGCCAGCGCGGTGTCGTCATCGTCAACCCTGACCCGCGCGTGCTGGAGGAGTACGAGCTCCGCAAAAACCAGATCGAGCTGGAAGATTCCAAACTCAAGCGCCTGAAGACTGCCAAGTCGCAGACTATTGATGGCGTCGAGGTGCAACTGTTTGCCAATATCGAGCTGCCCGGTGATGTACCGGAAGCACTCGAGGCGGGGGCGGAGGGCATTGGCCTGTTCCGCACGGAATTCCTTTTCCTTGATCGTGGCGACATGCCCGACGAGAAAGAGCAGTACGAAGCTTACAAAAAAGTCGTCAAGGGCATGGCCGGCCGGCCGGTCACCATCCGCACCTTCGACCTTGGCAACGACAAGGACATCCACCCAGACGCCAGCCTCGGCGACCGGGTGAAGACCAATCCGGCGCTCGGCCGCCGTGCCATCCGCCTGTCGCTGGCCGAACCGCATACTTTCCAGATCCAGTTACGGGCCATCCTGCGCGCCTCGAAACACGGCCCGATCAAACTGCTCTTCCCAATGCTGGCCCACGCCCACGAGATCGATCAGACGCTGGCCGCGCTCGAGCTGGCCAAGTCCAGCCTGCGCGGTGAAAAAATCGCCTTCGATGAGAATATCCAGGTCGGCGGCATGATCGAAATTCCGGCGGCAGCGCTGGCCATCGGCCTTTTCCTGCGCCGCCTCAACTTTCTTTCGATCGGCACTAATGATCTGATCCAGTACACGCTGGCGATCGATCGCTCCGACGAACAGGTTGCCTCGCTTTACGACCCGCTTCACCCCGCCGTCCTGATGCTGCTCGCCCACACCATGGCCAGTGCCGAAAAGGTCGGCATCCCGGTCTCGGTCTGCGGTGAAATGGCGGGTGACCCAAAGCTGACCCGCCTTTTCCTTGGCATGGGGCTGCGCATTTTCTCGATGCACCCGTCGCAGATCCTCAAGGTAAAAAATCGTGTGCTCAAGGCCAACGTTGAGGAAATTGCCCCCAACGTGCGCCGTATGCTGCGCCTGGAAGAACCGGGCAAACTGCGTGAAGCGCTGGAAAAATTGAACGCCTGAACAAAGAACTGCTCCGGTCAACGCCGAAAAACAGGCAGAAATAGCGAGAAATACTGAAGATGGCTGAGTGGTATGCGGCAATTTGCCACATTCCCAACACACCCAAATCCCAGGAAAATTAGCCCCCGCTTAAATACAACAAAACGGGAGAGTTTCATGGGGTATCGTATTCATCCGCTGGTGGCCGCAATGGCCGTCGCTTTTTCCGGGGCAGCACTCGCCCAGACCAATCCTCAGATGATGGATGCGGTTAATGTCACCGCTCAGCGTGAAACTCCTCTGCCAGCTAGTTCCGGGGCGTTGAGTGCCACCGAAATTGCCTCCCGGCGCGCTTATGTCAGCGATACAGCACAGCTTCTGAGTGATGTCCCTGGTGTCAGTTTCTACGGATCGGGTGGCGTTTCGAGCCTGCCGGTCATTCGCGGCCTGAATGATGACCGTATCCGCATCCAGATTGATGGCATGGACCTCACATCGGCTTGCGGCAACCACATGAATCCACCGCTCTCCTACATTGATCCGGCAAATGTCGGTCGCATCACCGTCATGGCGGGGATTACCCCGGTCAGCCTTGGCGGCGACAGCATCGCCGGCACCATCGTCATCAATTCCAAGGAGCCGGTATTCGCCAAAGCAGGCGAAGGCCCTGCCACCCACGGCAATCTTTCCACCTACTACCGCAGTAACGGCAATGCCTCTGGCGTCAGCGCCTCGGCCTCGCTGGCCAGTGATAACCTGAGCATTTCATATACCGGGGCGACGGCCCGCAGTAATAATTACAAGGCTGGTGACGGCTCCGAGGTGAAATCCAGCCAGTACGAAACACAGAATCACGCCTTGTCTCTGGCGGCGCGTGGCAACGATCAACTGGTGGTGCTCAATGTTGGCAAGCAGCACATTCCTTATCAGGGCTATCCGAATGCCCTGATGGACATGGTCAACAACGACGCCGTTTTCGGCAACATCCGCTACGAAGGCTTGTTTGGCTGGGGCAAGCTTGAAGCGAGAGCGTATTACGAGCACACCGAGCACGAAATGAACTTCCTTGAGGACAAACTGCCCGGCAGCATGCCAATGAATACCGATGGCAAGAACATGGGCCTCCTGCTCAAGGGAGACATTTATCTTTCGCAACGCGACACCTTGCGTCTTGGTACTGAATTGCAGCGCTTCAAGCTGGATGACTGGTGGCCCCCCGTGGCCGGCAGCATGATGATGGGCCCCGACACTTTCGACAATATCAAGGATGGCCAGCGTGATCGTCTGGGCGCCTTTGCCGAGTGGGAAGCAAAGTGGAGCGAACAATGGTCCAGCCTGATTGGCGCTCGTTACGATCGAGTGACCACCGACACCGGCGATGTTCGCCCTTATGACTGGCGTAACCCGATTCCGATGGGTGGCATGGGTGGGATGGGGATGGCCAATCCTGACGTCGCAGCAGCGACGGCTTTCAATGCCAGAAACCATGAGCGGACTGACAACAATTTTGATCTGACCGCGCTCGGCCGTTACACCCCTGACCAGAACACTACCATTGAAGCTGGTTATGCCCGCAAGACGCGCTCTCCCAATCTGTACGAGCGTTACACCTGGGGTACCGGCGGCATGGCCATGCGGATGAATGGCTGGTTTGGCGATGCCAACGGTTATGTCGGCGATATCGACCTGAAGCCGGAAGTGGCACATACGCTCTCGACAACGGCCGGTTGGCATGATGCCAGCAAAAAAGAGTGGTCAATCAATATCACGCCCTACTACACCTACGTCGACGATTACATCGATGTTGATCGCTGCGCAAGCAGCTTAGGTGGCAGTTGTACCCCGGCCAACAAGACCAAGACAAACGACTACGTTTTCCTTCAGTTCGCCAATCATGATGCGAAGATCTACGGCATCGATATCTCGGGCAAAGCCCCGCTGGCTAAGGGCAGTTTTGGCAAGCTGGCCGGCCGTGGCGTGCTCGGCTATGTTCGTGGCAAAAACCAGGATACCGGCGACAACCTGTATCACATGATGCCGATCAACGCGAAGTTCGCACTGGACCACCAACTAAGCCAATGGTCCAACTCGCTGGAGTTTCAGCTGGTTTCCGCCAAGGATGATGTCCAGGCAACCCGAAATGAGACAAAGACCGCCGGCTACAGTTTGCTCAACCTGCGCACCAGCTACGACTGGCAGTACGTGCGGCTGGATGCCGGGATCGAAAACCTGCTGGATAAGAACTACGATTTACCGCTGGGTGGCGCCTATGTCGGTGATCGTAGCAACCAGTCGTGGGGCCGCAATGTGTCAGGCATGGGGCGTTCGGCCTACCTCGGGGTAACGGTCAAGTTCTGAAGCCAGATAACGATCTGAAGCTCTGATCGAATCCCTCATCTTCTTAGCCAAGGCAGCCCCGGCCAGCACCGGGGCTTTTTGCATTTTTTCCAGCGAGGTTTGAAATGAGCTGGTTTTTCACAGTTGACCGCAAGCAACAAGAAATCCTCCCAAGAGGTCACAGCAACTCGCCGGAAGCACGACATGCGCGCAACTTTGGCGCGGGCGAGGCACTTTATCACGCAGGTAGCGAGGCCTCTTGGAATGGCGTTCTGGCCAGCGAACGCATCTCAGGGGTCCATGCAACGCGATCGTATTGCGTCAATTTTGGGACAGCTGCCGCGTAAGCTGCGGTCAACCCGAAAAATGGGTAGTTTCCCCCCAACGCTGAGAAGCTTCGGCCCAGGCTTGCAACGACAAGCGCCAGCCACCGCCATATCCAGGCGGTTTAGCGCTCCTTGCGGCCGAACTTCTCGGCCAGCTGACTCAGTTTTTCCAGGCGTAGCGCTTCCGCCTTTACTGCCGCCTCGGTGGCCAATGCCGCGGCTTCAGCAGCCTTGGCCGCTGCTTCGCCAGCCTTGCGTTGCTCGGCCTGTTTCTTGAAACGCTCGCGCAGCAACTCGGCGGCATGCTGGCGGTTTTCGTCGGTGACTTCACCGGCTGGCGTGCCATCCAGATTCAGGCGTACCGCCCCCTTTTCCATCTCTTTCAAATAACGCGTCGAAATGGTGTGGCTGCGCATGGCGAGGCGCAAGACCTTTTTTTCCAGATCGGGGAGCAGCGCGAAGATCTGACGATCGATGCCGATGGCAAGCGGACTGTGATTGCGAAAGACATCGAAGCGGGCGTGAATGTCCTTGAGCAGGGCACGGGCGTCGATTGGTTTGTTATTGGTTGGTTCGGTCGTGGTCATGATGGAGCAATGTTCTGTTCAGGCGCGAAGCGTAGCACGAAGCGACGCCCCGCCGAAGAAGCTTCAGCCGTTCATTTGCTTGAACCAGGCCAGCATGCGTTGCCAGCCATCCTCGGCCTCTGCCTTGCGGTAGCTCGGCCGATAGTCGGCATGAAAAGCATGCGGGGCATTGTCGTAGACGTGAATCTGCGAAAGTCGGGCGGCGGTGCTGCCGGTTTTCAGTGCCGCTCTCATTGACTCGATACTTGCCAGCGGAATGCCGGTATCGAGCCCGCCATAAAGACCCAATACCGGCGCCTTCATTTCGCCGACCAGATCGCCGGGATGCCTGGGCGTGAGCTCGCTTGGCGCACCGACCAGGCGCCCGTACCAGGCGACGCCCGCCTTGAGCTGCGGATTGTGGGCGCAGTAAAGCCAGGCGATACGCCCACCCCAGCAAAAACCGGTAATCGACAGACGATTGGTGTCAGCCCCTTGCGCCGCAGCCCAAGCCACTGTCGCGTCGAGATCACTGATGACCTGCGCGTCCGGCGTCTTGTTGGTGATATTGGCCAGAATCTCGGGGATGCTTGAAGACTGGCGCGGGTCACCCTGGCGTGCGAAAAGTTCCGGCGCAATCGCGCAATAGCCCTCTTTGGCGAGACGACGACAAATATCCTTGATGTATTCATGGACACCGAATATTTCGCAAACCACCAGCACCACCGGCGGCTGAGTGGCTCCCTTGGGCAGGGCGCGATAGGCGACCATCTCGCCATCACTGACCGGCACCTTGATTTCGCCCGCCAGCAGGCCGGCGTCGTCGGTTTGAATCACGGTTTGTGCCATCACCGGCTGCATCGCCAAGGCGAAACCGGCGCCCAGGCTGGTCACGAGAAAATGCCGGCGGTCAAAGGATTGGGCTGGAACAAGGCTGTCGAATTCCGGGTTTGTGCTCATCGCTTGCCTCCATTCAGTTCACTACATTAATACGATGTCGTATTGCTC